>WNFQ01000049.1_pt1 | contig 99254 bp, 90 predicted proteins | sample 5400171 | NCBI WGS metagenome assembly WNFQ01 (sample SAMN13153356, study PRJNA577476) | soil metagenome | isolation source: 20 cm soil under Madrone tree | place: USA:California | collected 2016-06-14
GAAGAGAAACTGGCGCAGGAGCAGCGGCTGGCTCTGCTCCAACGCAACTTCGTGTCCATGGCCTCACACGAATTCCGTACGCCTTTGACGATCATCGATGGTCACGCCCAACGCCTGATCAAGTTGAAAGATCGCATGCCGACCGAGGAAATCAACGAGCGCGCCGGCAGGGTTCGCGGCGCGGTGTTGCGGATAACGCATTTGATAGACAATCTCCTGAACACGTCGCGCCTGTTCGACGGCGGTGCCGGCCTCTACTTCCATCCGGAAGAAATCGATGTTGCCGCACTCCTGCGCGAAGTCAGCCAATTGCACCGCGAAATAGCGCCCGGATCGCAGATCCTGGAGCGTTTTGGTGCGGGGCCTTTACAGATGATGGGCGACCCCAAGCTTCTTTTTCAGGTGTTCAGCAATTTGGTGTCGAATGCGATCAAATATTCACCGAGCGGCCATCCCATTGAGATCAGCGCGGGGGTCGATTCGGACCAAGTCGTGGTCGCTGTCGAGGACCATGGAATCGGTATTCCCGCCAAAGACCTCGACCGACTATTCGAGCGTTATCATCGCGGCAGCAACGTTTCCGGGATCGTGGGGACCGGAGTGGGACTTTACCTCGTCAAAATGGTCGTCGACCTTCATGGCGGCACTATTGCGGTCAAGAGCAAGGAAGGCGAAGGCACTCGCTTGACGGTACGGCTGCCGATCAAGCCTTCTTCGCAACTCGGGACGATCCCGCCCGCCGAGGCTACTCGCGCGCCAGCCGCCGAGTCGCAGCGCGTCGAAGATCACGCCGATCATTAGTGGCTCGCGCACCGCACCCTGCGCGGAAGGCGCTGTGAGCAGCCCTCCTGTCGGATCGTTTCTATGTGGTCTGCGGAGTGTTATGGTTATCGCGAAGCCACGCACGATGCGGGAATACGTGTGACGATTCTTCAGCTCGCCGTATTGACGTTCCTCGCTTGTGCATCCGGCGCCCACGCCGGCGAACAAGTCTATTCGCCTGTGAATCGTCCTTTCGTTTATGTCGGCTGGCAGGATCCGGCATTCTTGCCGCGACGATTTCGTAACCATTGTAGCTTCGATGTGACGCTCGGAGCTTATTACTGCTCCGACCGTTGTGGCTCCGATTACCAGTTCTATTACTGCTCGAGATGGTCGTTCGGCTGTTGCCATATCGGCGTCGGCTACTGCGACTGGGGCGGGCTTCTGCGTTGCCGTCCGTGAAGGACGACCTGGCGGTCGGCGCAGCTGCTGCTCTGATCCGCCGTATGCGGCGCACGGCCACGCGACGATTTCCTGACGTGGTACAATTTCGTTCGCGCCCGCGCGCCTCACTGGGATCGATTGCCTATGCGATTACTTGTTGTTGAAGACAACGAGGAGCTCGCGAACCTCCTCACTCAGCGCCTCCAAGGCGCAGGATACGAAACTGACCTTCTCACGACGGCGGCCGAGGCGCAGACTGCGGTAACGACGACGCGCTACGCCGCCATGATTCTCGATCTCGGTTTGCCCGATGGCGACGGCCTCTCCATCTTGCGCGAGATACGCCAGCGCGAGGATCCGCTTCCAGTTCTGGTTCTTACCGCGCGCGGAGGTCTGCAAGATCGCGTCAGCGGGCTGCGCAGCGGAGCGGATGACTATCTCGTCAAGCCGTTTGCGTTCGAAGAGCTATTGGCTCGCCTGGAAGCGCTTCTACGGCGTCCCGGCCAGTTGCTGGGACGCTCGCTGCAAATTGCGAACCTCGCGTTCGATACGGAAAGCCGGCAAGCGTTCATCGACGACAAGCCGCAGGTCCTTTCCGCCCGCGAGACGGCCGTGCTCGAACTCCTGATGCGTCGCAAGGATCGCGTTGTCTCGAAGAAACTGGTCGAAGACCACATTTTCGGCCTGTCCAGTGATGTCGCCTCGAATGCCGTCGAAGTCTATGTGCATCGTCTGCGCAAACAGCTGTCCGAGCGTGGCGCCAAGGTGCAAATCCACACCATTCGCGGCGTCGGGTATCTCATATCCGAGGAAAAGGCGGTGTGATTTCATCCAAGTCGATCTTCTCCCGAATCATTTTCCTGCATGCGATCGCGCTGGTGATCACGGCGATTGTCATGCCGGTGGTGCTCTACTGGTTCTTTAAATGGGCGGCCAACGACCTTCATGATCGCGCGATGCGCGAACAGGCGGAGCTGGTTGCGCATTATCTCACGTTGCGGGCGGACGGCAGCTGGACACTCGATCTGCCGCCCGCGCTCAAGGACATTTATTCGCAAGCGGTCGGACGATACGCCTATGCGGTGGTCGACGAGAACGGCCAAGTCCTGTTTTCCTCGCTCAAGGACCAATCCCCGATATTTTCGGCCGATCCACGGTCGTCCGAGGTCGCGTACCTGGAGACGCGACGCGGCAGCGCGGCCATTTCCGGTGTCAGCCTCGTCAAGGAGGTGGATGGACGCAAAGTATGGATCGAGGTCGGGGAGGATCTGGCGCATCGGGATGTGATCGTGGATGACATCGTCGCCGACTTTTTCAAACGCGTGGGATGGATCACGTTACCGATGCTCTTGTTTCTGCTGGCGATCGATATCGTGATTTTCCGCCGGGCACTGCGGCCGCTGCTCAAAGCGTCGGAAATGGCCCAGAAGATCAATCCCAGAAGAACCCATATAAGGCTGCCGCCGGAAGAAATTCCCAAAGAGATTTTGCCGCTCGTCGAGGCGGTAAACCAGGCGCTCGATCGACTCGAAGCCGGCTTTCGCGTTCAGCGGGAGTTTACCGCCGACGCGGCCCACGAACTGCGCACGCCGCTGACCATCTTGCGCAGCCGCATCGACGCGCTTGCAGATGGAGGCATTTCCAAAGCGCTTCATAAAGATATCGAAGGAATGGCGCGCATCGTCAGTCAACTGCTCGAGATCGCGGAGCTGGAGACTTTCTCGATCGACCCTATGGAGAAGGCCGATCTGCAAACGATCTGCGCCGAAATCGCGGAGTTCGCCGCCCCGCTGGCCCTGGCGCAAGGCAAGAACATCGCATTGAGCGGCAGCCAGGCACCCGTCTGGGTCCATGGTAACGGGGAAATGCTGTCGCGAGCGGTCCGTAACCTGGTCGAGAACGCAATCAACCATTCTCCAGCTGGGACGACGGTGGAGATCGTCGTCGAGGATAACGGCACGGTGCGAATCCTTGATGAGGGGCCTGGAATCAAGGAGCATGAACGCGAGCTGATCTTTCGACGCTTCTGGCGGCGCGATCGGCGGCGGGCAGGGGGCGCGGGACTGGGGCTTTCGATCGTCCAACGCATCGCGGATGCGCACGCGGCAACGATTACCGTTGAGAATCGCCCAACCGGTGGCGCAAAGTTCTCGCTGGGCTTCGCACGCGTCGGCTAGTTCCGTTCTGGAGAGGCGCTTTCTTTTGCCATGTCACGACGATGGGGTGCTCCCCGGTTCTGCATGCCTCGGCTTTGTGAACCAGACCGCCAGGAGCCAGGCAATCCATAAGAATAAAAAATACAGCGTTAGAAAGACGATGAGGCTCACGTGGCCGCCAAATTCGAGTTCGGTGATGAGGCCAATGGCATAAGCCGCGAGATCGCCTGCGATCATGAAGCCGACGTAATAGGCGATGAGAAGCACGATGAATTCCCTCTGATGATTAATGTGTGATGTGAGCCGCCGACCGAGTTGGTGACGCAGTTTGAACACTCCACGCGCCGCGCCGGCGTGCCCTGCGAGATGTGACCGCCTTCGACGCGCGGCCAGTTAGTCTTCACTATTTTGCTTACACCAACCTGACAGCGCCGTCGGCAAAATGCCTGTAGTGCCGAGATGGCGACAGGCTCACGCATCCGTGATGCGACATTCAGCGTCGGTTCAGCCGACGGCGGTAGCATTGCCGAGGGTGGACGGCCTGCAGAGGAGATAAATCCATGCTTCGAAAAACGGCGCTCGCCGTTGCTCTCACAGCAGCGGTCATTGCGGCAGCTCTCACGCCGACTATCGCGACGGCGCGCGGTGGTCACGGCGGCGGACACGGCGGGGGACATGCTGGCGGTCACGGCGGCGGACACGCCTTCCATGCCGGCGTCCACAGTGTCGGCCACGCCCACGGCGGTTTCACTGCCGCTCACTTCGGTAGCGTCGGCCGCTTCCATCATGTCGCTCGTGTCCACCGCGGCTTTCGTGGAGTGGGCATTTATGCCTACTACGACGATTACGGCTGCTGGCGATGGTTCCCAACCCGCTTGGGGTATAGGAGAGTGTGGGTCTGCTGATCGACGCCCTGGCATCTCGAACCCAACTTCATCATCTGGGAACCAAGCCCAGGGCCGGCCTGCGTAGCGGTCTTTGCGCGCTGGAGTTGACGACGCCTGCGGCGCTTTCGAGCGTTTTCGCAGCATAGCCGGTCTGCGCCCCTTTCTCGGTCCATTGCGGAGGATTTGACATCCTGCGCGCAGCCGGGCTTTTCTGCCGCCATTCCTGGTGGACCCACCTGCGCATGGCTAATCTCGTGCTTCGTCGACAATTCACGGTCGAATGGGGTCACTGCGACCCGGCTGGCATCGTGTTCAACAGCCGCTTCTTCGAGTATTTCGATTGGAGCGTGTGGCGTCTTTTCGAGGAAGCCCTCGAGGTGAAGCCGAACGAGCTGGCCACCGCCTTTGGAATCGTCGGAATACCGCTGGTCGACGCCAAGGCCCGCTTTCTCAGGCCCGCCAAGTTCAACGATGTGGCGGACATCGCCTCCGAAGTCACCCAATTTAAGCGCTCGAGTTTCGAGGTGACGCATCGCATCTCAATCGGCGGGGAGCTTGCCGTCGAAGGCAGCGAGATCCGGGTTTGGGCCGGGCGCGACCCAGAGGATCCGGCTAAATTGAAGGGCGTGCCGATTCCGGCCGCGGTGATCGCCCGATTTCACGCCGCAGCTTAGAGGCTCTCGTGCAGCAAATTCCCGATTGCGGGTCTGGCGACCGCGTAGGACCCGGCGCATGTCCATTGAGGGCACCTCACTAGATGAGCGAAGATCTTTCCCTCGCGTTCGGTCTGCGGTTTGAGGACCTCTATTGTCGCGATGGCTTGGCGCGCCTCGACGGCTGCTTCGTCGATGTGCTTAAGCGGCACAATACGGACCTGCACAATCGACTGATGGCTGGGCGCGCCGCGCCCGACGAGCTTACCGCCAAGGCCCATTCCGATCTCATCGTCGAGCTTGCGGTCGAACTCGACGACTTTATCGCCGTGCTCTTCGGCGTCGCGCGTGAGGTCGAGGCGCTGCGCGAGCGCCATGACTCCCTGGCACCGCTCTACGCGGTGAAGCGGCTGTTCGTGCAGCGCCGTGCTGCGAAAAAATACGGTCCTGATCAAGCCGCGAGCTTCGATGGGCAGGCGCTGCGTGGGCAACTCGAGACGCTCATCGGCGGCGAGCTCACTGAATTGCGTTTCGCCGAGCGGATCGACGCCTGGATGAAGGCCGAAGCCGAGCATGCCGCCGCGCTCGATCTTGCTGCGCGCTACGCCGCCTGGGCAGCGCACACGCCGCAGGGCCAGCGCCGGCACAAAGGCGGCGTCCTGTTCAAACTACCGCGCAAAATCGACCCGCACCATCTCATTGCGGTCGAGACCGAGCTCGTGGATGGCGTGGCCGTGCTCAAGCTGCCGGTTTCGCATCGGCGCGCCCGCGATGGCTTCGCACTCACCGACTCGGGCGCCGATCTCGCCGGCGCGCTCGATCACGCCAACTACTGCATCTGGTGCCACAACCAAGGCAAGGATTCCTGCGCGAAAGGGCTCAAGGAGAAAAGCGGCGAGTTCAAGAAAAGCGCGTTCGGGGTCGCGCTCGCAGGATGTCCACTCGAGGAGAAAATCTCCGAGATGAATCTGGTCGAGGCGGGCGGCCATACGATCGGCGCGCTGGCGATCGTCGCGATCGACAATCCGATGTGCGCCGCGACCGGCCACCGCATCTGTAACGATTGCATGATGGCCTGCATCTATCAGAAGCAGGAGCCGGTCGATATTCCCCAGGTCGAAACGCGAATCCTCAAAGAGGTTTTGGCGCTGCCCTGGGGCTTCGAGATCTATGGTCTGCTGACGCGCTGGAACCCACTCGATCTGCGCCGGCCGCTGCCGAAGCCTGCGACCGGCCGCAAGGTGCTGGTCGTGGGACTGGGCCCCGCAGGTTTCACGCTCGCCCATCACCTGATCAACGACGGTCACACCATCGTGGCGGTCGACGGGCTCAAGATCGAGCCGCTCGAATCCGAGATTTCCGGGGTCGGGGTGGGCGGCGCCCGCGCCTCGTTCCGTCCCATCCGCGACGCGGCCGAACTGCGCGAGCCGCTCGATGCTCGCGTGATGGCCGGCTTCGGCGGGGTTGCCGAGTACGGCATCACCGTGCGCTGGGACAAAAACTTCCTCAAGCTCATCCGTCTGCTGCTGGAACGGCGCAGTGAATTTGCAATGTTCGGTGGCGTGCGCTTCGGCGGCACGCTCACAATCGACAGCGCTTTTGCACTCGGCTTCGACCATATTGCGTTCTGCGCGGGAGCGGGGCGGCCGACCATCGTGCCGATGAAGAACGGCCTTGCCGCAGGGGTACGGCAAGCCTCCGATTTCCTGATGGCACTGCAACTTACTGGCGCCGCAAAGGCCGAGAGCCTGGCAAATCTGCAGGTGCGGCTGCCGGTTGTCATCATCGGCGGCGGGCTCACCGCCATCGACACCGCGACCGAGGCGCTGGCTTATTACCCGCTGCAGGTGGAGAAGTTCCTCAGCCGCTACGAAACGCTGGTTGGCGAACGTGGGGAAGCGGCGGTGCGCGCCGAGTGGACCGCCCAAGAGGCAGAAACTGCATCCGAGTTCCTCCAGCACGCCCGCGAGATCCGCGCCGAGCGCGCCTTGGCCGCGCGCGAGGGCCGCAAGCCGCGGCTCGCCGAGCTCATGGGCCGATGGGGCGGTGCCACTATCGTTTATCGGCGGCGCCTGATCGATTCCCCGAGCTACACGCTCAACCACGAGGAGGTCGCGAAAGCGTTGGAGGAAGGGATCGCCTTTGCCGAACGGTTGACGCCGGAAGAGGTGCTGCTCGATGACTTCGGCTGTGCCCGCGCGTTGCGCCTCTCCGAAGCGGGTCCGTCGGCTCCGCCGCGTGAGGTCGTCCTGCCAGCGCGCACCATCCTGGTTGCGGCCGGAACGCAACCCAATACCGTGCTCGCGCGCGAAGAGCCGCAGCACGTGCACATCGATGGCAAATATTTTCAGGCGGTCGACGAGAACGGCCGCAACGTCACGCCCGAGCGCATCACCAAACCGTCCGCCGCCCACGTGCTGATGAGCGTGCGCACGGACGGCCGCGCCATCAGCTTCTTCGGCGACCTGCATCCCTCCTTCGCGGGAAACGTCGTCAAAGCGATGGCGAGCGCCAAGCAGGGCTACCCCGTCGTCAGCCGGATGTTATCTCGGCAACCCGCATCAGAGATATCGCCCTCGGCCTTGGTCGCGCGACTGAACGAGGAGTTGCGGGCCGTCGTGCACGCGGTCAACCGGCTCACGCCCGCCATCGTCGAGGTCGTGGTGCGCGCGCCGACGGCCGTGCGCGCCTTCCGACCCGGGCAATTCTATCGGCTACAGAACTACGAGACGCTGTCGCGCGATGCCGATGGCACCCGCCTGGCCAAGGAGGGCCTCGCGTTGACCGGCGCCGCGGTCGATCGCGAGCGTGGCCTATTGTCGACGATCGTGCTCGAAATGGGCGGATCGTCCGACTTGTGCGCGCAGCTTGCGCCGGGAGAGCCAGTTATTCTCATGGGCCCGACCGGGCACCCGACTGAAACGCCCGGCGGCGAAAGCGTGCTTCTGATCGGCGGCGGGCTCGGCAATGCGGTTCTGTTCTCGATCGGGCAGGCACTGCGCAGGAATGGCAGTCGCGTCCTCTATTTCGCCGGCTATAAGCGCGCGATCGACCGTTACAAGGTCGAGGAGATCGAACGCGCGGCGGATGCCATCGTGTGGTGCTGCGACGAGCCGCCAGGCTTCCGTACCGAGCGCGCGCAGGACAAAGCTTTCGTCGGCGATATCGTGGCCGCGCTCGACGCCTATGCGTCAGGCGCGTTGGGGAAGGCGCCGCTCCCGCTCGGCGAAATCGACCGCGTGATCGCGATCGGTTCCGACGGCATGATGGCCGCGGTCTCGCGGGCGCGGCAGGGAATGCTCGCGCAGCATTTCAAGCCCGGCCACAAGGCGATCGCCTCCATCAACTCGCCGATGCAATGCATGATGAAGGAAATTTGCGCGCAGTGCCTGCAGGTCCATCGCGATCCCGCAAGCGGCGTCGAAAGCGTGGTGTTCTCCTGCTTCAACCAGGACCAGGATCTCGACTGCGTCGACTTCGACAATCTGCGCGCGCGGCTGAGTCAGAATGGCGTGCAGGAGAAGCTCACGCGGCTGTGGATCGACCGCTCGCTGCGGCACCTGGGCCTGCGGCAGGCGGCGGAGTAGTAGCCAAGGACGAACGGAAGGGGGGAAGCTCGTCTCGACAAAACCATTTGACACGCGCCATGCTGCATGTACCCGCCGTCACTCAGATTCTCGCGCGCTTCGCCGTGAGCGCGTGCTGGGAGGACGTGCCCGACGGTGCGCGCCATGGCGCCAAGCGTGCATTGCTGAATTTCTTTGCCGTGGCGCTTGCGGGCTGCCGCGCCCGGGCGGTGGAAATTGCGCTCCAATCGCTCGCCGAATTTTCCGGCCGCCCGCAGGCGATCGTGATCGGGCGCCGCGAGCGTATCGATGCGTTGAGCGCGGCCTTTCTCAACGCCGCCGCTGCGAACGTGCTTGATTTTTGCGACACGCATGTGGGGACGGTCATCCATCCGACTGCCCCCGTCGCGCCGGCGCTGTTCGCGCTGGCGCAACTGCGCCGCGTGAGCGGCATTGAGCTGCTGCAAGCGTTCGTTCTCGGCGTCGAGATCGAATGCCGGATCGGCCGCGCTATCTCTCCCGGCCACTATGCCAAGGGGTGGCACATCACCTCGACTTGCGGCGTGTTCGGCGCGGCGGCCGCTGCCGCCAAACTCATGCGTCTCGAGGAAGGGCGCGTGATCTGGGCGCTCGCGAACGCCGCGACCCAGGCTTGCGGTCTGTGCGAAAGTCTGGGCTGGCCGGCCAAGAGCCTCGGCATCGGCAACAGCGCACGCAACGGCTTGTGGTCTGCGCTGCTCGCCGAGCGAGGATTCGAAGGGCCGGCGGAACCGATCGCCGGCGTGCAGGGCTTTCTCAGCGCCATGGCGGAGCCGCCGAACTGGGCGTGTTTGACCGAAGGATTGGGCGAAACCTGGGAAATCGAGCGAAATTCGATCAAGCCTTATCCCTGCGGCTTCGTGATTCACCCCGTTCTCGATTGCGTGCTCGATTGGCGGCGCGATCACCCGCACGAGACGGTCGAGCGCGTGATCGTGCGCGGACATCCGCTGCTGAGCGACCGCACCGATCGACCCGCGGTCTCGACCGGCGCCGAATCGCAGGTGAGCGTGCAGCACGCGGTGGCCGCCGCGCTCGTTGCGCGAAAGGCCGGGCTCAAGCAATTCAGCGATGAGTGCGTGCGCGATCCGGCGGTTCTCGCCATGCGCGGCAAAGTCGATGTGATCCGCGATGCGGCCATTGAAACTGTCGCCGCGAGGGTCGAGCTGTGGACCAACGACGGGACCAAGCACAGCCTGTCGACCTCCGCCGCGCGCGGAAGCCCATCAAATCCGATGACCGACCAGCAGGTCGAAGACAAACTGCGCGCGATTGTCGCCGCGTGGCGCCCCGGCTACGATCCCGAGCCGCTGATCGGCGCGATCTGGGGATTGGAGAGAAGCTCAGACGTTTCGAGCCTGCTCGCGCTCACGGTGCCACCCGGCTGATGAGGCGATGGCCGGGTCTTTCCACCTGCGTCCTCACACCGCCTTCGCCATCTCGCGCAGTTTGAACTTCTGGATTTTGCCGGTCGAGGTGCGCGGCAGCTCCGTGAACACGACATAGCGCGGGCATTTGTAGCCGGCGAGATTCTTACGGCACCAGGCGACGAGATCCTCGGTCGTCGCCTTTTGGCCCGGCCTGAGCTCGATGAAGGCGCAGGGCGTCTCGCCCCATTTCTCATCGGGCTTGGCCACCACGGCGGCGGCCGAGACCGCCGGGTGCTTGTAGAGCGCGTCCTCCACCTCGATCGAGGAAATGTTCTCGCCGCCGGAAATGATGATGTCCTTCGAGCGATCCTTGAGCTGGATATAGCCGTCGGCATGCATCACCCCGAGATCGCCGGAATGGAACCAGCCACCTGCGAAGGCTTTCTCGGTCGCGGATTTATTCTTGAGATAGCCCTTCATGACGACGTTGCCGCGGAACATCACCTCGCCCATGCTCTCGGCGTCCCACGGCACGGGCTTAAGCGTGTCGGAATCGCGCACGTCGAGCGCCTCGAGCGGCACGTAGCGCACGCCTTGGCGCGCCTTCTTGGCAGCCTGCTCGGCGGGCGAGAGCGCATCCCAGCCGGCGCGCCATTCATTGACCGCGGCCGGACCATAGGTTTCGGTCAGCCCGTAGAGGTGTGTGACATTGAAGCCGGCGGCCTTCATCGCCGCCAGCACGGCTTCCGGCGGCGGAGCCGCCGCGGTGAAGAACTCGACCACGTGCGGCAGCGGCTTCTTCTCTTCCGTCGAGGCATTGAGCAACGTCGCCATTACGATGGGCGCGCCGCACAGATGCGTGACCTTGTGCCGGGCAATAGCGTCGTACATCGCCGGCGCGCGCACCTGGCGCAGGCACACATGCGTGCCAGCGACCACCGAGAGGGTCCAGGGGAAGCACCAGCCGTTGCAATGGAACATCGGCAGTGTCCAGAGATAGACGCAGTGCTTGCCCATGCTGCCGGTAAGCACATTGCCGATCGCGAGCAGATAGGCGCCGCGGTGGTGATAGACCACGCCCTTGGGATCGCCGGTGGTGCCCGAAGTATAGTTGAGCGAGATTGCGTCCCATTCGTCCTCCGGCATTTTCCAGGGAAAGTCGGGATCGCCGGCGGCGATGAAATCCTCATATTCGATCGAGCCCACCCTCTCGCCGACCCCGGTGAACTCGAGATCGTCGTAATCGATGACTAGCGGCGTCACCTTGGCGAGCGTGAGCGCCTGTTTCGCGAGCTTTGAGAACTCGCGGTCGACGAGCAGCACCTTGGCGTCGGCGTGGTCGAGCTGAAAGCCGACGATCGCGGCGTCGAGCCGCGTGTTGATGGTGTTGAGGACCGCGCCGGCCATCGGCACGCCGTAGTGGCATTCGAGCATTGCCGGCGTGTTCGCGAGGAGCGCCGAGACTGTATCCCCGCGCTTGATCTCGCGCTTCGCCAGCACAGATGCCAGCCGGCGCGCGCGCGCGTAGAACTCGGCGTAGCTTCGGCGCAAGGCGCCGTGAATGATGGCGGTGTGGTCGGGGAAGACGGCGGCCGAGCGCTCGAGGAACGAGAGCGGGGTGAGCGGCTGGAAATTCGCCGGGTTGCGGTCGAGATCGATGTCGTAAGGCGTCAGCGTCACGGCGTAATCATTCGTTTGCTCATCGTATCATTTCAATGGGACCGCCTCCTTGTCAAATCGACTGGCGCTGCCCAGGGCGCTAGCATTTTGCCACGGCGCGCGGGCGCGACCGACGCGACTTGCAAACGCCGCGCGTGCGCTCACAATGGCTGGCTGCGCGGGACAAGACGAGAGACCAGAACGGATCGAAAAGGGAGCAGCGTCATGGATGCGCGAGCGAGCCGCTATCACGAGGTGTATGCGCGCTGGCAGCGCGACCCCTACGGCTTCTGGAGCGAAGCGGCGGCCGACATCGACTGGATCGAGCCGCCCAAGCAGGTGTTCGATCCCAAGGCCGGCGTATACGGGCGCTGGTTCACCGGCGGCGTGTGCAACACCTGTTGGAACGCGGTAGACCGCCACGTCCTCGCCGGGCGTGGCGAGCAGGCTGCGATCATCTACGATTCTCCACTCGCTGGGCAAAAACGCGCGATCACCTATCACCGCCTGCAGGTTGAGACGCAGGTGCTCGCCGCAATCCTGCGGAATTTCGGCGTCGCCAAAGGTGATCGCGTTATTCTCTATATGCCGATGGTGCCAGAGGCGGTGATCGGCATGCTCGCGTGCGCGCGCATTGGCGCGGTGCACTCGGTGGTATTCGGAGGATTCGCGGCGAAAGAGCTCGCGACACGAATCGACGATGCCAAGCCGAAAGTGATTCTCTCCGCGAGCTGCGGGCTCGAGCCGGGGCGCGTCGTGAAATATAAGCCGCTGCTCGACGAGGCGATCCGGCTCGCGGGACACAAGCCCGAGTCCTGTCTCATCCTTCAGCGCCCGCAGGAGGAGGCTACTCTCCTCGCCCATCGCGACCACGACTGGGCCGAGCTGCGCGACGAGGCGATCGTGTTCGCGCGCTCGGTCTACGATTGCGTGCCGGTTGAGGCGACCGATCCGCTCTACATCCTCTATACTTCGGGAACGACCGGAATACCCAAAGGGGTCGTGCGCGACAATGGCGGCCACATGGTCGCGCTGAAATGGTCAATGCAGAACTTCTACGGCGTCAAGCCCGGCGAGGTCTACTGGGCCGCGTCCGACGTCGGCTGGGTGGTCGGCCACAGCTACATCGTCTATGCGCCGCTGCTACATGGCTGCACCTCGATCCTTTATGAAGGCAAGCCGGTGGGCACGCCCGATGCTGGCGCGTTCTGGCGGGTGATCGCCGAGCACGGCTGCGTCGCATTGTTCACGGCGCCGACCGCCTTCCGCGCCATCAAGAAAGAGGATCCGCAGGGCAAGCTGCTCGCACAGCACGATCTCGGCAAGTTTCGCACTTTGTTTCTCGCCGGGGAGCGCGCCGATCCCGACACGGTGCAGTGGGCGGAAAGCCTGCTCAAGGTGCCGGTGATCGATCACTGGTGGCAGACCGAGACCGGGTGGGCGATCGCGGGAAATCCGGTTGGCCTAGGGCAATTGCCGGTAAAGTACGGCTCCGCGTCGGTGGCGATGCCCGGATACCACGTCGATATCGTGGACGACACGTGCAAGCCGATTCAAGCGAACAAGGTCGGCTCGATCGTCATCAAGCTGCCGCTGCCGCCGGGCTGCCTGCCGACGCTCTGGCAGCAGGACGAGCGGTTCAAAGAGAGCTATCTCGCGGAATTTCCCGGGTACTACAAGACGGCGGATGCCGGCTTCAAGGACGAAGACGGCTACATTCATGTCATGAGCCGCACCGACGACATCATCAACGTCGCCGGCCACCGGCTCTCGACCGGTGCAATGGAGGAGGTGCTCTCCGCGCACAAGGATGTCGCCGAGTGTGCCGTGATCGGTGTCGCCGATCCCCTCAAGGGCGAGGTCCCCTGCGGCTTCATCGTGCTCAAGGCGGGCGTCGAGCGGCCCTTGGCAGAGATCGAGCAGGAATGCGTCGGACTCGTGCGCGAGAAAATCGGTCCAGTTGCGGCCTTCAAGCTCGCGATTGCGGTCGCGCGGCTGCCGAAGACGCGCTCGGGAAAAATCCTGCGCGGCACCATGAAGAAGATTGCGGATGGCGAGCCCTGGGCCATGCCGGCCACCATCGACGATCCCGCAATTCTGGAGGAGATCGGCGCCGCATTGGGGCGAAAGGGTTTGCGCACTAACGCAGCAAAACAAAATGACCTGCGCCGGTGACTTGCGCATTCGCGCGATGCGGCCCGAAGAGATTGCCATCGCGGTGGATTGGGCCGCGGGCGAAGGCTGGAATCCCGGGCTGAGCGACGCCGCGTGCTTCAACAAGGTCGACCCCGACGGGTTTCTCATCGGCGAGCTCGACGGCGCGCCAGCCGCGGCCATTTCCTGCCTCAATTATGATAGCGCCTTCGCGTTCCTCGGGTTCTATATCGTGCGGCGCGACCTGCGCGGCCGCGGCTATGGGCTGCGTATCTGGAATGAGGCGATCGCGCATGCCGGCGGGCGCACCATCGGGCTCGACGGCGTGGTGGCGCAACAACAAAACTACCGCAAATCGGGGTTCCGGCTCGCCTATGCCAGCATCCGCTACCGCGGCACCATTGCTCGCATCTCGGCGCCGCTGGCCGGGGTCGTGCCGTTGGCGAAGGTGCCGTTTGCAACGGTGGAGGCGGACGACGCGCGAGTTTTTCCAGGGCCGCGCAGCGCGTTCCTGCGCGCGTGGATCAGCGCGCCCGGGCATATAGGGCGCGCGCTGGTGCGCGATGGCAGGCTCGCCGCCTGGGGCGTGATCCGGCCGTGCCGGCGCGGCCACAAAATCGGCCCGCTCGTCGCCGACGAGCGCGCCGCGGCCGAGGGCGTGCTCGCGGCCTTGGTCGCGGCCGCAGGCGCGGGCGACATCTTCCTCGATGTGCCGAGCGTCAACCCCGAGGCGGTCGCGCTCGCGCATGGGCACGATCTTGCGCCCGTATTCGAGACCGCGCGGATGTACACCGGAGCGATCCGTCCGCTCGCCCTCGAACGGGTGTTTGGCGTCACCACGTTCGAGCTCGGATGATGCGCGATGATCACTCGCCGCTGATATTGAGTGCCTTGATAATCGGTCCGAACTGCTCGGCATCGGCCCGAGCCGTGCCGGCAAGTTGATCCGGCGTCGAACCGATCAGCGCGGTTCCGAGCGGCTCGAACTTCATCCTGACCGCGGGTTCCATGAGGGCTGTCATCGTGTCGGCTCGTATTTTTTTGATGATCCCGGGCGGAGTTTTTGCGGGCAAGTAGAAGGCGTACCACGACGCGACGTCGAAGCCGCGCACGTCGGATTCCGCGAAAGTTGGCAACTCGTGCACCGCCGGGAACCGCTCGGCGGTGGTCACGGCGAGCGCGCGCACTTGGCCCGCTCTTACCGGCTGCAGGAGGGAGGCCAAGGCGTTGAACATCGCATCCACGCGGCCGGCGATCAGGTCGTTCATGGCCCCCGCCGCCACACCCCGATAGGGGACATGCGTCATCTCGATGCCCGCCGCGCGCTTGAGCAGCTCTCCGGCGAGATGAGGTAACGTGCCGATGCCGGTCGAGGCGAAGGTGACTTTGCCCGGATTGGCTCGGGCATGGCTGACGAACTCTTGCAGGGATTTCACCGGCGAGGAGGCGGGCACAACCAAGAGGTAGGGGAATTTGCCGATCAAAGTTACCGGAGCGAAATCGGCTGCTTTGTGATTTATCGAGGAGAACAGCAGTTGGTTCAGCTCAGGAGCGCGCGCGGCCAATAGGATCGTGTAGCCGTCGGGCGCCGCATGCGCGACCGCATCATAGGCAAGCGTTCCCGAAGCGCCGCTTCTGTTTTCGACAATGACTTGCTGGCCCCAAATCTCCGACAGCCGATTGGCAAGGATGCGAGCGACCGCATCTGCGCCGCCACCGGCCGGTAATCCGACGACCACTCGTACGACGCGGTTCGGCCAGCTTTGCGCCTCTGCAAAGTCGGCCGCGGCGGGAATCACGGCAGCGGTCACCGCCAGCTGCAGGAATCGGCGCCGCGGAAGTTCCATGTCGTTTCTCGCTGAAAACGGCGGCGATGAACCCGCGCGCCGCCGCAGTGCAGTCAAGGCGCTTTACTCTTCGGAAGCGCTTTGCGCTTGAGGTTTCTTCGCATCGGGCTGCGGCTCTGGGGCAGGCTTGGTGGCCGGCGCAGGCGTATGAACACCGGCCCCCTCCACATGGGCCCTGCGTGCAGAGTACGGAACCACGGGCTGCTGCGGCGTGTTCGCCCATGCGGGAACAACACCTTCGACTCTGTCGCTGCCGGAACAAGCCGACAGGATTGCTGCGAAAATGAACAGTGCAACGATACGCATCATGATGCTGTCCCCGGAATGAGATGCGCGACCAATGCGGACAAAATTAGACGGGCTCGGTGTGGCTTCAGCCGGTGCCGATTGCGCTTCAGCAAAGTTCCGCACCGTTCGAGAACGTTGCTAACGCTTCCTGATCCAGATCCGATGTTTGAGGAGCAGCGCCCGTTGTGGCCTTCGTCTTTTTCGTGCTCGGAATGTCTTCATATTTGACGCCGGCGAGGTGGTTCCTGGCGGCGTCTGCCGCATGCATCGCGCCGTCGGCCAATTGGCCGCCGGCCACTGCCAAGGAAACCGCCAGGGCGAGGTCGCAGCGAGCAACACGCGCTTGGGAAATGCTTTCATGTCTGCACTCGCGTATTTGGCTGCATTATTGGAGCTTTCATGGCACGGTCAAGGATGCAGCGCCGTCTTGACCGATGCGGTCGGGCCCCTTCATCTCACCGCGCGTGAATGATGGAAACGGTTCCGATCAACCTTGGCCGCCCAAGATGAGGTGAACGATGATCAGCGAATCCCAGCAAGGCCGACGCGATCCTATAAACCTGGATCGTTCGGATCAGCCTCGGATCGACCGGCTCGCCGCGGTGTGGAACGACACCATCTGCCTGCTCGGACGCATCCTGATCGGTGGCATCTTCGTTCAGAGCGGCTTCCAGAAACTCATGGGGCTCGACGCGTTCGCGGCGAGCTTGGCAAGGAATGGCATACCCGCTGCTATCGCGCCGGTGCTCGCGCCGATCGGTGCCGGCGTGGAGTTCGTCGGCGGCCTTGCCGTCGTGTTCGGGCTGATGACGCGCTATGCCGCGGTGCTGATGATCGTCTTCGTCATTGTCGCGACGCTGATCTCGCATCGGTTCTGGGCGCTGGAGGGTGCCGAGCGCCGGGCCCAGACCGTCCAGTTCGCCAAGAATGTGGCGATCATCGGCGGCTTCTTGTTCGACTTCGTCACCGACGGCGGTCGCTTGAGCCTGGATCGCTGGCGGCGCCGTGTCGAGTAGATCACGCGAGATGCGCTACTCGTTCTTGCCGCCGAGCTGCTTGAGCTTGGCGAACACCGCATCCACATCGAGTTCGTCGCCCGGCTTTTTCTCCTCGGGCTCGGGCTCGCGGCGAACGGTGGTCTCCGAGGCGGGCAAGAGGGTCGCGCCCTGCGTCTCGGCCTCGATCGGCTTCTCCTTGGCGGCGCGCTGAACCTCGAGGTCGAGGTCAATCTGCGAGCACAGCCCAAGCGTGACCGGATCCATCGGCTGCAGGTTCGAGGCGTTCCAATGGGTGCGCTCGCGGATCGCCTGAATAGTGGACTTCGTGGTGCCGACAAGCCGCATGATCTGGCTGTCCTTGACCTCGGGATGGTTGCGCACCAGCCAGAGGATGGCGTTCGGGCGGTCCTGGCGACGCGATACCGGTGTATAGCGCGGGCCCTTCTTTCTCTTCGCCTCTGGCAACCGGACTTTGGCGTCGAGCAGCTTGAGCCGATAGTTCGGATCGGCGACGCCTTTCTCGATCTCTTCGCGGGTGAGCTGGCCGGTGAGGACGGGATCGAGGCCCTTGATGCCTTGCGCCGCGTCGCCGTCGGCGATTGCCTTCACCTCGAGCGGATGAAGTTTGCAAAAATCGGCGACCTGATCGAACGAGAGCGCGGTGTTCTCGACCAGCCAGACGGCGGTTGCTTTCGGCATCAGCGGCGTGGCGGTCATGGCTAAATCTCCTCTGTGCTCCGCCCGCCCTCGCGGGCGAAGCTTGGTGTCATCGACGATGACGGAAGTAGGGGGGAATATAGGCATTCCCCCGGCGTGGGCGCAATGGGGGCGCTGAATGTGGAGCTTCGCCTTTTGGGCGCCTTGGAACGATCGCGCCCGCGAGCGTCGCGCCTTATCCCAGCGTCGGATCGAGCACGATCTTACCGACGGCCTCGCCCGATTCCACCAGCCTGTGCGCCGCGGCGGCGCGCGACAGCGGCAGAACCCGCTCGATCTGCGCCTTGATCTTGCCTTCGGCGGCCGCGGCAAAGCATTTCGGCAGGTCGGATGCCTGATAGCCGGGCCGCCCCTTGATGGTGATGCGCTTATGGTAAAGGTGGGCGAAATCGATGCTGACATTGGGGCCGGCATGCGCGCCGGCGGTGACCAGCCGCCCGCCGGAACCGATCGCGTGGAAGGCCCTCGGAAGCACCTTCGGATTGGCGATATTGTCGTAGAGCACGTCGACGCCGCTGCCGCCCGTGAGCCGCATCACCTCGGCCTCCAAGTCCGCGGCGTTATAGTTGACGCCGTGATCGGCGCCCAACGCGAGACCCGTCTTGACGCGCTCGTCGGAACCCGCGGCTGCAATCACGTTCGCGCCGATCACGTTTTTGGCGATCTGGATGCCAATCGAGCCGAGATTTCCGCCTGCGCCCATGATCAGCACGGTCTCGCCGCGTTTGAGCTCGGCGACGTTCACGAGCAGGTTCCAGGCGGTTGGCACATGACGCATGATCACGGCGGCCGCATGGAAATCGAGTCCATCGGGCAGTTCGACCGCGGCGCAGGCTGGCACCGCCACCATCTCGGCAAAGCCGCCCGGCCGCTTGATGCCCATCATGCCGGTCGGCCCGGCATAGTTGCCGCCATCCTCGGGACAAATCTCGAGCGGCATGACGCCTGCGGCGGCAACCCGCATCCCTGTTCGCCAACGCGTAACGCCTGCTCCGAGCGCATCGATAGCGCCGGCACAATCGACGCCCGGGATCAGCGGAAGGATGGCTCCGCGTGCGCGCTCGCTGCCCGCTCGCAAACTCACGTCGAGCACGCGATTGACGGTGGCGGCGTGAACGCGGATGCGGATCTCGCCAGCGCGCGGCTCGGGATCCGGCACGGTCTCGTATTCAAGCACGTCCGGCGGCCCAAAGCGGCGCATGACGATTGCTTTCATGCGAGCCCTTCGTTTGTCACAAGCTCGGCTCATCTTAGCAAGCTCCGCAACAAAGATCATTTGCGAGACACATGGATCGCCATCATGCTGACGAGGCGCGCACCGCCGGCGCGTACCGCGCGCAAGCTAAAGTGCACGGCGCATCGAAACAGGATCCGCCCCCGTCCTTCGAGACGGGCGCTTACGCGCCCTCCTCAAGACCGGGGCGGAGTAAGGGAGCGCTCTATGGATGCAAACGACAAATACGCCTGCGCCGAGCTGATCCAGGCCTGGGGCCTTTATCGCGATCAGGGAAAGTGGCCGCAACTGCTCGCAACCTTCGTGCCGGAGGGCGAGATTGCGGTCTCCTGGTTCAGCGGCAGCTTTCGCGAGTTTGTCGCCCACTGCCGGCAAAGCTTCGAGGCCGGACAGCGTTCCAAGCATCAGATTTTTCCCTCCTGCGTGCGCATTGCGGGCGATCGCGCGCTCGCCGAGACCAGCATCGTTATCCTGGTGCGCCAGACGATCAGCGGCATATTGGCCGACCTGACGTCCTACGCCCGCTTCCTCGATCGGCTTGAGCGAAGAGACGGCCGCTGGGCGATTGTGGAGCGCGCCGCCGTGTACGAGCGCGACCGGCTCGATCTCGTCACTCCGTCGGAGACCTTGCACAAGCTGTTCGCGGAGAGTGAGCTTTCGGCCTACCCCGAGCCTTACCGCTACATGGCCGCTCGCCTCAAAGCCGCCGGTCGCGCGCTGGCGCCGGTCGTCCATTACGACGCCGCGCCGCACACCGCGCAATTGCGCGCCCGCTACGAGGCGTGGCTGGGCGGCGAGTAGCGCAACAGCGAAGCGCGCATGCCCTCGCTTGACAGACGCGGGCCATAGCCTCATGTCGAGTGCGGCGCGTCCGACCGAGGTCCGAATGACGGGAGCCCCCGACCACAAGCCTCCGCTGACGGTGCTGCTGTGCTCGCCGCGCGGCTTTTGCGCCGGAGTCGTGCGGGCCATCGACACGGTCGAGAAGGCGCTCGCCCGCTACGGCGCGCCGGTCTATGTACGCCACGAGATCGTGCACAATCGGTATGTCGTCGAGAGTCTCAAGGCCAAGGGCGCCATATTCGTAGAGGAGCTCGATGAGATTCCGGACACCGATGCGCCGGTCATTTTTTCGGCTCACGGCGTGCCAAAGTCGATTCCCGCAGAGGCGCAAAAACGTAATCTGTTTGCGCTGGACGCAACCTGCCCCCTCGTTACCAAAGTGCATCGCGAGGCCGAAATCCACCACAAGCGCGGCCGCGAGATCGTGCTGATCGGCCATGCCGATCATCCCGAGGTGGTCGGAACGGTCGGGCAGCTTCCCGCGGGCGCGATCACGCTGGTCCAGTCCGTCGAGGAGGTCGCGCGTTTTCTGCCGCGCGACCCCGGCCGACTCGCTTATGTCACGCAAACCACACTGTCCGTCGATGACACCGCCGATATCGTTGCAGCGCTCAAGGCGCGCTTTCCGCATATTCACGGGCCACACAAGGAAGACATTTGCTACGCGACCACGAACCGCCAGGCAGTGGTCAAGAAAGTGGCGCCGATGGTCGAGGTCATGCTCGTGGTAGGCTCGCCCAATTCGTCCAATACCCAGCGCCTCAAGGAAGTCGCCGAGCGCGCCGGCTGCCCGCGCGCGGCGCTGGTGCAGCGTGCGAGAGACATCGATTGGTCGCTGTTCGGTCCGATTGCAAGCCTCGGCGTTACGGCTGGCGCCTCGGCCCCGGAGGTTTTGGTCGAGGAGGTCATCGGCGCGTTCGCCGAGCGCTATGCCGTGAAGGTGGAGACCATCACCACCGCTGACGAAGACATGTTCTTCCCGCTGCCGCGGGTCTTGCGCGGACCCGAGGCGGCGGAATGAGTTCGCGAGCGGCAGAGCTCATCGCCGTCGTCATGGCCGGGCTCGTCCCGGCCATCCACGTTTTTGTCGCCACCACAAACAAAGACGTGGATGCCTGGTAGAAGGCCCGGGCATGACGACGAGAAGTTACCGAAACCTTGCCGAAAACTGCTTTAGGAATCGGCTGCGCGCATGAGGGATGAACGTGGCCGTTTACACCGATGTGGTGGCGGAGGAGCTTGGGGCGTTTCTCGCCGATTACGACGTCGGGGAGCTGCTCGCCTATAAGGGCATCGCGGAAGGTGTGGAGAACTCGAACTTCCTCGTCCACACCAGCCGCGGCTATTTCATCCTCACCCTCTACGAACGGCGCGTGGCGGCCGAGGACTTGCCGTTTTTTCTCGGACTGATGGAGCATCTGCACGCGCGTGGCATCAGCTGCCCGCAGCCGGTCAAGAACAAGCGCGGCGAGGTGCTGGGTCGGATCGCCGACCGGCCGGCGGCGATGGTGACCTTCCTGGATGGCATGTGGATTCGGCGGCCTTCACCGGTCCACTGCGGCGCGCTTGGCGAGGCGCTGGCGCGACTGCATCTCGCCGGGCTCGATTTCAAGCACAGCCGCCTCAACGCGCTGTCGGTCAACGGGTGGCGGCCGCTCTACGAGAACTGCCGCCAGCGGGCGAACGAGGTGCGGCCCGACTTGAAGCATTTTCTCGCCGCCGAGCTTTCACATCTCGAAAACGCGTGGCCGTCAAAATTACCTCAGGGCATCATTCACGCGGACCTGTTTCCGGACAACGTGTTCTTCCTCGGCAACAAGCTTTCCGGATTGATCGACTTCTATTTTGCCTGCACGGACGCGCTCGCCTATGACGTCGCGATTTGTCTCAACGCCTGGTGCTTCGAGAGCGATCATTCCTATAACGTCACCAAGGGTAGGAGCCTGCTGCAGGCCTATGCGCAGGTGCGCTCGCTCTCCTACGAAGAGCGCCACGCACTGCCGCTGCTCGCCCGCGGCGCGGCTCTGCGCTTTCTGCTGACGCGGCTGGTCGACTGGTTCGACGTACCGCCCGGCGCGCTCGTGCGGCCGAAGGATCCGCTCGAATATTTCCGTAAACTGCGCTTCCACCAGGCGGTCAGGAACGTGCGCGATTATGGAATCGAGGGATGAGCGAGCCGCATGTGGTCATCCATACCGATGGCGCTTGCTCCGGCAATCCGGGGCCGGGCGGATGGGGGGCCATCCTCGCCTTTGGCGATCAAGAGAAGGAGCTGAAGGGCGGCGAGGCTCACACCACTAACAACCGCATGGAACTGATGGCCGCAATCGCGGCGCTGGAAGCACTCAAGCGCCCCTGTCTCGTGGACATTCACACCGACAGCCAGTACTTGCGCAACGGCATTCTCACGTGGATCAACCAGTGGAAGGGCAACGGCTGGCGCACCGCAGACCGCAAGCCGGTCAAGAACATCGATCTTTGGCAACGGCTCGACGCGCTGCTGGCACGCCATCGTGTGCGCTGGCATTGGGTGCGCGGGCACGCCGGCCATGTTCTCAACGAACGCGCCGACCACTTGGCCCGCCAGGGCCTCGAGGACGCGCGGTTGCCGGGCGGCAAGAGACGTCCGTCGTAGCTTACCGGCGGCTCTGCATTCCCGAGATTCGAGTTAAAGCTGCTTTACCATGGCGTCACCGCCCGAGACCTCGACCTTGCCCGGCGCCTCCTCAATGTTGAGCTTCCTCACCACGCCGTCCTCGACCAGCATGGCGTAGCGCTTCGAGCGCGTGCCCAGCCCGTTGCCCGAACCGTCGAAGGTCAGGTCGACCGCCTTGGCAAACTCGCCGTTGCCGTCGGCCAAAAAGTCGATCTTGTCGGCGGCGGTCGCCTTCTTCCAGGCGTCCATGACGAACACGTCATTCACTGCGGTGACGGCAATGGTGTTGACCCCCTTGGCCCTTAGGGCGTCGGCGTTCTGCATGATCGAGGGAACATGCATCTTGTGACAGGTGCCGGTGAAGGCGCCGGGCACTGCGAACAGCGCGACTTTCTTGCCCTTGAAGATTTCGTCGGTGGTCTTCCACGCCGGCCCCTCCGACGTCATCACGCGAAACTTCGCCTGGGGCAGTCGATCTCCGACCTTAATGGGCATGATTGTTATCCTCTCGCTTTGACACGTGAATGCTGGTTTTGAATCCCCCGCATCGCTCGGAGGCGAGGCGCCGCCAACTTAGCGCGCCCCGCGAATTAGTCGAGACGGGCTTTGACCTCGATTGCGTGATCTCCTGCGACGGCGGTGAGCGCGATGCGAGCGCCCTCGTATGTCGCTCCCGGCGGTGCGCCGTCGAGCTCGAAGGCGAAACGTTGTACCTCGGCGAACAAATCGACTTGGGCTGTGGGCGGCGCCGCGACATCGACGATGACGCGGGGTCGAGGGCCAGCCTGTTCACGCCGAACCGATTTAACGGCGAGGGATGAGTCCTCCCCCAGGGAGGCCTTTTTCGGAACCCGTGCTTCGGCCGCGGCCAGCGCGGCGTCGTGCGAGGAGGGGCCGCCCATGAGTACCAGCTCCACCTGTCCTTCCGCCGGCACGCACAACGTCTCGCATACCGCATAGTCGAGTTTGAGACGGAGCTTGACCGGCTTTGCCCTGTTCTGCGGCACGATCGCCAGCGGCAGGATGAGGTCGCCGGTATATCCGATCGCGACCAGCCCTTGCTCGGAGATGCGCTGCGGTGCAGGCCAGCGCACCTCGACGGACTTGGCGTTCTGCGATCCCGCGAAATCGAAACGCGGCGGAACGCCGGCGTCGCCGGGATAGCGCCAATACGTGTGCCAGCCGTTCTTCAGCCGGATGGCGATGCCGGCGCGGATCGCGGCTTGTTCCGGCGCGGGCGACGAGCCCGCGATGAGGCGCACTGCGCTGCGGGTGTCGCCGTCCCAGGGCGAGGCATCGTCGGTGGCGCTCGCGCTGCTTGCGGCGATCAGGCTCATCGCCCAGATGCCGAGAAGCGCGGCGCTCCGCCGCAGCCGATCGAAGATCATGGTCGCTTGATTTTCGGGGTGAAACTTCTCACGTGCCACTGAATTCATCGTGAGCCGGCGCGTGATCGGAACCGGATGGTGGAACATACACGAAAAAGACATAGATCTTACAGTGCGTCCGCTCGAATCGTGGCACAAAGGATGCATGAGATTGCGGGGCGCCGCGTTTGCAATTGGCGCCCAATCAGGTAGCATTTCCACATGAAGTTTCCTCGCAAGACAAGCATGCAAGACGAGGATGAGGCGCCGTCCGGCGCCGAATCCGAGCCGCCGCGGCCCGAGGCGATGACACCGGAGAAAGCGGCGAGGTCCAAGCCGCACGCGCGCAAGGCTGCCAAGCGCGGCTATCTCGACGGGCAGATGCTGATCGCGATGCCGACCATGGGTGATGACCGGTTCGCCCGCAGTGTGATCTACGTTTGCGCGCACTCCACCGAGGGCGCCATGGGCATCATCGTCAACCAGCCGGCGGCGCACATCAGCTTTGCCGACCTCCTGGTGCAGCTCGAGGTTGTCCCTGCGGCGGAGCTGATCAAGCTGCCACGGCGCGCCGGCGGCGTGAAGGTGCTCAAGGGCGGTCCGGTCGACACCCAACGCGGTTTCGTCCTGCATTCGAGCGACTTCTTCATCGAGAACTCGACGCTGCCCATCGACGAAGGCATCTGCCTGACCGCAACGCTCGACATCCTCAAGGCGATTGCGCGCGGAGCGGGGCCGCAAAGCGCCATTCTCGCGCTCGGCTATGCCGGATGGGCGCCGGGCCAACTCGAGAACGAGATTCAGCATAACGGCTGGCTGCATTGCGCTGCCGATGCCGAGCTGATTTTCGGTCAGGACATCGGCGGCAAATACGAAAAGGCGCTGAGGAAGATTGGCATCGATCTCGGCATGCTCTCGAGCGAAGCTGGGCACGCGTAGCGCAGCCACGTCAAGTCAACTATTTCGACGACCCGTTCGGTTGTTCATTCGTCGAGCAGCGATGGCGGCGAGAGCCGCAGTCCACAGGCGCAGGCAACAGGAGCACGGAATCCGGACTTGCGGGCTTGCTCGCGCCCCGGAGACCATCCAATCGTTTTGAAAGCTGCTACTGAACGGTCTGCGTGCGCAGCGCGAGATCGCTCTCGTTTCTCGCGCCCTCGTCCTCCAAAAGCGCCTTAGCGTCGTCCGCGCTCATCGGCTCGCCGAAGTGGAGGCCCTGCGCGTACTCGCAACCGAGCTGATAGAGCTCGACCGCATCAGAATCCGTATCTGCGCCCTCGGCCACCACCTCCATGCCGAGGTCGTGCGCGAGCGAGATGATCGAGCGCAGGATCACCGGACGTGATCCCTTGCCGTTAATGCGCACGAACGACGGATCGATCTTGATGAGATCGAACGGAAACCGTTGCAGATAGGCGAGCGAGGCGTGACCGCTGCCGAAGTCATCGAGCGCCAGCCCGGCGCCAAGATCGCGGATCCGCTGCAGCATCTGCGCCGAGTGCTCGGGATTCTCCATTACCAGCGATTCCGTGAGCTCCAGTTTGAGCGTGCCGCGCGCAAGGCCCGCCCGCGCGATCACCGTGCGCACATCGTGGATCAGGTCCTGCCGCAGCAGTTGACGTGATGAGACGTTGACCGTGGCGAACAGCGGGTCGCGCCGGCGCACGACGCGTTGCCAGCTGCTCAGCTGCCGCGCCGCGCGCTCGAGCACGAACATGCCGAGATCGACGATGAGGCCAACCTCCTCGGCCATGGCGATGAACTCCGCGGGCGAGGCGTCGCCTGCTTTGGGATGCCTCCACCGCGGCATCGCCTCGAAGCCCGCAATCGAACGGTCCTCGAGGCGAACGACCGGCTGGTATAGGATGGCGATTTCCTCGCGCTCGAGCGCCCGCCGCAGCTCGGATTCGAGTGTGACGCGATCGCTCTGGCGCGCCCGCATCGAGGTTTTGAACACTTCGATGCGGTCGCCCCCAATGCGCTTGGCGTGATACATCGCAAGCTCCGCATCCTTGAGGACCTCCTCGGTGCGGCGCGGCTCACTGTCGTAGAGTGCGACCCCGATCGAAGCGGTGAGAAACAGCTCTCGGTCGTTGAATGTGATAGGGGCGCGCAGTCCTTTGCGTAGCGTCTCGGCGAAGCCGATGACGCGCTCGGTTTCGCGTTCCGACAGCAGAATGATTGCGAACTGATCGCCTGCCAGCCGAGCGAGCGTGTCCTGCGGTTTGATCAGCCGGCCAAGCCGCCGTGCCAACGTCAGCAGGATCGAATCGCCCACCGCAACGCCGAGCGAATCGTTGACCTGCTTGAATCGGTCGAGATCGATCACCATTACGGTCGGCTTGATGGCGGGATTGGCTTTGGCGAATGCGAGTACGCCCTCCAGTCGGTCGAGAAACAGCTCACGGTTGGGCAGCCCGGTCAAATTATCGTGCACCGCGTCGTGGAGGAGCCGCTCCTCTGCATTCTTGAACTCGGTCACGTCGGTAAGCGTGCCGACGAGCCGCACCACCTCGCCGTCCGAGCCCACCACCGGCCGCGCCTTCAGCGTGAACCACAGATAATGGCCGTCCGGCGTGCGCAGGCGGAAGTCTTGGCTCAACCGCCCGCGGCGTTGCTCGAGAACGCTGTCGAGCACGGCACGGAAACGGTCGCGATCAAGCGGGTGCAGCACATCCAACCAACGTGCCGCCGGGCCCTCGAGCGAGCCGCGCTTGAGCCCGAGCAGCGTCTCGGTCTCCGGGCTGGTGAAGACCTTATCGGCGGAGACGTCCCAGTCCCAAATCATGTCCCCGGCGCCGGTGAGCGCGAGCGCGCGACGCTCGACGTCGGAGACGATGCCGCTGGTCACGCCGCCGGCGAAGGCGTGCTGCATCACGGTAAACCCGATCAGCATCACGATCAGGACCAGCCCACCGAGCAGGGCCGGGCCGACGATGTCGTTGGTGATGACGGCGCTGACCGTGAGCGCCGCCGTGATCACCCATAGCACGAGCAACAGCCATGTCGGGATCAAGAGGACGGCGCGGTCGAAACCATGGAACGAGAGATAGACGACCAACGCGAAGCCGAGCAAAGCGACAACAAACAGTGACACGCGCGCGATACCCGAGGCGATTGGCGGCTCGTAGAGGGCAAGCGCAACGAGCGCCGCAAGAAACGCGAGCCAGGCCAAAGTGATGTGGGCGTAGCGCACGTGCCAGCGATTGAGGTTGAGATAGGCGAACAGGAATACGATCAGTGTCGCGGCCAGGATCGCCTCGCCCGATGCGCGCCAGATTTGCTCGGAATCCGGCGAGAGCGCGAACACCTTGCCCCAAAAGCCGAAGTCGATGCCGATATAGACGAGCACCGCCCAGCCGAGCGCGGCGGCAGCGGGGAACATCATGCTGCCCTTGACTACGAACAGAATGGTCAGGAACAGCGCCAGCAGTCCGGCGATTCCGATGACGATGCCGTGGTAGAGCGTGATGCTGTTGACCTTGTCCTTATAGGCTTCAGGCTGCCACAGATAGAGCTGGTTGAGCTGGTCGGTGCGCAGCTCAAGCACATAGGTCATCACGCTGCCGGGATCGAGCGTGATGCGGAAGATGTCTGCGGTGGCGCTGTCTTGGCGCTCGGGACGCTCCCCGCTCGACGTGATGCTGGCAACGCGGGAGCGGCCGAGATCGGGCCAAAACACGCCCGAGCCGACCATGCGGTAATGCGGCACGACAATCAGCCGCTCGATCTGTTCGTCGCCGGAATTGGCGAGGGCGAATACGGCCCAATTGGTATTTCCCTCGCGCGCACGCACGTCCATTCGGCGGATGATTCCGTCGGGTCCGGGAGCGGCGGAGACAAGCAGGCGGTCGGCCTCGGTGCGATAACGCTCGGCAGAATCGGTGAGATCGATCGCCTGCGCATCGGTGCGCACATTGATCGCCTCCACCGCGCGTGCGGAAGAGGCGCCAAGGGCAAACACGGCCAGCATGGCCGTGACGCAGGCGCGGACGAAATGCAACCGACGTCCTCCCAGCTCCACCCCTGTCGATCCCCTCGCCGGGCTTTCGCCGGACTGACGCAATGCCCAAGGCAAGGGAGCTTTACGTCGATTTACGTCGATTTCGCGGCCCGCGAGGCTCGCGAAAGGGGTGCGAAAGCGCTTGCGCGCGCTCGCCCCCTCAAGAACGAAAAAGCAATGATTTCAGGCAGTTGCGAATGTCAGGACGATCTTGCCAATATGCGCGCTCGTCTCCATGCGCGCGTGTGCGACAGACGCCTGGACGAACGGGAAGGTGCTGTCGATCAGCGGCCTGACCTTGCCCGCCGCGATCAGCGGCAGCACATGTGTCTCAACGGCCTTCGCGATCGCGCCCTTGTCCGCGACCGAGCGCGCGCGCAGCGTCGAGCCCGTGTGGGTAAGCCGCTTGAGCATGATGCGGCGGAAATCGACGCTCGCTTTGGAGCTGCTCTGAAAGGCGATTTGCACCACGCGCCCTTCGACGGCGGCGGCCTCGTAGTTGCGCTCGATGTAGTCACCACCGACAATGTCGAGAATGACGTCGGCGCCCCTGCCGTTGGTGGCGGCCTTGGCCGCGGCCACGAAATCTTCCGCCTTATAGTTAATGGCTAGGTCGGCGCCGAGGCGGCGGCAGGCGTCGCACTTTTCCGCCGAACCGGCGGTGGCGATCACCTGGGCGCCGAACGCTTTGCCGAGCTGGATGGCGGCAGTCCCGATGCCCGAGGAGCCGCCGTGGACGAGCAACGTCTCGCCTGCCTTTAACCGGCCGCGCTCGAAGGCGTTGTGCCACACGGTAAAGAAGGTCTCGGGGATGGCCGCAGCGGCGACCAGCGTGAGCCCTGCAGGGATCGGCAGCGCGTGACTTTCGTGCGCGGCGCAGTATTCGGCATAGCCGCCGCCCACTACCAGCGCCATGACGTTGTCACCGAGATTCCAGCGCGTCACGCCCGCACCGAGCGCAACCACTTCGCCTGCGATCTCGAGACCTGGGATATCGGTCGCGTCGGCGGGCGGCGGATAAAGGCCTTGGCGCTGCATCACGTCCGGCCGATTGACGCCCGCGGCCGTGACCTTCACCAGCACCTCGCGTTCGCCGGGGCGAGGGAGCGGGCGCTGCTCGGGGACGAGCATGTCCGTTCCACCGGGCGCGCGGATCGCGATCGCGGTCATCTGGGCGGGCAATGCGGGCATGGCAAAAGTCCTTGGCTGACACGGCTTGCCGCGCTTTGCTTAATTGGGAGGCGCGGATGTGACAATGGCCGCCTCGGAGGCTATTTTCGCGGGGTTCTCGAGCGGAGGCGAGCGATGCCGGTAGTTGATGAAGACGACCGCCCGAAAAAAAAGGTCGTGCATGAGATCGGCCAAGATCTTGTGCTGCTCTCCGTTAAGGAGCTTGAGGAGCGCATCGCGGTCCTCAAGGAGGAGATCGGCCGTCTGCAAGCGGCAATCGCCAGCAAGCAGGGCTCACGCACCGTCGCGGACCAGTTCTTCAAGAAGTGAGCCGGCCCCGCGCGTTCGACTTGGCGCGGTGCGGCGATCTAGCGCCGGCTGGACCCCGCGCGACAGGCTGCGTTTGCGGGGCCGTAAATTGTTTAAAATCTTAAGACCTTGTTAAGCTTTCACGATCATTACTGGGGACGTCCATCTTCTGGACATTGAGTGGCTCCTGTCCACTCTGTTTGACGCCTCCCTGTTAGAACTTCGAGCCGCCGTTCGGCGGCTCTTTTTTCGTCGTCTCGTTTCGGACGAACGAGATCGCGTTTTCCCGATCTGTTCTCGCGCCGCGACGCGTAGCCGTCCGGCAACTATGCGTGAAGCTTTGTTCGGCCGGCGCTGGACAGGGATCGGCGCCTGCGCAATCATTCCGCTCTCGCCAGGGGCTGGCGCAAAAGCAAAAGCGTGTGCGTAGCGTGAGGCGTGGATGATGTCCGAGAAGTCGGTCAATCCGGCCGTTTCGTTCGGCGAAAGGCTCGCAGCTTCACAAGCCTTCGCCGACCTGTTCCGCGACGGCATGACGCTCGTTGAGCAGACGGCAGCGTATCTCGACGGCCCAGGCCGGCGGGAATCGAAAAAGCTTTCCGGCAGCGCGGCGCTCGCTTATGCGACCGAGAGCATGCGGCTTACGACGCGACTCATGCAGCTCGCGTCCTGGCTCCTGCTCCATCGCGCGGTCAAGGAGGGCGAGATGACGCTCGCCCAAGCCAACAAGGAGAAGGCCAAGGTGAAGCTCGTAGGTGCCGAGCACAATGACGAGCAGAACATCAAGCTTTTGCCGGAACGCTTGCGCGCGTTGATCGAGCGGTCCAAGGCGCTGCAAAGAGCGGTGAGCCGGCTCGATGCCACCATGCACGCAACTGCGAGCCGCGCCGATCGCGCCAATCCGGTCGAGCGCCAGATCGACCTGCTGAAAGCCGCGTTCGAGCAGGAGCGATAAACGCGCATTGGTGGATCGGAATCTTGGCAGGCCGACAGGCCCCCGTGAAACGCGGAACCGATGCTACTTTGTCAGCCGGCTTGCTATGAAAAAACCGCCCGCGGACGGAGGTTTTGACGGCGCCAAGTAGACGACGCGCTATTTCTTGAGCCCGATGCCGGCGAATTTCTTCTGGAACCGCGAGAGACGCCCGCCGCGATCTACTAGTTGCTGCTGACCGCCTGTCCAGGCCGGATGCGACTTCGGGTCGATGTCGAGGTGCATCGTGTCGCCCTCCTTGCCCCAGGTGCTGCGGGTTGCGAACTCGGTGCCGTCGGTCATCACGACCTTGATGGTGTGATAATCCGGATGCAGATCGGGCTTCATGGCAGTCATCCTGCGCGCGGTGCGCGTCTGTTGAACTCAGGGCATCGGAAGGCCGCGGCTCTATAGCTTAGCCGGACGGCGGAAACAAGCCGCAGCCCGAGCGGCCGGCGCCCGATTGCCACTCGCTATCCGAGAAGGCATTGTCGCGCCGGCTTCGGCCACTGTCGTGGTTCCAAATGGCCGATGAAATGAACGTCGTCGAGCGAGATGCTGTACGCGCCGTCGGGCCGGCGGTCGACGAGCCGCAGCGCACCGCCGTGCCCGCCTCCGAGCACCAGCAAGGCCGCAGGCTCAAGCCGCTGCTGTCGCTTGTGCCCTATGTCGCGCGCTATCGCTGGCAAGCGATCGCGGCGATCATCGCGCTGGTGATCGCCGCGGTCACCACGCTGCTCGTGCCGATCGCGGTCCGGCGCATGATCGATTTCGGGTTCTCGCGCGAGAGCGCTAACCTCATCGACAGCTATTTCGCCGTCATGATCGCCATCGTGGCGGTGCTCGCGTTGGCAAGCGCCTCGCGATTCTATCTCGTCACCACGCTGGGCGAGCGCATCGTCGCCGACCTGCGGGAGGGGGTATTCGGGCATCTCGTTTCGCTCTCGCCCGCCTATTTCGATGAAGCCAAAAGTGGAGAACTTGTCTCCCGACTTGCCGCCGACACGACTCAAATCAAGGCCGCCGTCGGCGCCTCGGTTTCCATCGCGTTGCGCAACTCCGTGCTCTTCGTCGGTGCAGCTGCCATGATGGTCGTCACGAGTCTGCGGCTCTCCGCCTTCGTGCTCGCCGCCATACCCGTGATCGTGCTGCCGCTTTACGGCTTCGGCCGGGCCGTGCGCCGTCGCTCGCGGTGGGCGCAAGACACGCTTGCCGACGCCACCGCCTATGCCTCCGAGATGATCGGCGCGGTGCGCGTGCTGCAAGCCTTCACCAACGAGACGCTGGCCGGGAGCAGCTTCGGCGCCGCCGTCGAGCGCGCCTTCCGCGCCGCGCAGGATTCGATCAAGTCGCGGGCGATTCTCACCGCGATTGCGATCTTTCTCGTTTTCGCGAGCGTGGTCGTCGTGCTGTGGGTCGGCGCGCAGGACGTGCTGACGGGCCGCATGAGCGCCGGACGACTGTCACAGTTCGTGCTCTATGCCGTGTTCGCCGCCGCTGGCCTCGGCCAGCTGTCGGAGGTCTGGGGTGAGCTCTCACAAGCGTCGGGCGCGGCAGAGCGGCTATTCGAGATATTGAACCTGCGCCCGGCAATCGTGCCGCCGCCGCGGCCGATCGCGTTGCCGGAGCCCCCGCGCGGCGAAGTCGCTTTTATGGACGTTCGTTTTTCCTATCCCGCACGGTCGGCAATTTCGGCGCTCGACGGCGTGTCATTTTCCGTGCGGCAGGGCGAAAGAGTTGCGATCGTCGGCCCGTCCGGCGCCGGCAAGAGCACCATCTTTCACCTCATTCTGCGGTTCTACGATCCGACCTCCGGCGTGGCCGAGTTCGACTGCGTGCCGCTGGTCCATGTCGATCCGCTTGCGCTGCGCCGGCGCATCGCGCTGGTCCCGCAGGAGGCCGTGGTGTTTGCTGCCTCAATTCGCGACAACATCCGCTTCGGCCGACCCGACGCAACCGACCCGGAGGTCGAGCGCGCCGCCGAGCTCGCGCATGCGCTGGAATTCGTCAGCTTGTTGCCGGAAAAATTCGACACGACGGTCGGTGAGCGCGGGGTGACGCTATCGGGCGGCGAGCGCCAGCGCATCGCTATCGCGCGCGCTGTCCTGCGCGAGGCGCCGCTGCTCTTGCTCGACGAGGCGACGTCGGCGCTCGATGCCGAGAGCGAGAACCTAGTGAAGGACGCGCTCGTGCGGTTGATGCAGGGACGCACGACCCTCGTGATCGCGCACCGGCTCGCAACCGTGCTCTCATGCGACCGGATTCTGGTCATGGAGGCGGGCCGAATCGTGGAAGAGGGCACCCACGAAAAGCTTGTCGTCGCTGGCGGTCTCTACGCGCGGCTGGCGCGGTTGCAGTTCCAAGCCTGACGTCGGTTTTGCCGCGGAGTTGGCTCGTTTGCGGAGCAAAAGTCGGGCAGCAAATCACCGTAGCCCACCTGCGGCCGTCACGGCCGCCAGCTCATCTTGTGAACGGGTGCGCCCGACCGCCAATTGAGAGCCTCGCCGGAGATGACGAAGCCGTGCTTTTCGTAGAAGCGAATGGCGCGCGCATTATCCTTGTTGACGTGCAAGTTGAGGCCCGCGGGCGATATTCGCTTAGCTTCGTCGATGAGGGCCGAGGCGACCCCCAATCCCCACGCCTCGGGAGCGACCACCGTCTGATCGATATCGAACGTGCCCGGATCGACGGTGACGAAGCCGAGCATTCTCCCGTCCGCTTCTGCCACTGTGATCGTGGCCGCCGGCACGAGTTCCTCGCGCCAGCGCTGCCGCCACCAGTCGACCCGATCGTCGAAGTTGATGTGGGGATAGGCGATTTGCCACGTGCGCCGCCACAATTCGATCGCCGCGGCTTCATCGGCGGGCGTATAGCGGCGAAGCGTAAAAGACGCGGCCACCACCGCATCCGAGGCGACAGAAAGGCGCTGGCTCCTCTGCGACACGCGCTCACCGCTCCGTCAGCTTGAGCTCGATGCGGCGGTTGCGGCTATAGGCCTCCTCGGTCTTGTCGGCATCGATCGGCTGGAATTCGCCAAACCCGGCGGCGACGAGCCGTTGCGGTGAGATGCCCTTGCCGATGAGGTATTGGACGACCGAGATCGCGCGGGCGACCGAAAGCTCCCAGTTGTTCTTGAACTGCAGACTGTTGATCGGCCGCACGTCGGTGTGCCCGTCGACGCGCAGTACCCAGGGGATTTCGCCCGGAATCCTCTTTTCTAGTTCGAGCAGGGCGGTGGCGAGTCCGTCTAGCTCGGCGCGACCCTCCGGATTGTCGAGGGTAGCCTTGGCGGTATCGAAGAACACTTCCGACTGGAAAACGAAACGGTCCCCGACGATGCGAATGTCGGGTCGATTGCCGAGAATGACGCGCAGTCGGCCGAAGAAATCCGAACGGTATCGCGAAAGTTCTTGCACCCGCTGCGCGAGCGCCACGTTGAGCCGCTGGCCGAGGTCGGCGATGCGATTTTGCGCTTCCTTGTCCCGCTTTTCGCTTGCATCGAGCGCTTCTTCGAGGGCAGAGAGCTGGCGTCGCAGCGCCGCGATCTGCTGGTTGAGCACCTCGACCTGCGCCAGCGCGCGGGCGCTGAGCCGCCGCTCCGCGTCGAGTTGACCGCTGAGCTCGGCAGCCTTGCCCTCTCCGCTGCCGGTGCCCTCGACAAGGCCCTTGTAGCGGTCGCGCTCGCCCTCGGTCGCCGCCAGGCTCGAGCGCAACATGGTGAGCTGCTCCTCGAGGCTCAGTTTGCCGGTCTTCTCTAGCGACAAAAGCTCGGTGAGCTGGGCAATCTGCGCGTTGAGGCGGCTGAGCGCGGTGTCTTTGCCGGTGACTTCCTGGGTCAAATAGAACTGGACGAATACGAACACGGTTAGCAGGAAGATGATGGCGAGGATGAACGTCGACAGCGCGTCGACGAATCCGGGCCAGTAGTTCATGCCGCTGTCGCGGCGGGCGCGTGCGAGAGCCATTGGATCCTACTTACGCCTTCTTCGCTAATTACTTATTGACGTTTTCGCGCACCAGGATTTCGAGCAGCCGGCGCACCTCGCGATGCTGCTGGGCCTGCGAATCGACCCAGTCGCGGATCATTTGTTGCTCGCTGCGCATATGATGCACCAGCCCCTGGATCGCTTCCGCGAGATTGGCCATGGCGGTCGTGGTCGCCCGGCTCGACCCGCCCTCGGTGATCGCCTCGCGCAGACGCTCGATGGCCATCCGAAGATCGCCCGACACTGCGCCCGAGAGGGGCGCGGCCGCGTCGCTGCCCACGCCGAGGTCGTGCACGGTTGTGGAGAGCCAGTCCTCGAGTTCGGTATAGAACCGGTTCTGTGCCTGGCTCGTCTGCAGGTCGAGGAAGCCGAGCACGAGCGAGCCGGCAAGTCCGAACAGGGAGGCTGAGAACGCGATTCCGATGCCGCCGAGCGGAGCGGCGAGCCCCTCCTTGAGCGACTCGAATATGGCGCCCGCATCGCCACCCGGCTTGAGGCTGTTGATCACGTTGCCGACCGAGCCCATGGTCTCGATCAGCCCCCAGAACGTACCGAGCAGCCCAAGGAACACGAGCAGCCCGGTCATGTAGCGCGACGTGTCGCGCGCTTCGTCCAGGCGGGCAGCAATCGAATCGAGGATGCCGCGCATCACCTGCGCCGAGATCGCCATGCGGCCGATGCGGTCACGCAGAAGCACGGCCATCGGCGCGAGCAAGACCGGCGGACGTTCAACCGCGAGGCCAGGGTCGGCGAGCCTGAATCCGTTCACCCAATCGATCTCGGGGAATAGGCGAATCACCTGCCGGAAGGCGAGCGCGATGCCGATAGCAAGCACGAAGATGATCAAGCCATTGAGGGCAGCATTGGCGAGAAACGCGGTCCAGATCTGCTTGTAGAGCACGATCACGACCAGCGCGCAGAGGGTGAGGAACACCACCATCCGGACGAGAAAAATCCGGGGCGAGGATAATTTGAATGGATCGATGTCTTGCGCCATGGCGATCAGCGCCCCTTAACTCGACTCACAATAAGGCACGGCCGCGGCGGACGGAAGGTCGCGGCGAGCGGCAATGCTTGAAGAAGTGGGGTCCGTGCGAGCTCCGCGATGCCTCATGCCGAGGAGCGCCGCGTGGCCGATGGGGCGCGCAGCGCCTCTCTGAGCGTCCGCAGCATCTGACCGTGAATATCCTCATTGGCCGCGAGGATGCCGCCCGTCTTGACCATGTCGTCGCCTCCACCGAGGTCGGTAACGAAGCCCCCTGCTTCGCGCACCAACGCGATCCCCGCCGCCATGTCCCAGGGCGAAAGGCCGCGCTCCCAATAGGCATCGAGGCGGCCGGCCGCGACCCAGGCGAGATCGAGCGCGGCAGCCCCGAGCCGCCGCAGGCCGGCGACCCTGTCCTGCACCATGTTGTGCTCGCTACGCGTGAGTTCCACATCGCCGCGACTTGGATGCGGAAGCGCGCAGGCGACCACCGCGTCGGCGAGGCGCTTGCGTGCTCCCACGCGCAGCCGCTGGTCATTGAGGAACGCGCCCTTGCCGCGCTCGGCGGTGAAAAGCTCGTCAGTGACCGGATTGTAGACGAGCCCGGCGACGATCGTTCCCTCGCGCTCAAGCCCGATCGAAATCGCAAAATGCGGAATGCCGTGTAGAAAGTTCAGCGTGCCGTCGAGAGGATCGACGATCCAGCGATGCGTCTTGTCACTGCCTTCGCGTGCGCCGCCTTCCTCGCCCAGAAAGCTGTAACCCGGCCGCGCATGCTCGAGCTCCTCGCGCAAAATTTCTTCGGCGCGTTGATCCGCGGCGGTTACGAAATTAGCCGGCCCCTTCAGAGAGGACTGCAGGTGCTCGATCTCGCCGAAATCGCGCTTGAGCGTGCGGCTCGCCTTGCGCGCGGCCTTGATCATCACGTTGAGAAGGGCGGAGCGGAGCATGGAGGCTGCGGTCTGCCCGCAGACAGGCTTCGCGTCAAGAGCGGGGCTGGCGCAACTCTTTGAGCGCGTCGACCCAGGGCTTTGCCGCCTTTTCGCCGGCGGCGCGGACGTCCAAGGGCTGCTGCTGCACGAATACGTCCAGCGGGATGTCGCTCACACCGCCAGCTTTGGCGATGATGTGCCATTTGATCGCCTGCACCGGATTGGCATGCGCGCCGCGACCGACTGCAAGAATGTTGGCAAGACGGTTTTGCGCAACCGGGTTGCCCTTGCGCGCCGCCTTGGCCAACACGATCGCCGCCATCTGTTCGTTCTTGGTCACACCCGTTCCATTGAACAGCGCGATTGCGTATTCGACCTGGGCATCGGTATTGTCGGCGAGCGAGGCGGCGGCCAGCAGGCGGGCCGCCTCGACCGGATCCTTTGGCACGCCCCGGCCTTCCTTGTACAACGTGGCGAGCGCGTACTGGGCTTCCGGATTTCCCACCTGGGCAGCGCTGCGGAAGAGCTGCGCGGCGCGCGCAAAGTCCTGCGGGAATAACTGGCCTTCGATATAGAGAAGACCGAGGTCATATGCCGCGGCGGCCTGCCCCAGCTTGGCCGCGGCAGCGAGCAGCTTGGCTCCCTCCTCCCGGCTCGCGGGCTCGATGCGCCCACTGAAGTGGAACATGGCGAGCGCGAACATCGCCTCGCGATCGCCCCGCTCGGCGGCCAGCCGATACCACTCGGCCGCTTTCTTGTCGTCGCGCTTGGCGCCCAGCCCGTTGGCGTAGAGCTCGCCCAAGAGCGTCATCGCCTTGACGTCCTTCACTTCGTCGACGCGGCGGGTCGCGGTCGAAAAGGCGGTGATGTAGTAGCCGCGTTGATAAGCGCCGTAGGCGAGATCGAGTTCGCGCCGCGACGCGGCTGATGCCGACGCGGGCGCCGCCTGCGCCGCAGCGGGGGTGCGCGGTTTTGCGATCGGTTTCGCAGCTGGCTGCATCGGGGGAGGCTGGCTTGGCGTCTGTGCTGCGGCAGACGCGATGGCGGCTGCCGCGAGCGCGAGCGCAAGCAGGGGAGCGGCGCTTTTCATGCGACCGTCTCCGCAAGTGCGAGCCGTCGCGCCGCGTCCGCAACGGCCGCGGCATCGCCGCGCTCATCGCCGAAGATGCAATCTCCGACCGCGACGAAATCCGCTCCGGCCGAGGCCAGCAGCCTGACCTCGTCCAGCGAGGCGGCAAATCCCACGCACGGGATTTCGAACAGCTCGGCCCACCACGCCACCCGCTCGGCAACGGCCTCGAAGGAAGGCCGGCGGCCGCTCGCATCAGGCTCGCCGAACATGACGTAGTCGGCACCGGCCTCGCCCGCGACCATGGCCTCGTGCCGGGTCATGAGCCGCCCGCAGCCGGCGATGTGCGTAGGCTTAAGAGTCGGCAGCGCTGCGGCGAGGGCTTCGACTCCGCCGAGATGCGCGCCATCGGCGCCGGCGCGCACCGCAAGCTCGGCGTCCCCGTCGAGGAGCAGGGCAGCGCCCTTGTTCTGCACGGTCGGTGCGATCGCCCTAGCATGGTCGGCGCATAGGGCCCCCTCGCCCTGCGGCAGGCGCAGCAGCACGGCGGCTACGTCGGCCGCGGCAAGCGCTTCGGCGAGCCGGTCCGCGAGCCCTGCAGGTTCCTGCGGGGTCACGAGATAAAGGCGCGGAGCGGGGCGCCTCGGTTCGGCCTGCTTTCCTCGGGACGCCATTGTAAAGTCGATTGCCCTCGCAATCGGGCAGTTTGGGGGCGTTTATAGAGGCTCAACCCTACGAGACGGTAAAAGGATGGGCGATCTGGCGCCGGCAGGATTGGGCCTCAAGGTCGCCTCCGGCGCATCGTAGGTGCGCGCAATGCCGCATGCACTAGCACTAAGATGAGACGCACGGCATCGGAGCGACCCCCACCATGTTACTCCGGTGCGCGCCGAAATCGCCTGCAGAGCCGTCGCGGGGCCGATCGGCGGTCTCGCTTACGCCGCCTTCCTTTCCAAATCCTGCTTCCATTGCCCATGCGTCGCCAGGCTGTTCATCATCGCGCGATGGGTGAAGGCACGCTGGGCGGCGGCGACGTTTTCGCTCCTGCCCGACCAAGCCTTCTGCGGCGCCGCCTGCAGCGCGCGGCCGTAGCTGAACGTGAGCCGCCACGGCACGCCGCCGATGCGGTTTATGGCATCAAGATGCGCGGTCGCCTCCTCGTCGGACTGACCGCCGGAAAGGAAAGCGATGCCGGGGACTGCGGCGGGCACGCAAGCCTTGAGCACTCGCACCGTCTTCTCCGCCACCTCCTCGACGCTGGCGCGGTTCTTCGCCTTTTTGCCGGCGATCACCATATTGGGCTTGAGCACCATGCCTTCGAGCGCCACCTTCTGGTAGTAAAGCTGCTCAAACACGGTCTTTAGCAGCCATTCGGTGACCACATAGCAGCGGTCGGCGTCGTGATCGCCGTCCATCAGAACTTCCGGCTCGACGATCGGAACGATGCCCTCCTCCTGGCAGAGCGCGGCGTAGCGCGCGAGCGCATTTGCGTTGGTCATGATCGCCGCGTAGCTCGGAATATCGGGGCCGATGTCGATCACCGCGCGCCACTTGGCGAATTTGGCGCCGAGCCCGCGATATTCGACGAGGCGCTCGCGCAAACCGTCCAGCCCCTCCGTGATCACTTCGCCGGGACAGAATGGTAACGGCTTCGTGCCCTTGTCGACCTTAATGCCTGGGATCGCGCCAGAATTCTCGATCAGCTTGATCAGCGGAGTACCGTCCTTGGCGTTCTGACGAATGGTCTCATCGTAAAGGATGACACCGGAAATGTATTTCGACATGGCCTCGGAGGAGCGAAAGAGTAGCTCGCGGTAGTCGCGTCGATTGTCGGCCGTCGAATCTACCCCGATCGCATCGAAGCGCTTCTTGATGGTGCCGGACGATTCATCGGCGGCAAGAATGCCGCGGCCCGGCGCGACCATGGCCTGGGCGACCTTATTGAGTTCAGCGAGGCTCATCGCAACCTCCTCCATCTCATAGCGCATTTCATGGTGATTTTGCCGCCTCCTCACGTACTTGGCAAAGGGCGTATCGCTTCATTTCTACCTTGAGCTGACTCTGAGCACCTCGACACCCGGCAAAGCTTTGCCCTCCAGCCATTCGAGGAAGGCGCCCCCGGCCGTGGAGACGTAGGTGAAGCGATCGGCCGCCCCGGCGGCGTTGAGCGCCGCAACGGTGTCACCGCCGCCTGCCACAGTTATAATTTTCCCGGCGGCGGTGAGTTCCGCCGCGGCTTCGGCAACCTCGACGGTGCCGGTGTCAAACGGCTCGAGTTCGAACGCGCCGAACGGTCCGTTCCAGACCAGGGTCTTCACGCGCGCGAGCACGGAACAGACATGCTCGATGCTGCGTGGGCCGATGTCGAGGATCATTTCGTCATCCCCCACGCCGTCCACCGCGACGACGCGCGAGGGCGCATTCGCCGCGAAACTCTTGGCCACGACCGCGTCGACCGGCAGCACGATTTCTCGGCCTTTGACCTTGCCCTTTTCCATGATCTCGCGCGCCGTCGGCAGGAGGTCGCGCTCGCATAGGGATTTGCCCACGGAATATCCGCGCGCGGCGAGAAAAGTGTTGGCCATGCCGCCGCCGATGAGGAGGATGTCTACCTTCGCAAGGAGGCTGCCGAGCAGGTCGAGCTTGGTCGACACCTTCGCTCCGCCGACGATTGCCGCAAGCGGACGATCCGGGGCCTGCAACACTTTCGTGAGCGCCTCCAACTCATCCTGCATGGCGCGCCCCGCGTAGGTCGGCAGCCTGCGGCCGAGTCCCTCGACCGAAGCATGGGCGCGGTGCGCCACCGAGAACGCGTCATTGACGAAAATGTCCCCGAGTGCTGCGAGCCGCGCCACGAAATCAGGGTCGTTGCGCGTCTCGCCTGGATGGAAGCGGGTGTTCTCCAGACACAGGATGTCACCCGGCTTCATGGCCTCGACCGCGGCTGCCGCTCGGTCCCCGACGCAGTCGTCCGCGAACGCGACCGGCCGCTTGAGAACGCTGGCGATCGCCGGTGCAAACGGCTTGAGGGACTGCGCGGCGTCGCGTCCCTTCGGACGCCCGAAATGGGAGAGCAGGATGACCTTGCCGCCCTTGTCTGCGATCTCACTGATGGTGGGAGCCACGCGCTTGATGCGGGTCGTGTCGGAGACCCGACCATTCTCAACCGGCACGTTGATATCGACGCGCACGAGCACGCGCTTGCCCTTAACATCGACCTCATCGAGCGTGCGGAACATGTCAGCGGCCCGCCGGGCCGGGCAGCCGAGCCGAGACGGCCGCAACGAGAAGAGCGCTCATCGCCGGCGCGATCAGATCAGCTTACCCATCGCAACCGCGGTATCGATCATCCGGTTGGAGAAGCCCCATTCGTTATCGTACCACGACATCACCCGCACCAGCGTGCCGCCCATCACCTTGGTCTGGTCTATGGCGAATACGGCGGAGTGCGCATCGTGATTGAAATCGCTGGAGACGTTGGGCGCCTCGGTGTAGCCGAGGATGCCCTTGAGTTGCTGTTCAGCGGCGCGCTTCACCGCGCCGTTGATCTCGTCCTTCGACGTCGAGCGTTTGGCGACAAACTTGAAGTCGACCACCGACACGTTCGGGGTTGGCACCCTGATGGCAACGCCATCGAGCTTGCCGGCAAGCTCCGGCAAGACGAGCCCCACCGCTTTTGCCGCGCCGGTGGAGGTTGGGATCATGTTGATCGCTGCGGCGCGTGCCCGGTAGAGGTCCTTGTGTACTTGATCGAGCGAGGGCTGGTCGTTCGTGTAGGAATGCACGGTGGTCATAAAACCCTTGTCGATGCCGACGGCATCATTGAGCACCTTCGCGACCGGTGCGAGGCAGTTGGTGGTACACGAGGCATTGGAGACGACCTTGTGCTCCCTCGTGAGCTTGTCGTGGTTGACGCCATAGACAACCGTGAGGTCGACGCCGTCAGCCGGCGCCGACACGACGACGCGCTTGGCACCGGCGGACAGATGTGCGACTGCTTTCTCCTTCGACGTGAAGATGCCCGTGCACTCGAGCGCGATATCGACGCCGAGCTCCTTCCACGCAAGTGCTGCCGGATCCTTGATGGCGGTCACCTTGATCGGGCCGTTGCCGATGTTGATCGCGTCGCCCTTGACCACCACCTCGCCGGGAAAGCGGCCGTGCACCGAGTCGAAACGCAACAGATGCGCGTTGGTCTCTACCGGAGCGAGATCGTTGATGCCGACGACCTCGATATCGCTGCGGCCCGCTTCCACGATCGCGCGCAGCACGTTGCGCCCAATGCGGCCGAATCCATTGATGCCCACACGAACTGACATGCCCGACTCCTTCGCTCCCCTCCACGTCCCGCGTCGCGCAGACACGGCTGCGCGGGAGCATGAGCATTAAATAGTGACGTTCAGCGCGGTCTTTAAGTCTTTCCGAGCTTGCTCAACGCCGCCTTGGCGACGTTCTCCGGCGTGATACCGAAGCGTTTGTAGAGGTCCTTGTAGGGGGCGCTCGCCCCGAAGGTCGTCATCCCGACAAAGGCGCCATCCGAGCCGATGATCTCGTCCCAGCCTTGGCGCACCGCAGCCTCGACAGCGACTTTAACTCTGGCCGTACCGACAATTGTGGCCCGCTCGGCGTCACCCTGCTTGTGCAGAAGCTCGAAGCAGGGCACCGAGACCACGCGCGCATCGACGCCGCGCTCGCGCAGTAATTTGCATGCCTCGACCGCGATGGCGACTTCGGAGCCGGTGGCGAACAGCGACACCTCGGCGTCCTTTTCCGCAGGGACAATCTCGTAGGCTCCGGCGGCGCAACGGTTCGTCTCCTCGACCCCAAGCCGCAACTGCGGCACGTTTTGCCGTGTGAGCGCGAGAACGCTCGGGGATTGTGAATTCTGGAGCGCGAGCTCCCAGCACTCGATCGTCTCGACCGCGTCGCACGGACGGAAGACGTAGAGGTTCGGCATGGCGCGCAGCGCGGCGAGATGTTCGATCGGCTGATGCGTCGGGCCATCCTCCCCAAGCCCGATCGAATCGTGAGTCATCACGTAGATCACGCGTTCCCCGGCGAGCGCGCCGAGGCGGATCGCCGGACGGCAATAATCGGAGAACACGAGGAACGTACCCGAATAGGGAATAATGCCGCCATGCAGCGCCATGCCATTCATCGCTGCGGCCATGCCGTGCTCGCGCACGCCGTAATGGATAAAACGACCGGAATAATCGCGGCCCGAGAAGACGGTCATCCCTTTGGGCCTGGTGTTGTTGGATCCCGTCAGGTCGGCTGAGCCGCCGATCATCTCCGGCACTGCCGCGGTCAGCGCTTCGAGTGCAGTCTCCGATGCGGCGCGGGTCGCAACCTCCTTCGGCGTGGCCGCAAGTTTTTCCTTCACCGAACGCACCGCAGCGAGAAGGTTGTCCTTCGGCAACTCGCCGCGAATACGGCGCTCGAATTCGGCGCGACGGGCCGCCGGTGCCGCGCTGAGACGGTCGCACCAAGCTTGGTGTGCCGCGCGCCCCGCACATCCCGCGCTACGCCACATCTCGCGCACGTCGCCAGGAACGGCAAAGGCGGGCTCCGCCCAGCCGAGCCGTTCGCGCGCGCCCTTGATCTCCTCGCTCCCGAGCGGTGAACCGTGGGTTTTTTCACTGCCGGCCTTGGTCGGCGCGCCGAAGCCGATAATGGTTCGGCAGGCGATCAGGGACGGGCCAGCGCAGGACTGCGCCTCCTCAAGCGCGGCAGCCACCGCCTCGGCATCGTGCCCGTCGATTCGCCTCGCCGCCCAACCGGCGGCCTCGAAGCGCTTCACCTGATCGACCGAGTCGGCAAGCGAGAGCGGCCCGTCGATCGAGATGCCGTTGTCATCGAACAGCACGATGAGCTTGTTGAGCCTGAGGTGTCCGGCGAGCGCGATGGCCTCCTGAGAGACGCCCTCCATCAGGTCGCCATCGGACGCGAGCACGTAGGTGCGATGATCGACCAGTTCGGGGCCGAACACCGCGGCGAGATGGCGCTCGGCGATCGCCATGCCCACCGCATTGGCAAGTCCCTGGCCCAGCGGGCCGGTGGTCGTCTCCACGCCGGGCGTGTGGAAGTTCTCGGGGTGCCCCGGCGTGATTGAGCCCAACTGGCGGAAGCGCTTGATCTCCTCGATCGTCATCTTCTCGTAACCGAGGAGATGGAGCAGCGCGTAGATGAGCATCGAGCCGTGACCGGCCGACAGCACAAAACGGTCGCGGTCGGGCCAGGCGGGATCGGCCGCATCGAACTTGAGAAAGCGCGAAAAGAGCACGGTCGCGACATCGGCCGCGCCCATCGGGAGGCCGGGATGGCCGGATTTGGCCTGTTCGACCGCGTCCATGGCGAGGGCGCGCAGTGCGTTCGCCATGCGCTCATGGCGCGCGCGCGAGGGAACTGCGCGGTCGTCCCGGCGGATGGCTGTGGTTTGCGCGGCAGGAGAAGCCGCCGCAGCGAAAAGCGATTTCGGACTGGTCATCACCGCGCCAAACGGTATTGCTCGGCGAGGCTCTAGCACGCGGGCGAGGGGAGTCAAAGAATGCCGGGTCTCGGCGCGCGCGGCATTCACAGGGGCGAGGATGAATTTCCATCAAGCGTTGACTGCGAGCCCACACGCAACGTAGGCTTCTCCTTGTAACTGCTTGCCGACGCGAAAGATTTTCCCCGCCACACGGCTGACGAATCGGCACTGTAATCGGCCGAGCAAGGGGTCACCGAGAATGACCGAAAGGAGCGCCATCGACGCGGCCAGCAGGCGTCTTGCGCTTGCGCTCGATGCGCTCGCCGCCGCCGTTGAGCGACGGCACGAGGCCGATCGCGGCGAGCAGACACTGGACGCGCAACTGCACGCCCTTGGCGCCGACCGCTCCCGGCTCGCCGCGGAGCTTGATGCCGCGACCGCGCGCAGCCGCACGCTGGAAAGCGTCAATCGTGAAGTCGTCCAGCGGCTCGACGTCGCCATCGACACGATCCGATCCGTGCTCGCGGCGAACCAGCGCTGAGGGTGCCATGCCGCAAGTTAGCGTGACCATCAACGGCCGCCAGTTCCGGATGGCCTGTGAGGACGGCGAAGAGGCGCGTGTCACGCACCTTGCGGAAGATCTCGATGCGCGCATCGTCCAGCTGCGCGGCCGTTTCGGCGAAATTGGTGACACGCGACTCACGGTCATGGCGGCGCTCGCGCTCGCCGACGAACTCTCGGAAGTGAAGGAGAAGTTGCAGCGGCTCGAGCCAGAGCTCGCCAAGCTGCAGGAGGCGAGCGTTCTCTCCGCCGACCGGGTGCAGGCGACGCAGGCGGCGGTGGTTGCCGCGCTCAATGCGGCCGCCGAGCGCATCGAGAGCCTCACCAGGCGGCTCAATCAGACGCTTGCCGATGCAAGCGTCCCAATGGGTTAGCGCACACTCTCATTTCGCGGCTGGCATCGCAATCGCACACACACTACATTGCTCGCGCGGGGCTGCGAGGTTCGTCAGGAGCCATATCCCCGGGGCCTTATCGATCCTCAAGGGAGCTGTCCCTGACCGGGCTCGTGGGCTCGGACATATGGCGCCCACCTACTTTCGTAGGGAACCCGGGATCGATGCTCCAACGGCCGTTGCGGCTCCGCACTGATGCCTCGCCTTGATGGCTCAATCCACCTCGATAGAAGACGCCAAAGCCGAACTGCGCCGCCAGGCACGCGCGCGGCGTGAGGCGTTGCCTGCCGGCATGCGCGCCGCTGCGGCGCAAGCGTGAAGACGACCGTTTCGGGCTTCATGCCGATCGGGAGCGAAATCAATCCGATCCCGCTGATGCGAAATCTCGCTGTGCTGGGCGCGCAGCTCGCGCTGCCGGCGGTGGCCGGGCGCGGCAAGCCGCTCACCATGCGCGCCTTTGCCTTTGGCCAAAGGCTTGTCTCAGGGACTTGGGGCATCCGCGAGCCCGTGCCGGAGGCGCCGGAAGTCTTCCCCGATGTCCTGCTGGTTCCGCTATTGGCCTTCGATCGCAGCGGCCATCGCATCGGCTACGGCGCAGGCTACTACGACTTGACGATCGCGGCCCGGGCCGCGTGACGGATGCGCATTCTCTTTATCGGCGACATTGTGGGACGCAGCGGGCGCGCTATTTTGCTCGAACGCCTCGGCACGCTCGTACGGGAGTGGAAGCTCGATTTCGTTGCGCTTAACGGCGAAAACGCCGCCGGCGGCTTCGGCATTACCGAAGCGATCTATCAGGACTTCGTCGACGCCGGTGCCGACGTGATCACCGGCGGTAACCATTCCTGGGATCAGAAGGAGGCGCTCGTTTTCATCGAACGGGCGCCGAGGCTGTTGCGCCCGATCAATTATCCCGCCGGCACACCCGGTCGCGGCGTCGCGCTGATCGAGGCCAAGAACGGCGCGCGGGTGCTTGTGGTCAATGCGATGGGCCGCATCTTCATGGATCCGCTCGACGATCCGTTCGCCGCGGTTGAGCGCGAGCTTACCGCCTGTCCGCTGAAGCAAGCGGCCGACGCGATCATCGTCGACATTCACGGTGAGGCTACGAGCGAGAAGCAGGCGATGGGCCATTTTTGCGACGGACGCACGAGTCTCGTTGTCGGCACGCATACGCATGTACCGACCGCCGACCAGCAGATCCTGCCGCGCGGGACCGCCTTCATCTCCGATGTTGGCATGACCGGCGATTACGACTCGGTAATTGGAATGGACAAGGAGGAGCCGCTGACGCGATTCCTGCGCAGAATTTCGGGCGCCCGCTTCGAGCCGGCGCAGGGGCGAGCGACGCTGTGCGCGCTCGCGGTCGAGACCGACGACGCGACCGGGCTGGCGCGGCGCATCGCTGCCGTGCGTTTGGGTGGTCGGCTCGAAGAGGCGAGCCCCACATTTTGGGAATAGTGCTTTTCACCTTCGCTGACGCCGCCCGGCGGCCCTTTTTGCGCCCTGTAGCTGCTTCTGGATTTCGGCGCAGCCGCACCCTATTTTCAACGCGAGGCGTGCTATCGCGCGCCACAGTTTCATTCATCGTCCACGGCTTCGCGCGATCGCGCTTCTTGCGTGGGCCTGGCCGTCGAGGAGCAACGCCATGGCCGGCCACTCCCAATTCAAGAACATCATGCACCGCAAGGGGCGGCAGGATGCGGCGAAGTCCAAGCTGTTCGGAAAACTCGCGCGCGAAATCACCGTCTCGGCGAAGCTGGGATTGCCCGATCCCGCCATGAACCCGCGCCTGCGCGCGGCGATCATCGCCGCCCGCGCGGAGAACATGCCCAAGGACAATATCGATCGCGCCATCAAAAAAGCGATGGGCGGGGATGCAGAGAGCTACGAGGAGATTCGTTACGAGGGCTATGGACCGGGTGGCGCCGCCGTCATCGTCGAGGTCTTGACCGACAATCGCAACCGCACCGCCGGCGAGATCCGCGCGACCTTTACCAAGTCCGGCGGACACTTGGCCGAGACTGGTGCGGTCTCCTTCATGTTCGACCATCTCGGCGTGGTCGAGTACGACGCGAAGGTGGCAAGCGCCGATGCCATGCTAGAGGCGGCGATCGAGGCAGGCGCCGAAGACGTCGTGTCGAACGAGAGCGGACACGAAATCTATACCATGCAGGACTCGCTGCGAGAGGTGGCGAAGGCACTCGAGGCAAAATTCGGCGAGCCGAGCAAAGCCACACTGGTGTGGAAACCGCAGAGCACCGTCGCCGTCAACGACGAGCAGGGCGAGAAACTCTTCAAGCTGATCGAGACGCTCAACGAGCACGACGACGTGCAGAATGTCTACGCCAATTTCGAGGTCTCGGACGCGTTGATGCAGAAGCTCAGCGCCGAGGAATTACCAAGCCGGTCTGCGACGGCCCGCTGAGCGGCCAGCAAGAGCTCCGGTCATTCCACCGCGGAGCAGGGCGAATGCCCGCGTAAACGCGCTTACGCTGCAGATCCAGGCCCAAAGGCCGGGTCTCCGCTTTCGCGGGGACGAGCGGAAGCCTGCCCTTGAGAGACTGCCGCCCTAGGCTCTTGCCGCCGGTGGCGCTATCAACGGGATTGTCATGCACGGCCTGATTCGCATCCTCGGCATCGATCCCGGTCTCCGCCGCACCGGCTGGGGCGTGGTGGCCCTCGATGGCAACCGCCTGAGTTTCCTCGCCTGCGGCTCGCTTGCAACCGATGAGAAAGCGGGGCTCGCCGCGCGGCTCCTCGCCATTCACGACGGCTTGCGGCGGGTGGTCGATGAACATGCGCCGCACGAAGCCGCGGTGGAGGCGACTTTCGTCAACAAGGACGCATCCGCAACGCTCAAGCTCGGCCAAGCGCGCGGCATCGCCATGCTGGTGCCGGCGATCGCCGGGCTTCCCGTCGCGGAATACGCTCCGAATCTGGTGAAGAAAACGATTGTCGGCGCCGGTCACAGCGAGAAGGCGCAGATCCGCATGATGATCGGAGTGCTGCTCCCGAAAGCCGATCCGCAATCGGAGGATGCGGCCGACGCGCTTGCGATCGCCGTGTGCCATGCACATCATCGCCGCAGCACTGTGCTTAAGGCAGTGGGATAGCGCGCGCATGATCGGCAAGCTCAAGGGCATTATCGATAGCTACGGCGAGGATTTCATCGTCGTCGACGTCAATGGCGTGGGTTACCTCGTGCACTGCTCCGCGCGCACGCTGCAAGAACTGCCCGGCATGGGCCAACCCGCCGCCCTTTCGATCGAAACGCACGTGCGCGAAGATCAAATCAGGCTGTTCGGTTTTCTCACCGACGTGGAACGCGAATGGTTCCGCCTGCTGCAGACCGTGCAGGGCGTCGGCGCGAAGGTCGCGCTTTCCGTGCTCGGCACGCTCAAGCCTGCCGACCTCGCCTCCGCCATCGCCATGCGCGACAAGGCCATGGTCGCGCGCTCCCCCGGCGTCGGGCCCAAGGTCGCCGAACGCATTGTGATAGAGTTGAAGGACAAGGCGCCGGCCTATGCCACGCTCGATCCGGCGGTGATCCGGCTCTCCGGCGCGGTCGAGGACAGGCGCGCGCCGCAGCCGATCGTTGACGCGGTCTCGGCGCTGATCAATCTCGGCTACGGTCAGCCGCAGGCCGCAACCGCCATCGCCGCGGCTGCGCGCAGCGCGGGCGAGGGAGCGGATGCCGCGCGGCTGATCCGGCTCGGATTGAAGGAACTCGCGAAATGACGCATGTGAGCGCCGTTCGATGCTCAGCCAGCGCGACCAGGAGCTGATCGCCGTCGCCCGCGAGGCGATTAAACGCTGCTATCGCAATGACTGGCAGGAAGTCGGCGCTGCCCTGCGCACACGCGACGGACGCGTTTATACCGGGGTCAATCTCGATGCGTATCTGGGCCGCATGGCGGTCTGCGCGGAGGCGGTGGCCCTCGGCCGAGCGGTGACCGACGTGGGTGAGACTGGAATCGAGACGATTGTGGCGGTGCGCCATCCAGACCCCGGCGAAGCCGATCAGGCCATCGTCGTAGTGTCGCCCTGCGGGAGCTGCCGCGAGCTGATCTGGGACTATGATCGCAATGCTCGCGTCATCGTGCCCGGCGCCAACGGCCCCGCCGTCTGCAGCATCGGCGAGTTGCTGCCCAACAAATACAGCCGCGAGCGCACGCTGTGAGGGTGCTTCCTTGAACCCAACCTCCCCCCGCCTGGTGACGGCCGACCGCCGCGATGACGATGCCACCGAGGGCTCGCTGCGCCCGCAGCGGCTGCGCGAGTTCATCGGGCAGCAGCAGGCGCGCTCGAACCTATCGGTATTCATCGAGGCGGCGCGCGTACGACGCGAGCCGCTCGATCACGTGTTGTTTGTCGGTCCACCCGGCCTTGGCAAGACGACGCTCGCTCAAATCGTGGCGCGCGAGCTCGGCGTGAATTTCCGCGCCACCTCGGGCCCCGTGATCGCCAAGGCCGGAGATCTGGCGGCTCTGCTGACGAATCTCGAAGAACGCGACGTGCTTTTCATCGACGAGATCCATCGGCTCAATCCGGCGGTGGAGGAGATCCTCTATCCCGCGATGGAGGACTTCCAGCTTGACCTCATCATCGGCGAGGGACCCGCCGCGCGCTCCGTCAAGATCGATCTCGCCAAGTTTACGTTGATCGGTGCGACCACACGCGCCGGTCTGCTCACCAATCCTTTGCGCGATCGCTTCGGCATTCCGGTACGACTCAATTTTTATTCCGAACGCGAGCTCGAAGAGATCGTCAACCGCGGCGCGCGCGTGCTCGGCATCGGCATGACCGCTGACGGCGCGAACGAGATCGCCCGCCGGGCGCGCGGCACGCCTCGCATCGCTGGCCGGCTGCTGCGCCGGGTGCGGGACATTGCGCTGGTCGCAGGCGCAACTGCAGTGGATCGAGCCACTGCCGACCGTTCACTCGTTGAACTCGAGGTCGATCCCGCAGGGCTTGACGCCATGGACCGGCGCTACCTCACCACGATCGCTCAGAACTACGGCGGCGGTCCGGTTGGAATCGAGACCATAGCGGCGGCGCTGTCGGAGCCGCGCGACGCGATCGAGGAAATTATAGAGCCGTTCCTGATCCAGCGGGGTTTCCTCCAGCGCACTCCGCGCGGTCGGCTGTTGACGTCGCACGCGTTCCGCCATCTCGGTCTCGCCGAGCCGGCGCGCGAGCCCCCGCAATTCGGCTTGTTCGGCGAGGGAGCGGACGATTAGATCAAGCGCGCGGCGTGATCTCAAAGGCAACGACCATGCTCAGGACAATGGAGGGCGGCTGCCACTGCGGCCGCGTGCGGTTCCGCATCACGGCCGATCTTGATCGCGTGACCGACTGCAACTGCTCAATATGCACCAAGAAAGGAATTCTACATCTGATCGTGCCGCCGGATCGCTTCGAGCTTCTCAGCGGCAAGGACGAGCTGACGACCTACGAGTTCAACACCAGGACCGCAAAGCACACGTTTTGCAAGCACTGCGGCATTCATCCGTTCTACATACCGCGCTCGGATCCGGATAAAATCGACGTCAATGTGCGTTGCCTCGACCATATAGATCTTGCCGCGATCTCGCCGAAGCCATTCGATGGTAAGAATTGGGAGGCAGCGATGCACACGCGCGTGCCCTGGCGATGAACCCGCTCGACGGCGAATTGCGGGACGGCAGTCACTTCATGTCGGTTCGCGTCTATTACGAGGACACGGACTTTTCGGGCATCGTCTATCACGCCAACTACCTGCGTTTCATGGAGCGGGGCCGCACCAACCATCTGCGCCTGCTCGGAGCGCAGCATCGCGCCTTGTTCGAAGAGGCGAGCGCGCAGGCGCCGGGCTTTGCCTTCGTCGTGCGCTCGATGCAGATCGAGTTCCTCAAACCCGCATGCATGGACGACGCATTGGTGGTGGTGACCGCACCACAAGACGTCAAGGGCGCGTCGATCACGCTGGAGCAGCGCATCCTGCGAATGGATGAACTTCTCGTGGAGGCGCATGTGCGGGTCGCGTTTGTTTGCAACGGGCGCGCGCGGCCCATCCCCAAGGCATTGCGTACCGCCATGCGCGCCGATCAGGAGCGTATTGGCCGCTGAGCGGCCGCTACTTGCGTCTCCGCGGCGAGTGCGACAGCTATCTCGCCCGCGCGGCGCTCGCATCGGCTGCCATGCCGCCTGGTAACCGCTCGTTAATGCAATCAGCGCCAGCTAGCATCGCAATGGCGCATCCTGCGCCCTAGTTTGGTCACCTTTCGCGGGACAGCGAAAGACGTGGACAGCGGGAAGGAGATGCCATGCCGTCCGCCGCGCCGGTTTCAATCTGGGATCTCTTCCAGAATGCGGACCTGATAGTCAAACTGGTCATGATCGGGCTGCTGATCGCGTCGGTGATGGTCTGGGCGATCGCGATCGAGAAGCTCCTGCTTTATTCGCGCACCCGACGCGCGATGGATAGCTTCGAGCAGGTGTTCTGGTCCGGGCAGTCCCTGGAGGAGCTCTACCGGGCGCTCGCCTCGCGGCCGAGCCATTCGATGGCGGCGCTGTTCGTGGCGGCCATGCGCGAGTGGAAGCGCAGCATCGAGGGCCAGCCGCGCTCTTTTGCCGGCCTGCAAATGCGCATCGAAAAAGTAATGGAGGTAACGATCCAGCGGGAAATTGCCCGCCTGGAGCGTCATCTCTTGGTGCTGGCGACGGTCGGCTCGGCTGGCCCCTTTGTGGGCCTGTTCGGAACTGTTTGGGGCATCATGACGAGCTTTCGGGCCATTGCGGGCCAGCAGTCGACCTCGCTGGCCGTCGTTGCCCCCGGTATCGCCGAGGCCCTGTTTGCGACCGCAATCGGCCTCATCGCTGCCATACCGGCGACGATTTTCTATAACAAGTTCGTCTCGGACGTGAATAAACAGGCTCAGCGCCTGCAGGGGTTCGCCGACGAATTCTCCGCGATCTTGTCGCGGCAGATCGACGAACGGGGATAGGGGGACGCAAATGGCGATGAACGGCGAGACTGCCGCGTTCGCCGGCAGGCGGCATCGCCGTCGCCCGGTCATGGCCGAGATCAACGTGACGCCGATGGTCGACGTCATGTTGGTCCTGCTCATCATTTTCATGGTCTCGGCCCCCCTCCTGACGGTGGGGGTGCCGCTTGACCTGCCACAGACCCAGGCCAAGACGCTCGATCAGGACAAAGAGCCGCTGACGGTCTCGGTCAACGCGAACGGGCAGGTCTATCTCCAAAATACCGAAATTGCGGCTGAGGAACTGGTCCCAAAGCTCAAGGCCATCACCGAGGCCCGCCGGGGGGCGGAGGAGCGCATCTTCGTGCGCGGCGACCGGCAAATCGACTACGGCACCGTGATGAAGGTGATGGGACGGATATCGGCCGCCGGCTTCCGCCGCGTGGCCCTGGTGACTGAGAGCGAGCAGCAGGCCTCTGCGCATTGATGCGTGACTAGAGGATAATTTGAGGACGGCCTACACCATATCGGCGATCGGGCATGCCGCCGTATTGCTATGGAGCGTGTGGTCGCTTGCAGCGAAGCCGCTCCCGGTCTCGAACGAGGGTCTGCCGGTCGATCTGGTGACCGCGTCCGAGTTCTCCAAAATTACCGCTGGCACGAAGAGCGCGCCGAAAGCCGAGACGGCAAAACCCCTGGTCGAAAAGGTCGCAGAGGCAAAGCCGGTCGAGGACCCCACCGCCAAAGTGGTGGAAAAGAAGGAAGTAAAAGCCGCGCGCGAGCCGCCGCCGGCCCCTGAATCCAAGCCCGCCGAACCGGAATCGGAGAAAAAACAAGCCGAGGCGCCGCCTGATCCGATCGCGGACGCGCTGGCGAAGGACGAGGCCAAGAAGCCCGAGCCGAAGAAGGCCGACGCCAAGCCGCCAACCCCGCCCAAGAAGCCCGCCCCACCAGCGCCCAAGTTCGATCCCAAGCAGGTGGCGGCGCTGCTCGACAAGCGAGACTCGGCGCGGCTCGCAGCCGCCGGCGAGACCCTCAACAACGCTCCTTCGCTCGGCTTGTCGAATGGCGCCGCGGCGCAGCTGTCGCTGAGCGAGCTTGAGGCCTTACGCGCGCGCCTCGCGCAGCTGTGGACGGTGCCCGCCGGCGCAAAGGATCCGCAGGAGCTGGTCGTGCTGATCAGGATCAAGCTCAAGCCCGACGGGACGCTGGCGGCTCCGCCAATGGTGCTGACCAGCGGAAAGAGCCCGCTCTTCATGGCTGCCCGCGACAGCGCCATTCGCGCGCTGTTTCGCGGGCAACCGTACGACATGCTGAAGCCCGAGCACTACGAGCAATGGAAAGACGTCGAGATCACGTTCGACCCCCGCGACATGATCCGCGGTTAGCCGTCGCGGCCGGTGCCAAGGCCGGAGGCGACGCCGCTTCAGCGGCAAGCTCCATGAGCCGCCGCCGGCTGATCATGTTGGGGGGAGCGGCGGGAGCGCTGGCAACGCTTTCGGCCCGACAGGCAGCGGCGGTGCTTAAGCTCGACGTCACCCAGGGCAACGTCCAACCGGTGCCGATTGCGATCCCGGATTTCGTCGCGGTCGGGCTGCCGGACCCCGCGGGCGGGCGCAATGTAAGCCAGATCATCGCCTCGAACCTGCGCCGCTCGGGTTTGTTCGCTCCGATCGACCAGGCCGCCTATATCGAGAAAATTGTCACCATCGACACGCTGCCGCGGTTCGGCGACTGGCGGCAGATCAATGCTCAGGCGCTGGTGACCGGCCGTATCACGCAATCAGACGGGCGCCTTAAGGCCGAGTTCAGGTTGTGGGACGTGTTCGCCGGGCAGCAGCTGCGCGGAGAACAATACAACACCACGGCGGACAATTGGCGCCGCATTTCACACATCATTTCCGACGCGATCTACGAGCGCATCACAGGCGACAAGGGCTATTTCGATACCCGCATCGTCTTCGTCGACGAATCGGGTCCGAAGGAGCGGCGAATAAAGCGGCTCGCATTGATGGATCAGGATGGGGCGAATGTGCGCTATCTCACCCGCGGGGACGACCTGGTGCTTACGCCGCGGTTCTCGTCGTCAGCCGACACCATCACTTATATGTCCTACCGGGAAGGCGATCCCAAGGTCTATCTCTTGAACATCGAGACCGGGCAGCGCGAGATCGTCAGCAACTTTCCCGGCATGACATTCAGTCCGCGTTTCTCGCCGGACGGCCAACGCGTGATCTTCAGCCTGCAGCGCGGTGGCAGTTCCAACCTGTTCGTGATGGACCTGCGCTCGAAAGCAACAATGCGCTTGACCGACACTCAGGTCATCGACACCGCGCCTTCCTACTCGCCGGACGGCACGCGCATCAGCTTCGAATCCGATCGCGGCGGCAAGCAACAGATCTACGTCATGGCGGCGACGGGCGGGGAGGCACAACGCATCAGCTTCGGGGAGGGCGCCTATTCGACGCCGGTGTGGTCGCCACGCGGCGACTATATCGCCTTCACCAAGCAGACCGAGAGCAAGTTCGCGATCGGGATCATGCGGACGGATGGCTCGGGCGAGCGGATTCTCACCGAGGGGTACCACAACGAAGGGCCGACCTGGGCGCCGAACGGTCGCGTGATCATGTTCTTCCGCGATCCGGGCGGCAACGCCGGGCCAATGCTCTACACCGTGGACGTGACCGGCCGTAACGAACAGATCCTGAAGACGCCGAGCTACGCGTCCGATCCTGCGTGGTCGCCGCTGTTGCAGTGAGGCGTTGATTTGGGGGCGCAGCACCGAAATGGAACTCACGGGGCCTACAAGGCGCCGCATTCACCGCCCATTAACCACGGGCAGGGGTTTTCCGCTTTTTCCTTGCGGTCGAGCGATCGGGGCGACACCCGATCAAGGTCAGTAAGAACCTTCGCTTAACCACGCACCTGCTAGACCTGCGGGATGGTGCGGTAACGACGCAACGGTGGAGGCAGCGGAATGGCGAATGTCGTTGTGCGCGTCGTCCGCGCGGCAAAGCTCGCCGGATTTCTGGCGTTGGCGCTTGCCGCGTCCGCTTGCGCGAATAGACCGAACGATCCGCAGGCTGGCGCCGGCTACGCGCCTCCTGGCAGCCAGCAGGATTTCGTGGTCAACGTCGGCGATCGGGTCTTTTTCGAATCGGATTCTTCCGAACTCACGTCGCAATCCATCGCCACGCTGGAGAAGCAGGCGCAATGGCTGCAGATCTATAACCAATACACCTTCACTGTTGAAGGCCATGCTGACGAGCGCGGCACGCGTGAGTACAACATCGCGCTCGGCGCCCGCCGTGCACAGACGGTGCGCGACTACCTCGCTTCGCGCGGGGTTCATCCGCAACGAATGCGCACCATCTCCTACGGCAAAGAACGTCCGGTCGCTGTGTGCAACGATATTTCCTGCTGGTCACAGAATCGCCGCGCAGTCACGGTGCTCAATACCAGCTCCTGAGCAAGACAGACACGGGGGAAGGGGACAGCCGGCGCCTTCGGGCGCCGGTTGTGTTTCGAGACTTCCACTTTCCAACGTGGGATCGTAACTTCGGCGTTCGTGAGGGTCGTGCGATGATGCGTGGGCCGAAGGGTGCGGGTGCGCCGCTTGGCGCTTGCGTTGCAGCAAGCGCGCTCGCGATGGTGCTTGCCGCCTGCGGGCAGGAAAACCGCTACGTGGCGCCGCCGCCGCCGAAGGTCACCGTGGCGATTCCAGTGCAGCAGAAGGTCACGCGCTACCTCGAGGCCACCGGCTACGCATCCGCGATCAACACCACCAATCTGGTCGCCCGAGTGCAGGGCTTCCTGCAAAAGATCAACTACAAGGACGGCGAGGAGGTGAAGGAGGGGGCGACGCTCTTCGTCATCGAGCCCGAGCCGTACAGGCTCAAGCTCGAGCAGGCGCGGGCTGCCGAGGCCGGCGCCCAAGCCACATTGAAGCAGACTGAACTGGAATACGAGAGGCAGGCCGAACTCGCGAGCCGCCAAGTCACCTCGAAACAGGCGCTCGACAACGCAACGGCCAATCGCGACTCCGCGCGGGCTCGGCTCAAGCAGGCAGAGGTCGACACCGCACAGGCCGCGCTGAACCTCAGCTACACGGAAGTCAAAGCTCCGTTCGATGGCATCGTCACGGCGCGTCTGGTCTCGCTTGGCGAGATGGTGGGAGCCAATGGCCCGACCCAACTCGCGACCATCGTGCAAACCGCTCCAATTCACGTGAATTTCAATATCAACGAGCAGGAGGTGCTGAATATTCGTGCGGACATGCGGCGCCTCGGCATCACCCACGAGGAGCTGAAGCAATATCCGATCGAAGTCGGGTTGCAGACCGATCAAGGATATCCCTATCGGGGCACGCTCAATTACGTGTCTCCCACCATCGAGCGTGCGACCGGAACGCTTGCCGTGCGCGCGATCCTGCCGAATCGCGATCAGGTGCTGGTGCCGGGCAATTTCGTGCGCGTTCGTGTTGGCGCCGCCGACGAGCACGATTCCTTTCTGGTACCGGATGCCGCGCTCGGTACCGACCAGGGCGGGCGTTACCTGCTCGTGCTGGATAAGGAGAATGTCGTCGAACAGCGCAAGGTCACGATCGGCCCCAAAGTAGGCGACCTCCGCGTGATCGAGAACGGGCTCAAGCCGGATGATCGCATCGTTGTTGCCGGAATTCTGCGCGCAATCCCGGGCCAGAAGGTCGATCCTCAGCTCGAGACTGCTGCTGCAACACGGGTCGGCCCTGCCAGCGCCAGGTAGCAGCGGCATATGATTTCCGATTTTTTCATCGCGCGGCCCGTGCTTGCGAACGTACTCGCCATCTTGATGGTGGTGATCGGCGGCGTCGCCATGTTCGCGCTGCCAGTGGCGCAGTACCCCGACGTCGTGCCGCCGACGGTGCAAGTCACCACGCGCTATCCCGGGGCAAGCGCCCGCACGGTCGTCGACACTGTCGCCTTGCCGATCGAGCAGCAAGTGAATGGCGTCGAGGGCATGATCTACATGCAGTCCTACAGCGGCGCGGACGGCAGCTATTCATTGACGGTGACATTCAAGATCGGGGCCGACCTCAACACTGCGCAGGTGCTGGTGCAGAACCGGGTATCGAGTGCGCTCTCCTCGCTGCCGCAGGCGGTGCAGTCGCAAGGAGTTGTCGTACAGAAGAATTCAACGGCGATCCTGCAGATCGTCACGTTGACGTCGCCCGACTTGCGCTACGACAGCCTCTATCTCGCGAATTACGCGACCATCAAGCTCAAGGACGAGATCGCTCGGCTGCCGGGGGTGGGCAATGTCGTCGTGTTCGGCGCAGGCCAATATTCGATGCGCATCTGGCTCGATCCGAACAAGATGCAGGCGCGCGGACTCGTGCCGCAGGACATAATTCAGGCGCTGCAGCAGCAGAGCACGCAGGTCACGGCGGGTCAGATCGGCGCGCCGCCTGCGCCGTCCGGCCAATCCTTCCAATACACCCTCAACGTCTTCGGCAGACTGAGCGATCCGGCCGAGTTCGCGCAGGTGATCGTCAAGACGGGCCGCGGCGGCGAGATCACGCGGCTCGGCGACGTAGGCCGGGTCGAGCTCGGATCGCAGACCTACGCGCAGGTCTTCACGCTCGATGGTCGGCCGGCGGCGGGACTGGCGATCTATCAGGCGCCCGGGGCGAACGCGCTCAATGTGGCGAGCGAAGTTCATGAAAAAATGGGCGAGCTGGAGCGCGAATTCCCGCAGGGGCTCATCGCCGAGATTCCCTTCGATACCACCAAGTTCGTCGAGCAGTCGATCCACGAGGTGTACAAGACGCTCTACGAGGCCGCGTTCCTCGTGCTCATTGTCATCCTCGTGTTCCTGCAGGATTGGCGCGCGATGCTGGTCCCGGGGACGACCGTGCCGGTCACCATCATCGGCGCCTTCGCGGCAATGGCGGCGCTCGGCTTCACGATCAATTTCTCGACCCTGTTCGCGATCGTGCTGGCGATCGGGATCGTGGTGGATGATGCGATCGTGGTGGTCGAAGGTGCCGTCCACAATATCGACAAGGGCATGTCGGGCCGCGAGGCGGCGAGCGCCGCCATGCGTCAGCTGTTCGGCCCGATCATCGGCATCACGCTGGTGCTGATGTCGGTATTCCTGCCGGCCGCGTTTCTGCCCGGCTTGACTGGCCGCATGTACGCGCAGTTCGCGCTGGTGATCGCGGCAACAGCGCTGCTCAGCGCCATCAACGCCGCCACGTTGAAGCCGACGCAATGCGCACTATGGCTGCGCCCGGCGGTGCCGCCGCAGCAGCGCAACGTATTCTATCGCGCCTTCAACCGGGCCTATGATCGGGTCGAGCGATGGTACGGAAGCTTGATCGCTTGCATGGTTTTGCGCAGTGGCTTGATGGTGGCCGTGGCGATCGCGGTCATTGCCGCTACCGGCTACTGGTTCTCGCGGGTGCCCACCGGTTTTCTGCCGATCGAGGACCAGGGCTACATGATCGCGCTCGTGCAGCTGCCCGATGGCGCCTCGCTCGAGCGGACGGAAAAAGCGCTGGACAAGGTGTTCGAGATCGCTCGCAAGACGCCGGGAGTCGCGCGAGTCGTCAACATCGCCGGAGTCTCGGCGCTCGACAACAGCGCGACGCTGTCGAGCGCCGGCGTGGCCTATATCATCCTCAAGGATTGGAGCGAGCGCGGCGAGGGCGAAGATCTGATGTCGCTCTTCAACAAGCTCAATGCCGATCTCGCCGTTATCCAGGAGGCGGATATCCTGGTAATGCCGCCGCCGCCGATCCAGGGCATCGGCAACGATGCCGGCTTCACTATGCAGGTCGAGCTGCGCGACGGCAGCTTCGACATGGCCAAGCTGCAGAGCGTCACCAACGCCATCGTCGCCAACGCCAAGACGCAGTCCGCGCTGCAGCTGGTGCTGGCCTCGTTCCGTTCGAGCGTGCCGCAGTACAGGCTCGAGGTGGACCGGGTGAAGACGGAGGCACTGCAGGTCTCGCTCGACCAGGTCTTCGCCGCGCTCGCCGGCTACCTCGGATCGTCCTATGTCAACCAGTTCAACCAGTTCGGCCGGGTGTTCCAGGTCTACGTGCAGGCCGACTCGCAGTCCCGTGTGCGGCTCGAGGACATCGAGAACATGTTCGTGCGCAACAGGGACGGCCAAATGATCCCGCTTGGGACGCTCGTAAAGATCACGCCGATTGTCGGTCCCTCCCTCATCAGCCTGTATAATCTGCGTCCAACGGCGACGATCATTGGGCTGCCGGCACAGGGGGTCTCATCGGGCCAAGCGCTGACCCTGATGGAGGAGATTGCCCGGCGCACCCTTCCTCCCGGCACTGGCTTCGAATGGAGCGCGATGTCGTATCAGGAGAAGCTGGTCGGCAGCCAGATGTATATCGTATTCGGACTAGCACTGCTGCTCGTATATCTCGTACTCGCCGGGCAGTACGAAAGCTGGTACGCGCCGATCTCGGTCATTCTTGCGGTTCCCCTGTCGTTCATTGGGCCCGTTGTGGCGCTCTCGGCGCTTGCTGAGAGCGGGCTCAACAATAACCTTTACGTTCAGATCGGGCTCGTTCTTCTGATGGCGCTCTCGGCAAAGAACGCAATCCTGATCGTCGAATTCGCGCGCGAGCTGCGCGCTGGGGGCAAACCAATCCTGGATTCGGCGACGGAGGCCGCGCGGGCGCGCTTTCGCCCCATCGTGATGACCTCTTCCGCCTTTATTCTCGGCGTAGTGCCGCTCGTGCTCGCGAGCGGCGCTGGCGCCAGCGCGCGCGTGTCGATCGGCATCACCGTGTTCACCGGCATGCTCGCATCCACTTGCCTAGCGGTGCTGTTCGTGCCGCCGTTCTTCGCAGTCGCGCAGCGGTTCGAGGAATGGCGCAAAGCGAGCAAAATCCCCACGCCCGCGCGCAAGCCCGTGGAATAATCTGCGGCGGGACGTCGCCTGCCTTGCAGGAATTGTGAATTTTGTTAACGGGCCGCAGTCACAATTTGGACGCAGGGATTCGTATCCTGTTTGCAGGGCTCCAACACCGCATAAAGCCATGACCCGCTTCACGTTCCGTGTGACGTCGGCATCTGCGCTCGTCCTGATGACGACGATCGCGGTATGCTTTGTTGTGTGCGAGGCTTGGGCCCAGGAGAACGAGCGTCCGTTTGGATTGTTTGGCCTTTTCAATGGAAGCGAGCGCCTGGGCGGCGAGCCTGGCGCGCCGCCCGCGGGAGCGGATCGCATGGCGCAAATGTCGGGTCCCGATCTTGTGCTGCGTCTTGAGCGCCTCGAAACCCAGATCCGGCAGCTGACTGGAACAATCGAGCAATTGCAATTTCGCAACCAGCAACTCGAGGGCCAAATCCGCCGCATGCAGGAGGAGGCCGCGCCACGGCCGGGGGCGCAAGTCCGGCCGCAGAATCCGTCCTCCGCACCCGCCGCAGGCCCCGCGAAGCGCGGCGACGCCTTCGATCCTGTGCAGAATCCGAATGCACCGGGTGCGCCGCACACGCTCGGCTCGGTCGGTGCTCCGGCCGGGGCTCCGAGCATTAGCGCCGATGTGGGCGAGCAGCCGTTTGGCGGTCCCGGCGGACGCGGGGCTGGCGCGCCGCTTGATCTCGCGACCGCAGGCCCGCCCAGCGGGGCCGTGCTGCCGCAGTCGGCGCGCAACGCGGCCGCCGCCGGTGCTGCGCTTGCCACGCTCGCGCCCTCGCAGAGCCCACGCGATGAGTATGACCTCGCCTATGGCTATGTGCTGCGCAAGGACTATGCCCTCGCAGAAGAGGCCTTCCGCAGTTTTTTGAGCAAGTACCCGGATGATCGGCTCGTCGGCGATGCCACGTATTGGCTTGGCGAAAGCATGTTCCAGCGGCAGCGTTTTCGTGACGCCGCGGAGGCCTTCCTCAACGTCTCCACCAAGTACGAGTCCAGCGCTAAAGCGCCCGATGCGCTGCTGCGACTCGGGCAGTCGCTTGCTGCGCTTGGCGAGAAGGAGGCGGCCTGCGCATCGCTCGGCGAAGTCCTGCGCAAATTTCCGCGCGCGTCAGCGGGGGTGAAGCAGGGGGTCGAGCGAGAACAAAAGCGTGCCCGTTGCTGACGATGCGGCGCCCGTCTCCGCGGCCGAGGCGAAGACGTTGTTTGCACCGCTCGCCCGCCATCCCGCGGTTGTTCTGGCTGTATCCGGCGGTCCCGATTCCACAGCGCTTCTGCTGCTCATGGCGCGCTGGCGACGCGCGTTGAAGCGCGGGCCGAAACTGCTCGCGGTCACCATCGACCATGGCTTGCGGCCGACCTCCGCCGCCGAGGCGCGCGCGGTGAAGGCACTGGCGCGGCGGCTCGCCGTGCCACATCGTACCATGCGCTGGGAAGGCAAGAAGCCTGCCAGCGGATTGCAGCAGGCGGCGCGTGATGCGCGTTACCGACTGCTGGCGGCCGCGGCCAGATCGACGAAGGCTAGCGCCATTATCACCGCGCACACGCTCGATGATCAAGCAGAAACCGTGCTGCTGCGCTTGAGTCGCGGCAGTGGGCTCACCGGACTGAGCGCCATGGCGCGCGAGTCGCCTCTGCCGGGGAACGGGGTCGTGCTTGTGCGTCCGCTGCTCGACATTCCGAAGGCGCGGCTCATTGCAATGCTGACGCGAGTGAAAATCAGATTTGCCGATGATCCATCGAACCGCGACCCGCGCTTCACCCGTGTGCGCCTGCGCGAGCTGATGCCCGCCCTCGCACACGAGGGGCTAAGCGCACGCAGTCTGTGGCGCCTTGCGGGGCGGCTTCGTCGCGCGGACGCGGCGATCGAAACGGCGGTCGACGAGGCAATGGAAAAGCTGTGCGGCTCTTGCCCCGATCACGCTCGGATCGTCGTCGATGCCGATGAATTAGTCCGCCTGCCCGCGGAAGTGGCACTACGCCTGCTCGGGCGCGTGATAGCCCGCGCCGGTGCGCAGGGGCCGATTCGGCTCGGCAAGCTCGAGGCACTCTACGAGGTGCTCGCTGACATGCATGCAAACAAAACCTCTCGTTTGCGTCGCACGCTGGCAGGAGCGCTGGTTACGTTGAGCGGCTCGAAGCTTGAGGTCGAGCGTGCCCCGCCGCGCAGGAGCCACTCGCCTGCCTCAATGGCAGGCAAACAGCCCCGTCGGACACGTGCGAGCCGCGCCAGAATGGCGCCTAGGAATTAACCCCGTTCCCTTGGCAGGGAGCGCTTCGGCACATAAATTGTGTCTCGTATTCTATCCGGACGGCCGTGAATCGGCCTATAAGTTGCCGTAGAACCGGCTGCGGGCCTCCACCGAGCCGTGAAGGACCACGGGATGAACGCCAATCTACGCAACTTCGCCCTCTGGGTGATTATCGTCCTCTTGCTGCTGGCGCTGTTCACCCTGTTCCAGAATCCGGGTCAGCGCACGACGTCGCAAGACATTTCCTTCTCGCAGCTGTTGAATGAAGTCGATCAGGGTCGCGTGCGCGACGTTTTGATCCAGGGCCCGGAAATCCACGGCACATTCACCGATGGGCGCAGCTTTCAGACCTACGCGCCCAGCGATCCGAGCTTGATCCAGCGGCTCTACGGCAAAGGCGTGTCGATCACCGCCCGACCGCAGCAGAACGACGTGCCTTGGTTCGTGTCGCTCTTGGTCTCGTGGCTGCCCTTCATCGCGCTGATCGGGGTTTGGATTTTCCTCTCCCGCCAGATGCAAGGGGCGGGCGGCAAGGCGCTCGGCTTCGGCAAAAGCCGCGCTAAGCTTCTGACGGAGGCCCACGGCCGCGTCACCTTCGAGGATGTCGCCGGGGTCGATGAGGCAAAGCAAGACCTACAGGAGATCGTCGAATTTCTGCGCGATCCCGGAAAATTCCAGCGGCTCGGCGGGCGCATTCCGCGCGGCGTGCTGCTGGTTGGTCCGCCCGGAACCGGCAAGACGCTGCTCGCGCGCGCGATCGCCGGAGAGGCCAACGTGCCGTTCTTCACCATATCCGGCTCGGACTTCGTCGAGATGTTCGTCGGCGTGGGCGCCTCGCGCGTGCGCGACATGTTCGAGCAAGCAAAGAAGAACGCTCCCTGCATCATCTTCATCGATGAAATCGACGCCGTCGGCCGCCACCGCGGTGCCGGACTCGGCGGCGGCAACGACGAGCGCGAGCAGACCCTCAATCAACTTCTCGTCGAGATGGACGGGTTCGAGGCGAACGAGGGCATCATCCTCATCGCCGCGACGAACCGTCCCGATGTGCTCGACCCGGCGCTGCTGCGCCCTGGCCGCTTCGACCGCCAAGTCATCGTGCCCAATCCGGACGTGGTCGGCCGCGAGCAGATTCTCAAAGTGCACGTGCGCAAGGTTCCGCTGGCGCCGGATGTCAACCTGAAGACCACGGCACGCGGCACCCCGGGTTTTTCCGGTGCCGATCTGATGAATCTGGTCAACGAGGCGGCCTTGATGGCGGCGCGGCGCAACAAGCGCATGGTCACGCAGGTCGAGTTCGAGGACGCCAAAGACAAAGTCATGATGGGGGCGGAGCGCAAATCGCTGGTGATGACCGAGGAGGAGAAGCTGCTGACCGCCTATCACGAGGGCGGCCACGCCATCGTTGCGCTCAACGTGCAGGCGACCGATCCGGTGCACAAGGCGACGATCATTCCGCGCGGCCGCGCGCTGGGTATGGTCATGCAGCTGCCTGAGCGGGACAAGCTCTCCATGAGCCTCGAGCAGATGACCTCGCGGCTGGCGATAATGATGGGCGGACGCGTGGCCGAGGAGCTGGTGTTCGGGAGGCAGAAGGTCACCTCGGGTGCCGCCTCCGACATCGAGCAGGCGACCAAGCTTGCGCGCATGATGGTGACGCGCTGGGGTCTATCGGAGGCGCTCGGCGCGGTTGCCTATGGCGAGAATCAAGACGAGGTGTTTCTGGGGTACCAGGTGGCGCGCCAGCAGAACGTGTCGGAGGACACGAGCCGCAAGATCGACGCCGAGATCAAGCGCCTGGTCGAGGCGGGCTACGCCGAGGCGCAGCACATTCTCGAGGAGAAGCGGGGCGATCTCGAAACGCTGGCCAAGGCGCTGCTCGAGTTCGAGACGCTGACCGGCGACGAGATCAAGGACCTGCTCGCCGGCAAGCGGCCGTCGCGCGAATCCGTGATTGAGCCCGCGACCCCACGTGGTTCGGCCGTGCCCCCCGCCGGTAAGCCGCGGCCGCGCCCCGAGACTGGGGGACTTGAGCCGCAGCCGCAGGCTTGAGGGCCTTTCACGGCACTCCGCGTAAGCCGTTTTGATTCATCGGCGGGGCGATCAAGAACGCCTACCGGCGCGTGTCGACCGCAATCGAGGGCGGCGCCTCGTGACTCATGAACACCGGCTGCAGCATGTGTGATTTGAATTGCCAGCCGCTGTCTGCGTCCAGCGCGCATTCGCTGATCAAGTCCGCGATCAGCATCGGCGGCTTGGTTTGCGGCGCCGGCGGGCGCACGGCAGCGCCGTAGAAACTGACGATGCCAAATGCCTTCGCGCGCGTTCCATCGCTCGACTCGACGAACAGATTATTGATGAGATGTCGCGTGGTTTTTACGCTGCTGATAGCGGTAAGGGCCTGGCGTTCGCGCCAAGCATAAAATTCTCGGATTTTATCACGGCCTTCGAAGCGGTTGTGGCCGACCGACATTACGCCGTCCGGCGCATAAAATTCGTGCGCGCGCCGCCCACCATTGCAATCGACCTCGTGCCAATACCGGGCCTCAAGGTGATATAGAGCGTGCCAAACACTGAGCTCGTCGCGCGTGTCCATATTGCACCTCCTGTCGCGCCGCGCCGATTGGGCTGACTGTCCTCGCCAGCTTAGCTCTTCATCGCCGCCTTGATCGCCGCCACGTCGCCTCCCGCCTTCGCCGCTGCAATGATCTTTGCTTCGCGCCCGGCAACTCCCTCGAGCGCCGCCTGCATGGACTCGATCTTGTGGGTTGGGACGACCACCGCGCCATGGCGGTCCGCATGGATGAGATCACCGCTCTTGACCGCCATCCCGTGCACGGTCACGTCAACTCCGAAGTCGACGACGTGGACATAGGCGTGGGAGGGAACAATCGAGCCAGCCAGCATCTGGAAGCCCGGCGCGATCATCGGAATGTCGCGCACCGATCCGTTAGTGACCACGCCGAGACAACCGAGCGCCTTGTGCACGTTCGACTGCACCTCGCCCCAGAATGCTCCATAGCCGACGTACTCGCCATCGAGGTCCTCCATCACCATGATGCCGGGCTGCGGCGGACTTGCAACATAATCGAGGTAATCGAGCCGCTTCTGCATATAGCTGCCCTGTCCGAGCGGGACCGCGTCCTTCGCCTTGAACGTCACTGTTTTGGCGAAGCCGACAATGGGCGGGAGCTCGGGAAACGGGCAATGTAGGTGCTTGATGGTGTAGCCGAAACCGCGGCGCTCCGGCGCAACGATCTCGATCAGGTTGCATACCGTGGGAGTATCGATCGATTGCAGGAAATCGAGATGGCTTCGGGTCGGTACAGTCATTCGCTTTCCCCTGGAGCTGATGAAAGCTAAACCCTAAGGCGTCGCGCCTCGATACGCGAGCGTTGCAATCAACGCCATGGCCGCCAGCATGGCCAGTACCATGGCGATCGCTGCCGCCCATCCGCCCCAGTCCCACGCGAGCCCCGGCAGAAACGCGCCCATGCTGCCGCCCGCATAAAACGAGGTCACGTAAAGGCCGACGGCCGAGGAGCGTCCTTCTTTGGCGATCTCGGTCACGTAGCCGGTCGAGATCGTCTGGCACAGCATCCCGCACCCGGCGCAAAACGTGAGGCCCGCAATGATCGCGGAAATTGGCGCGAGCAGCATGAGCAGCGCGCCGCCGGCCCACGCGGCAATGACCGCAAGGACGAAGCGGCGGCGCCCGAGGCGTGCCATCACCCAGCCGGTCATCGGCGCGATCATGGTGCCGGCGAGATAGGTCACGAAAATCAAACCGAGCAGCGTCGAGGAAAAATGATAGGGCGGCGCGGCGAGATGGAAGCTCACATAGGTGAACACCGCCATGAAATTGAAGAGCACGCCGAAGCCGATGCCGTAAGTGGCGACGAGCTGCGGATCCTTGAGATGCCGCAGAATCTGCCGAGCAGACGCAGAGAGGCCGTGCGAGCGAACGAACCCTTTTTCCCGGGGCAACAGCAGTGCGACCACGATCGCGCCCACCAACGACAGCCCCGCGAGTGCCGAGAAAGCGGCGCGCCAGCCGAACAGATCGCCGAGCACGCCGGGAAGGAAGCGGCCGGAGAATCCGCCGAGGCTCGATCCCGCGATGTAGATGCCGGCGATTCCTGCCACCTGCGCTGGCGGCCACTCGTCGCCGATATAGGCGACGGTGACCGCGAAGATCGGCGGCAGCAGCAGCCCCTGAATGAAGCGCCATACGATGAGCGCCTGCACGTCCGGCGCGAACGCGGCGCCGACCATGGGCACGACCACCGCCAGCATGGCCGCGGTGATGACGCGCTTTCTCCCTAGCACGTCGGCAACCGCGCCGGTGAAGGGCGCGGTCAAGGCGATGGCGAGCGTGCTCGCGGTCATGATGGTGCTGATCTCGGCGGCGCCGACGCCGAACTCGCGGGACAGCGTCGGCAACAGCGCCTGCGGCGAGTAGAGGTTGAGGAAGGTACAGAAGCCGGCGACGGGTACGGCGATGTTGCGGGAGTCGACCGTCATTATTGCTAGAGCATCTCTTCCGCGTCGCCGGTCGTCACATCTGCGCAGAGATGGTCCGATCTTCGCGATCCATAACTCCCCCTTGTCATTGAGGTATCGCCCTCCGCACTCGAGCAAGGGTCTCCTCCGGCGTGCCGGACGCATCGATCCGCGTCCAGTTCAGCGCACCAAGATCGTAATCCTCCTGGCGTCGGGCGACGGCGGCATCCGCGTCGGAAGCATCACGGCTGCGCCTCGCGAGGCGAACAATTCGCTCGTCGACAGCGGCCTCGAGAAAAAGCCCGTCGAACGGCGCACCGAGGGTTTGGGCGGATGCTGCCGCCGCGGCGCGTTCCTGCGCTCGCGCGAAGACCGCATCCACGATCGCCGAGTGGCCGGCTACGACCGCGCGGCGCGCCTTGTCGATCATGGCGGCATAGACCCTTGCGGTCATACGCGGCGAATAGGCATCCTGCGGCAGCTTTTCGTGCTCGTCCCTGCCGAAGAGGGTCTTGCGCTCGACATCGGAGCGCAGCACCACCGCGCCCGGCACCGGCACCAGCTCCGGCGCCAGCGCGTAGGCGAGAGCTGACTTGCCTGTGCCGGAGAGTCCTCCGACCGCAACAAGGCGAGCGCGGCCCGGTTCAAGGACTCGTCCTGCAAAATCGAAATAGGTCCGGGCGCTGTGCGCGATCGCGGCCCTCTCATCGGATGTGGCATGCTCAAGCCGTGCCGCCGTCACCTTCGCGCGAATCGCAGCCCGGATCGACAGGAACAGTGGAAGGCTTGCGAGTCCATCGAGGTCCTCGATGCGGTCGGTTTCGACGAGGTACCGGTTGAAAACGATGTTTGCCGCAGGCTTTAACCCGCGCTCGACCAAATCCATCAGCAGGAAAGCCAGGTCGTAGAGTACGTCCCCCGACGCGATCAGTGGGCTGAACTCGATCGCATCGAACGAAACCGGCCGCCCGCCCATCAAGACGATATTGCCGAGATGCAGATCGCCGTGAAGGCGCCGAACCAACCTTCGTTCTCCACGCGCGAGAAGGAGAAGTTGAATGCGGTCATGGGCAGCGCGGCTCCGCTTTGTCAGCGTTTCGGCCTCGGCTGCAGGAAAAAGATCGGGGCGCTCGCGGAATGCGGCGTCATTTTGCTCGATGTATTCGGCAAGCGCCGCGATCCATGGCTCGGCCTCGACCGCACCGGCGCGGGCGTGAAGTGCCGCCACCGCGCGACCGAGGGCATCGGCGAGTGTCGCATCGATCTTTCCCGCCTGCGCCAAGCAGTCGAAGGTCGCGTTCTCGTCGAAGCGGCGCATTTCGAGCGCCCATTCGACCGGCGTGCCGGTGCCGCCGTCGAGCTTGAGCCGGCCGTCGCTCTCCCGCGTGATCGCCACCACGCGGAGGTAGACGTCGGGCGCGAACGAGCGATTGATTGCAAGCTCTGCCTCGCAGGCGGCCTTGCGCTTGGCGAGGGTCGAATAGTCCAGGAACGGGAAGCGTACCGCGCGTTTGACTTTTAGGGCGCGCTCCCCGGCGAGAAACACCGAGGCTGCGTGTGTGTCGATGCGCTTGACCGCACCGGCTTTCTGCGTTGCCGGGTCGGCGAGGAACGCAGACACCTCCTCCTGGCATTCGCCCTCGCTCATGTCCGGCACCCCTGCGCCGCCAACATCGGCGCCGCCGTGCCACCGTCTTGTCCCTGCGATATCACCGTCCGTCGAGCCGCTCAGCATGCTATCTTGTGTCCGACCGGCCCTGCGTCCGGCCGCGATCGTCATGACGCAATTGCCGCACGTGCTCAAGCGCATCCGACTCAATTCGCCGCTTTGGGGCGATTGCCTGTCGGGTTCGGATCGACACCGCAATTTGCCGGCCTTGCTCGTTTGCTGGATGCTTCTGGAACGGGCGGCAGAATCATGGGAGACGCGTGATGCGCGCCAATGAAGGTACGAGGACGGCGGCCCAAATTCTGGTCGATCAGCTCGTCATTCACGGCGCGAAGCACGTATTCTGCGTACCCGGCGAGAGCTATATCGCGGCGCTCGATGCGTTTTACGACCGCGACGTCGCCGTCACGGTTTGTCGGCATGAGAGTGGTGCTGCGATCATGGCGGAGGCCTGCGGTAAGGCAACCGGGCGGCCGGGCATCTGCTTCGTCACGCGCGGTCCCGGCGCTACCAATGCGGCGGCGGGGTTGCACATCGCGCGACAGGATTCGACTCCGCTCATTTTGTTCGTCGGGCAGATCGGACGCGAGATGCGCGAGCGCGAGGCCTTCCAGGAGCTCGATTACCGCGCGGTGTTCGGATCGATCGCCAAGTGGGCGACCGAGATCGACGATGCCTCCCGCATCCCCGAGCTTATTTCGCGCGCTTTCTACGTCGCCGCCGGCGGGCGTCCGGGGCCGGTCGTGATCGCGCTGCCGGAGGACATGCTGGTCGAGGCCCTCGCCGTGCCCGACGCGCCCAGCTTCGAGCCAGTCGAGATCTGGCCCGGCGCGAGTGACATGATCCGCCTGCAGAAGCTTCTTGCGGCGGCCGAGCGACCGATCATGCTGCTGGGCGGCAGCCGTTGGTCCCTCTCAGCCTGCGCCGTGGTCGCCCGCTTCGCCGATCGTTTCGCGCTGCCGGTCGCAACCACGTTCCGTCGTGCCCACCTCATCGACCCCGCGCATCCCTGTTATGCGGGCGACCTCGGCATCGGACCAAATCCCAAGCTTCTCGCACGTGTAAAGGGTGCCGATCTCATCCTGCTTGTTGGCGGCCGGCTGGGCGACATGCCTTCACAGAGTTACACACTTCTCGAGATTCCGGCGCCACGCCAAACGCTCGTGCACGTGTATCCCGGCATCGAAGAGCTGGGGCGGGTGTACCGGCCACACCTGGCGATAAACGCGACGCCGACCGCGTTTGCCGCGGCGTTGGAGGGCCTCGAGCCGCCAACCGAGCTCAAGTGGCGCAAAGAGACCCCGATCGCCCACGCCGACTTCCTCGCCTGGAGCGACAAGCCCACCGTGGTCCCCGGACCTGTCAACCTCGGCGAGATCATTGTCGGCCTGCGTGAAAAGCTTCCCCCCGATGCGGTGATCTGCAACGGCGCCGGTAACTTCTCCATCTGGGTGCACCGATACGCGCGCTACCGACGCTACGGAACGCAGCTCGCGCCGATCTCGGGCTCGATGGGCTATGGCGTCCCTGCGGCGATCGGAATGAAGCGTTTGTCGCCGGAGCGGACGGTCATCGCCTTTGCCGGCGACGGCGATTTCTTGATGACGGGCCAGGAATTCGCGACCGCCGTACAATACGATTTGCCGGTGATCATCATTGTCGTTGACAACGGCATGTACGGCACCATCCGCATGCACCAGGAGCGCCATTATCCGGGACGGGTGGTGGCGACCGGCCTCAAGAATCCGGATTTTGCCGCCTACGCCCGCGCCTTCGGCGGCTACGGCGCGACGGTGGTGAAGACCGCGGATTTCCTTCCTGCATTCGAAGCAGCGCAAAAGTCAGGCAAGCCGGCGATCCTGCACCTCAAGGTCGATCCCGACGCGCTGACACCGACCATGTCGCTCACGGCGACGCGCGAGAAGGCACAAGCCGGCCAATAATCTGCGTCCCTCCCGATCTCCTGTAACCCTTGCTTGCCCGGCCGCGTGCAGCGCGACTGTTGCCCCGGCATGAATCATCCTTCATTCGTTACGGCCGAGATTCACAATGCCGTACCGCCGAACCGAGAATGTGGTCCGCAGACTCGCTGCCCGCCATGACGCGATCATGGCGGCAGCCTGCCAGATCGCGATGGAGGGGGGCATGGCAGCGCTGCAGATCGCGCCGGTTGCGCAGCGTGCCGGCATCGCCACCGGCACGGTTTATCGCTATTTTCCCTCTAAAGCCGACCTCGTCGCGGCGTTGGCTGCGGCGCTGGCTGACGTGGAGATAGTCGCGCTCGAGGCGGCGGCTAAGGCGGCGCCCGGGCCGCTCTCGTCGTTAGCGGCCGCGATCACCACGTTTGCGGCCCGCGCGCTTGTGCAGCGGCGGCTTGCCTTTGCGCTCATCTGCGAACCGGTCGAGCCCGAGGTTGACCGCGCGCGCCTCTGCTACCGTCACGCGCTTGCCTCCGAATTTGAAAAACTCATCCGGAGGGCTCTCGATGCCGGCCGCCTGCCCGCCCAGGATGCCGCGCTGGCGGCGCCGGCGCTCCTCGGCGCGGTGATCGAGGGTTTGATCGGCACCCGCGCCCCGGCCGTCTCCGCCGAGCCCGGCCAGGCGCGCGCGCGCGTTCAGATGCTTACCTTGTTTGCCTTGCGCGCGCTCGGCGTCATCGACGCGCGCGCGCGGGGCCTGGTGGTGCAGACGCAGCTGCCCGAGCCAAGCGGCGGCTCCTAGCGCAGCCGAGAGTGCCTGCAATTGGTTGCCCTTACCGCCGACCGTCGCTGGTTCGCAGTGCGGGCAGGTGTTTCGCAATATTAATGCAGCGTTGCGGCTGCAATCCAATCAGTGACCGCACGCAGGGCTGCACCGAGGCTGCCACTTCGTCGGTGCGCCGTGAATAGCGCAAGCTGCGCGTCGGCGGATGTGCCGGAGCTGACGATGGTGCGACAGCGATTGACCTCGGCGGAGCAGCCCAACGCGTCCGCGTCCGCCGCTGTGTCGCAGATCACGCGTTCGAGCATCTCCGCGACCGTCAATGCCTCATCCTCGGCCGCGAAGATGGCATGCACACCATGTCGCTGCGCTTGCCATTTGTTCTCGACGATGATGGCGCGCCCGACCGGGGTGAGATCGGAGTTGCGCCAGCGATTGAGGTAGAGGTGACGCGCAAGCGTGCGGTAGAGTGCGGCGATGGCGATCGAATCCTCGATGAGCGTGCAGGAATCGGGTGCGCGCAATTCCAGCGTGGGGTTGAGGAGTGATGGGCGAATCGCCCACCAGATGTAGCTCGAATCCTCGATAACGCCAGCACGCACCAGCGCCGCGACATAGGCGTCGAACTCTTCCCGGGTGCGGAACAGCTCCGGCACTCCGGTGCGCGGCAGCTCGTCGTAAGCGGCGAGCCGATAGCTCTTGAGCCCCGTGGGTCGCGATTGCCAGAAGGGCGAGGAGGTCGACAGCGCAAGGAATAGCGGCAGATAGGGTAGCATTCGGCACATCAAGTCGATCCGATCGTCCGGATCGGGGAGTTCGACGTGCACATGCAGCCCGCACACGAGGTCGCGCTGGCCGATCATCTGCAGGTCGTGCATCACGTTATCGTAGCGCTCTTTCTCGGTCTGCCGCGCCTTGCGCCAAGTGCCGGTGGGATGGGTGCCGGCGGCGAGGATGGCGAGGCCGTGTTCGCCAGCCACCGCCGAGATGGTCCGCCGCAGGTCGCGCAATTCCGCGCGCGCGTCGGCCATGTTGTCGTGCGGCGAGGAGATCACCTCGATCTGCGGCTGTAAGAACTCCGGCGAGATGCGGCCGGCGGCGGCAGCATTGGCGGCCTCCAGGAAGGTCTGCGGCATCTTGCGCACGAGGGACTTCGTCTCGGCATCGACCAGGAAATACTCCTCTTCGATGCCGAACGTGAATGCACCGGCCATTCGTATGGCCGGTGTCTTGGGCCGAGTTGCGAGTGCATAATCCATTGGGCCAACCACCGAATAGAGCCAGCAACGGTTGACACGCGAAGGGACAAAGGCACCGGGGATAAAGCGGGCAGATAACGCGGCTCGGAAAGCGAAGTTCCTCCCCACGAAAATGAATGTAAATTCAACAGATTGCGGCCGTGCGGCCAATCAGGGCTCAATGCGACATCAGCACTGGCACCGTCATGGAGGCAAGAATGCCGCGTGTCACGCCGCCGAGAATGAACTCACGTAGGCGGGAATGTCCGTAACCGCCCATCACCATGAAATCCGCCCCGCTATCGGCGGCGTAGGACAACAGGACATCTTCAATCCCGATGTCGCCCTTGGCCATGCGTTTGATGCTGGCCGGGACGCCGTGCCGAGCGAGATGCGCGCTCATGTTTGCGCCGGTCATCTCCTCGCTCTTGCGTTCTTCGGCGACGATCACGATGTCAACGGCCTTCGCGCGCTCGAGAAAAGGCATGGCGTCGCCGATCGCCCGTGCAGCGGTGCGGCTACCATCCCAGCACGCGAGCACGCGCTCGAGCGTTAGTCCACGCCTTTGGATGTAGGGCACCACGACGAGGGGGCGTCCGGACTCGAAGAGGGCTCCTTCGATCATGAGGTCGTCGGATGCTCCGCGCTCGCGCTGTGCCTGACCAACGACAGCGAGGTCGAAGCGGCGGGCGATCTGGGCGAAGCGGGTGGCCGCGCCGCCGAAGGTCGCATCGAGAATCCGTGTTTCCGCGGAAATTCCGGCCTTTTTCACCGCCGCATCGAAGCGGCTGACGGCTTCGTTGGCGGCCTTGCTGTTTTCAGCGCGCTGAAGCTCGATTAAATCGACGGGAACGCCGCCGAGCGTGCCGTCGGGAATCACCGGTTCGTAGACGAAGGAAATTCCCGTGATATGCGCACTGAATGTAGCCGCGATCGAGGTCGCATACTCGGCCGCGAAGTCGCGCGGCCCGCGACCGGAAAGGTTGACAACGACGTCCTTGAGCATAGTTCGACCTCCCGACGGCGGACGCGGGCCCGCGGCAGTTACGCAGCCGGCTTGCGTCAAAGTTTGAGCAAGTTTAAGCCGGCTCGGCGGCGTTGCAACGCGGATAAAGTCTACCGACCGGCTCGTTGATGTATTAGCGCACTGCCCCCGGCGTGGAGCTGTTTGCTCCCTGTGTTACCCTTATTTCTTCGCCCCGTCGGGTCCGAATTGCTTGAGGTAGGCCCACAAATCAGTGATGTCCTTGTCATTCTTGACGCCAACGAAAGCCATGCGGGTGCCCGGCATCTCTTGCATCGGCGCACGAATATACTTGTCGAAGCTCTCTGCGCTCCAAACGATGCCGGAGGATTTGTTGGCCTCTGAGTAATTGAAGCCCTCGATCGTGCCAGCCTTGCGGCCCTCAATCCCGTTGAGCGGAGGCCCGAGCTTGGTTTTGGCCTCCGGCCCAACGTCGTGGCAGGGAGAGCAGAAACGCCGGAACACTTGCTCACCGGCAGCGGCATCCTGTGCCAACGTGGTCCCGCTTGAAGCTGCGAGAGCCATGCCAGCAATCACCCATATCCTCATCCTTTTCTCCTCTGCCGAAGAAGTCATGACTCCGATCGCCGCTACGCCCGGCGGCGTCCTCGAATTGCTTTGACATTGAGCTTGGTAAACGCGCAGGTCAGTTCGAGGCCACTTGCCATTGCACTCGGCGCTGCTCGAATGACGTTAACGGCTTGCGGTGTCAACGGTCCAAAGGGACAATGCCTCCCTCCGCCGTGGCGCGCGCCCTTCAGAACAGGGCGATTTCGGACGGCGTCGCTATAAACATGGCGTAACGAGGGGTCGCGATCGACCCCCCGCGCGTGCCAGGAAGGAGCGCCTACGTTGTCGGTCGCAATGCCCCCGCCGGACCAAACCGTGCTCGCCCGTCGCGAGCGCATCGTGGCCGCGCTTCGCGCCATCGTGCCGGGCGAGGGAGTGATTGCGGCCGAGCGGGAGATGCGCCCCTATGAGGCCGACGGGCTGACCGCCTATCGTCAGCTGCCTATGGTCGTTGTCCTCCCCGAGACCACCCAGCAGGTCAGCCGGATCCTGGCATTTTGCCACGCCAAGGGAATCAAAGTCGTGCCGCGCGGGGCCGGCACCTCGCTTTCCGGTGGCGCGCTGCCGCTTGCCGATGGCGTGCTTCTTGGTATGGCGAAATTCAACCGTATCCGCGACATCGATTTCGCCAACCGCCTCGCCGTTGTCGAACCGGGCGTGACCAATCTCGCCGTGACGCAAGCAGTCGAACACGCCGGCTTTTACTATGCGCCCGATCCCTCCTCGCAAATCGCCTGCACGATCGGCGGCAATGTGGCGGAGAATTCGGGCGGCGTGCACTGCCTCAAATACGGGATGACCACCAACAACCTGCTCGGGTGTGAACTGGTGCTGATGACGGGCGAGATCGTGCGCCTGGGCGGCAAGCACCTCGACGCCGGCGGCTATGATCTTCTTGGCGTCGTCACCGGTTCGGAGGGGCTGCTCGGCGTCGTTACCGAGATCACCGTACGCATCCTCAAGAAGCCGGATGGCGCGCGCGCGGTCCTCATCGGCTTTGCCTCGTCCGAGGATGCCGGGGAGTGCGTGAGCAAGGTCATCGGCGCTGGCATCATCCCCGCCGGCATGGAGATGATGGATCGCCCCGCGATTCATGCGGCCGAGGAGTTCGTCCATGCCGGATACCCGCTCGAGGTCGATGCGCTATTGATCATCGAGGTCGACGGTCCGCGCGCGGAAGTCGATCATCTCATTACGCGCCTTGAGGCGATCGCACAATCCTGCCGCGCCGTGACTTGCCGTGCCTCGCGCTCCGAAGAGGAGCGGCTTCTGTTCTGGGCCGGCCGCAAGGCGGCCTTCCCGGCAGTCGGCCGCATCTCGCCCGACTATTACTGCATGGACGGCACCATCCCGCGGGCGCGGCTGCCGCAGGTCCTCAAACGCATACGCGAATTGTCCGAGGCCTATGGGCTTGCCGTCGCCAATGTGTTCCATGCCGGCGACGGCAACCTCCATCCGCTCATTCTCTACGACGCGAACAAGCCAGGCGAACTCGAGCGTACCGAAAAGTTCGGCGCCGATATTCTCAGGCTTTGCGTCGAGGTGGGCGGCGTGCTCACCGGCGAGCACGGCGTAGGTGTGGAGAAACGCGATCTCATGCCCGCAATGTTCTCCGAGGCCGATCTCAACCAGCAGCAGCGGCTCAAGTGCGCGTTCGACGACAAGGGCCTGCTCAATCCCGGCAAGGTGTTTCCGACGCTGCACCGCTGCGCCGAACTTGGCCGCATGCATGTTCATGCCGGCCGGATCGCATTTCCGGATATTCCGAGATTCTGACCTGCCGATGCCCGATACGCTACGACCCCGCGATGCCAAGGACGTCGAGGCGGCGGTTCAATCGGCTTTGGCCGAGGGCAAGACGGTGGAGATCGTGGGCCACGGCTCCAAGCGCGCAATCGGCCGCCCGGCGCAAACCGACCTCACGCTTGATCTCTCCGCGCTCAGCGGGGTCACCCTCTACGAACCGGAAGAGCTTGTGCTATCGGCGAAAGCCGGCACGCCGCTCGCTGAGATCGAATCCCTCCTCGCCGCCAAGGGCCAGCAGCTCGCCTTCGAGCCGATGGACTGCGCCGCCATCTTCGGCGGGGCAGCCCGCCGCGGCACGATCGGCGGCGTGCTGGCGACCAATATGTCCGGCCCGCGCCGAATTAAGGCGGGTGCCGCGCGCGACCATTTCTTGGGCGTTTGCGCGGTATCCGGCCGAGGCGAAACGTTCAAATCGGGCGGCCGGGTAGTGAAGAACGTCACCGGCTACGACTTGTGCAAGTTGATGGCGGGCTCGTGGGGCACGCTAGCGGCCATGACCGAGGTCACAATCAAAGTGCTGCCCCGGCCCGAGACCGAACAAACGCTCTTGATCCGCGGTCTCGAACCGGCGCAGGCGATCGCGGCCATGACGGCCGCCATGGGTTCCTCGTGTGACGTATCGGGGGCCGCGCACCTGCCGGCGGACGTCGCTGTCCGCGCCCCTGCGGGCGAGATCGCCGGCGGCGCCATCACGGCGCTGCGGCTCGAAGGCTTTTCACCCTCGGTCGCCGAGCGCATGCGCATGCTCGAGGCGCTGATGCAACCGTTTGGTGAGCTCGCCAGCACGGATGAGGCGCTGTCGCGCAGATTGTGGACTGCGATACGCGACGTTGAGCCGTTTGCGGCCGATGGACCGGCTCGTTCTGCGCTGGAAGATGAGCGAGCGCTCTGGCGCGTATCGACCGCACCGAGCCGTGGCGCCGAGTTCGCGGCAATCGTTGCAAACGCCGCAGATGCGCACATCTTCTACGATTGGGCGGGCGGGTTGATCTGGCTCACGCTCGATCCCGGAGAGGATGCGGGCGCGGCGCTCCTCCGCCGGGCGGTGGCGGCCACCGGCGGGCATGCGACCTTAATCCGTGCGCCGGCCTCGGTGCGCGCTACGATTGACGTGTTCACGCCGCAGGATCGCGCGGTCGCCGCACTGACCAAGCGGGTCAAGGACAGCTTCGATCCGAAGGGCGTGCTCAATCCGGGCCGCATGTGGGCCGGGGTGTGATCCGATGCAGACGAGCTTCACCCTCGCGCAGCTCGCCGATCCGAATATCGCGGAGGCGGACCGTATCCTGCGCAGCTGCGTCCACTGCGGGTTTTGCACCGCGACCTGCCCGACCTACGTGCTACTCGGTGACGAGCTCGATTCGCCACGCGGGCGTATCTACCTGATCAAGGAGATGCTGGAGAAGGACCGGCCCGCAACCTCCGAGGTCGTCAAGCACATCGACCGCTGCCTGTCGTGTCTGGCCTGCATGACCACCTGCCCCTCGGGGGTGCATTACATGCACCTTGTCGATCATGCTCGCGCCCATATCGAGACCACCTTTGCGCGGCCGCCCCTCGATCGTTTGCTGCGCGCGCTCATTGCGCGCGTGCTGCCGAACAATCGTCTGTTGCGCCGGGCGATCGGCGCGGCATGGCTGGGCAAGCCTTTCGCAGGCCTCTTTGCGGCGCTGCGACTCGCGCCCGTCGCGGCTATGTTGCGATTGGCACCCTCCCGGTTGCCGGCGACGCCGGCCGGCAGGCGCCAGTTCCCGCCCGCCGGTCCCCGCCACGGCCGTGTGGCGCTGCTGACCGGTTGCGTCAGCCCGGTGATTGCCCCCTCGATCAATGCGGCTGCCATCCGCGTCCTCACCCGGCATGGCATCGAGGTGGTGGTGGCTGACGAGGGCTGCTGCGGCTCGCTGGTGCACCATATGGGCCGCGAGCAGGAGGCACTCTCGGCCGCGCGCCGCCAGATCGATGCCTTGACTGCCGAGATGGACGATCACCTCGATGCCATCCTGGTCACTGCATCGGGCTGCGGCACCACGGTCAAGGACTATGGCTATATGCTGCGCACCGATCCCGCCTATGCGAAGAAGGCAATGCGTGTCTCCAGGCTCACCAGGGACATTAGCGAGTACCTGAGCGGGCTCGAACTGCTATCCCAGCGGGCTCCGAGCGGGCTTGTCGTCGCTTACCACTCGGCCTGCTCGCTTCAACACGGTCAGAAAATTATAGCCGCCCCGAAAGAATTGCTTTGCAAGATGGGATTCGTCGTGAAAGATGTACCGGAAGGACATCTGTGCTGTGGTTCGGCCGGCACCTACAATATTCTCCAGCCGGAGCTTGCGAGGAGGTTGCGCGAGCGCAAAGTCGGCAATATCGAAAAGCTCAAGCCCGACGTGATCGCTGCCGGCAACCTCGGCTGCATGATGCAGATCGCTGCGGGCACAGTGATCCCGGTCGTCCACACAGTCGAGCTGATCGACTGGGCGACCGGAGGCCCCGAACCCGAGGCGCTCGCCGGGAAGCGGGGGTCCAGCGCGGGGGCAGCGGCCGTCGCGCCGGCAAAGTGACAGTAGCGAAGCCGCAAACGATCGGGAGGCGATCATGGCGAAGAAGGCGAAGAAGGCGAAGTCGAAGACCAAAAAGCGCAGGTCGGGGAAAAAAGCTGCGCCGGCCCGTAAAAAGAAGAAGCGCGTTGCGGCGAAAAAGAGCGCGGCGAAAAAGAGCGCCGCGAAAAAAGCGAGGCCGAAGGCCAAGGCCGCTCCGAAGCCCGCTCCCGCGCCGGCTCCGGCGCCCTCATATACCCCGCCCTCCTGGCCGCCGACAGGCGGCTCATTCGGGAGCGGTGGCGGTTTTGGCGGCGGAACCTCGTAACATCCCGCACGCGAACGGATCTAACGCGACTGCCGGTCGGCTCGCTCCCATGTAAGAGTGAGCCGACCGAAATGCGTCGTTGCGCCCACGCTCCTCACAGGTGGAATTGCGAACTCGTTCGCGGCTTGGCGGACCTCGGCGGCACGTCCCCACCGGGCTCGATTGCGCCCCGGGGACGAACTCCACCCGAATACCGGCGCCACAGCGAGCCGGATTGCATGGCGATGCCGAGCCGAATAGCATTGCCGGTGCGAGAAGGATGAATGCTCTCCTTCTGTCAGCCAACGCAGTGGAGGTTTGCTATGCCGGGGACTTACAACATCTTGATCATGGGGGCGTCCTACGGCTCGCTCCTCGCCTCCAAGCTGTTGTTCGGGGGCCATCAGGTGAAGCTCGTGTGCCTTCCGGCAGAGGCGGACTTGATCAATGCCGAGGGTTTCCGCGTGCGCTTGCCGGTCAAGGGACGCAACGAACCCATTGAGGTCGACTCGCGCAAGCTTCCGGGCAAAGTCTCCGCTGGCGGCCCCGCCGACGTCGATCCGACCGACTACGATCTCATCTGCCTCGCCATGCAGGAGCCGCAATATCGCTCTCCCGGCGTGCGCCAACTGCTCGACGCGGTCGGAAGGTCGAAGGTGCCTTGCATGTCGATCATGAACATGCCGCCGCTGCCTTACCTCAAGCGCGTCCCCGGGCTAAACACCGAAGCCTTGAAATCCGCCTATACCGATCCCACGGTCTGGGACAGCTTCGATCCCCCGCTCTTGACGCTATGCAGTCCGGATCCGCAAGCGATCCGGCCCCCGAATGAAAAGGTCAATGTGCTGCAAGTCACGCTGCCCACCAATTTCAAAGTCGCGCGTTTCGATTCCGAACAGCACACCGCCATTCTTCGCCGGTTGCAGGATGACATCGAGGCGGTGCGGTTCGACACCGGTGACGGCAAGATCGAATTGCCGGTGAAGCTCAAGGTGCACGATTCCATTTTCGTGCCGCTTGCGAAATGGGCGATGCTGCTGACGGGGAATTATCGTTGCGTCACCAAAGATGGCGCGATCGACATAAAGGATGCGGTACATCGCGACCTTGAGGCCTCGCGCGCCGTCTACAACTTCGTGGTCGATCTCTGCGTCAAGCTTGGCGCCAATCGCGACGACCTGGTGCCTTTCGAGAAATACGCTGCCGCTGCGCAGAGCTTGACGCGTCCATCCTCCGCCGCGCGTGCGCTCAACAACGGGGTGCCGAACATCGAACGCGCGGACAAGCTGGTGCAGCTGATCGCGGCACAGAAGGGGCTGCGCAACGCCCTGATCGATGCGACCGTGGCATTGGTCGATGCTCGGCTCGAGGCCAACCGCAAGAAGGCGGCCGCCGCCTGATTAATCAGCCCGCGCTGACGGGATGGCTGCGCGGCGGGATCTGGCCAGACCCGCCGCAATCCGGACTGCCCCACAGCGACGGCTCAGGAAGAGAAGACGGCGCGCGCGTCGTGAAGAAATAGCGCGCGCACCTTGTCCCAGAAATCTCCGCCCAACACGAACAAGCTGGCAAGCGTAATTGCGTCGAGCCCGAGATTGACCCAAACGCGCAGGGCATAGTCCTCCTGGAGCCAGGACGGAGCGTAACTCGCAATCCAGGCATAAAGTGTGGGGCCCACCAACATGTAAAGACCAATCGTGTATCGCCTTCTGTTGACGCCGCCTGCCGGCTTGAGCGTCTTGAGGAGCCGCATCGCGCCAGTCCAGATGCGGTCAAAGTTGTCCTTGCCCATCAGCGCCACCGCCGGGATGAGCATGATTTCGAAACCGAGCAGGAGAATGCTGCTCACTACCGTTTTCACGGCGAGTGGCCAGTCCATAGCCGCCACCAGAAGCGTGCCCGCTGGCATGATCAGGCCCACGATCAGGAGGGCCACCCCCAACTTCAGCCGGGTGCCGGCGCTCATTTCGATTCTCCTTTGTGCTTCGGCGGCAGCATGACCATGCCGTTCTAGAGCGGGCCTGCTCGCCCGCGAAAAGACTACTCAGCGGCGGGCTCGAGCGCGGCCTCACGCAGGCGATGGATCTCGCCGTCGCGTTCCAGGACAAGACCGCGGCGGTGGAATGCGCCGAGCGTCGAGCGGTGTCCGATCGACACGATAGTGGCACCCTTGAGCCGTGCGTTGAGAAGGCCATAGAGCATGGCTTCCGCCGGCTCATCGAGCGAAGCCGTCGCCTCGTCCAGCAAAAGGTAGTCTGGCGATTGTAGAATGGCGCGGGCAATTCCGAGACGCTGCTGCTCGCCAAGCGACAGCATGCGGTTCCAGTGTGCCTCCTCGCTCAGCCGTCCGGCGAGCTTGTGCAGGCCGACGGCGGCGATGACCTCGCGCAGCACCTCGGCGTCAAACGTCCCAGGCTCCGCCGGATAGCTCACCGCCGCCGCGAGCGTACCGATTGGGAAATACGGTCGCTGCGGCAACGCCATCACCTTTGCGCCTTTAGGTACCCGGATGGTGCCTGCGCCGAACGGCCATGTCCCCGCGATGGCTCGGAACAATGTCGATTTGCCGCCACCCGATGGGCCTGTGAGCAGCACCCGCTCGCCGGCGGAAATGGCAAGGTCATCGACGGCGACCAGTGCGGCGCCCTGCGGCAGCCGAACCAGGAGATCGTCGATTTTAATGCGGTCTGCGGCTTCGCGCGTTGACACTTCGATCGCGGGCCTTGCCGTAGCCGCCGCTTGACCCCGCTCTACGGCGATGTTGAAGCCGTCAAGCCGCGCGATCACCGCTCGCCACTCCGCGAGCTGACGGTATGCGGTGACGAAAAACGACAGCGCCGACTGCACACTCGTGAACGCGGAGGCGGTTTGCATGAGCCCGCCGAGCTGGACCGCTCCGGCAAAATAGGCGGGACTGATCACGATGAAGGGAAACACGACCGAGACCTGCGCGTAACCTGAGGTCAGAAAAGTCAATTGCTTCGTGCGCTGCATGATCAGGAGAAAATTGCCGACGACGTAGCCGAAGCGATCGAGTAACCGCTGCCGCTCGGCCGCTTCCCCGCCGAGCAACGCGATCTGCTCCGAATTTTCCCGCAGCCGAACAAGGTTGAAGCGGAAGTCGGCCTCGAAACGCTGCTGGCGGAAATTGAGCGAGACGAGCGGCCAGCCGATCAAATGGGTCAGTGTCGTCCCGACCACCGCGTATAGCAGCGCCGCCCAGACCAAATACCCCGGAATGGCCAAGTTTGAACCGAAAACGTGCAGCGGTGCCGCCGCGGAGAGCATCCACAGGATCGTCATGAAGGAGAACAGCGTCACGATCGCGCTGAGCAATCCGACGCTCAGAGCCAACGTGCGCTCGATGAACATGTTGATGTCCTCGGAGATGCGCTGGTCGGGGTTATCGGCGGCATCGCCGAGGAGCTGCATGCGGTAGTGGTTGGCGCCGGCGAGCCAGTGATGAAGATATTGCTGCGTCATCCAGCGGCGCCAGCGGATCTGCAGCCATTGATTGAGATAGAGCTGATAGACCGCGAGGACGATGTAAGCTCCTGCCAGCGCACAGAAGAACAGCAGCTCCGAGACGAAATTGTCCCAATTGCGCTCCTGCAGCGCGTTGTAAAAACGGTTATTCCATTGATTGAGCATGACGTTGATGGCCACGATCGAGAGTTCGATGGCGATCACGGCGGCGAGGAGAACGCGTCCGGCCCAACGGTCCTCGGAAAAGAAATATGGACGGGCAAGCCGGAAGATGATGGCGAGCGTCGAAGCGAGGCGTGACACGGATTCCTCCTCGTCTGTCGGCAACGGGTCGAAAAATTGCGGTCGTGGGTAGTGGCTGAGCCGATCAATCCGGCCTGAATTGGGCGACGGTTCACGGCGGTGGGAGCCGTGCCTCTGATCTGGTTGCCCGCCACCTTCGAGTTTAGCATAAGGCAGCGCCCGAAACCCTCATTCAGCGAGCGCCGAATGTTTGCGCCTGTACCGGCTCACAGGCGCCGTCAAGTCTGGTGTTGTTAAACTTTGGCCATGTGCGCCGGCCCGTACCGAGGGGGCGAGACAATTGGTGCCTTGTGTGGGCCAATATCACCCCCTACAACCGTTCTGCCGGAATAGGGCCGGGTTGGCTGGGTTAATCGCACAAGATGACGGAGAACGTCATCTCTCAGCTTGTAAGCCAGGGAGGAAGGAATGCCGAATAAGTCTTCATCTGCCGCAGCAACGCGGCGCAGGTTCCTCAAAGGAGCTGCGCTGGCGACCGCTGCAAGTGTGGCGGCGCCGAGCGTCGTCAAGGCGCAGGGCGCGATCAGTATGCGCTGGCAGAGCACGTGGCCGTCGAAAGATATATTTCACGAATACGCGCTCGATTATGCCAAGAAAGTCAACGACATGACTGGCGGCGACCTCAAGATCGAGGTGCTCCCCGCGGGCGCCGTGGTCCCTGCCTTCCAGTTGCTGGATGCCGTGTCGAAAGGAACGCTGGACGGTGGCCACGGCGTGCTCGTCTATCACTATGGCAAGCAGACCGCGCTGGCGCTCTGGGGGTCTGGGCCGGGATACGCGATGGACGCCAACATGCTGCTTGCCTGGCACAAGTACGGCGGCGGCAAGGAGCTCTTGAACAAGCTTTATGCCTCGATCGGCGCGAACGTCGTCTCGTTTCCCTACGCGCCGCTCTATACCCAGCCGCTCGGTTGGTTCAAGAAGCCCGTGACCAAGGCCGAGGATTTCCAAGGCCTGAAATATCGAACGGTCGGAATCTCGATCGACGTGTTCACCGCGATGGGGGCAGCGGTCAATGCTCTGCCCGGGGGTGAGATCGTCTCGGCAATCGACCGCGGTCTCCTTGATGCTGCGGAGTTCAACAACGCGTCGTCGGACCGCGCCCTCGGCTTCGCCGACGTGTCGAAGATCTGCATGCTGCAAAGCTATCATCAGAACGCCGAGCAGCTCGAGATCACGTTCAACAAGACCAAGTTCGACGCGCTGCCGGATAAGTTCAAGGCGATTATCTCCAACGCCGTCGAAGCTGCCTCCCAGGACATGCAGTGGAAGGCGATCGATCGCAATTCGCAGGACTACATCACGCTGCAGACCGTCGACAAGGTGAAGTTCTACAAGACCCCCGATTCGATCCTCAAGAAGCAGCTCGAGGTGTACGACGACGTCGTGAAAAAATACGCGGCTTCAAATCCGCTGTTCAAGGAAATCGCCGAATCGCAGCTGGCTTTCGCCAAGCGTGCCACGCAATGGGAGCAGGACTACGTCGTTAACCGGCGCATGGCCTTCGAGCACTACTGGGGACCGAACGCGAAACGGCCGATCTGACGGTACCCTCAATCGGCAAAGCACCATTCGGTGAAACGACCGGATGGTGCTTTGTTGTTCCGTGCTCTGCTCGCAATGAGCGGCAATGAATGACCGTCCAAACTTTTCTGCACACGATTGACGGAATCAGCACCTGGGTCGGCAAGGCTGCGGCGTGGCTGATCATCGGGCTGATGACCGTCGTGTGCGTCGAGGTCTTCAAGCGCTACATCCTGAACGCGCCGACGGCGTGGATTTTCGATCTCGACAACATGTTGTACGGCACGCTCTTCATGCTGTGCGGTGCTTACACGCTGGCGCAGAACGCGCATGTACGCGGGGATTTCCTCTACAGCTCGATGCGGCCGCGCACGCAGGCCGGTCTCGACATCGCGCTCTACGTGATCTTTTTCTTTCCCGGCATCGCGGCGCTCATCTATGCCGGTTATGACTATGCCGCGATCTCATGGCGTATCGCCGAGCATTCGAATGTGACGGCGGAGGGGCCGCCGGTCTATCAGTTCAAAACGGTCATTCCGATTGCCGGCGTGCTGGTGATGCTGCAGGGCATCGCCGAGTTGGTGCGCTGCGTCGTTTGCCTGAAAACCGGCGAATGGCCGAGTCGACTTCACGACGTCGCGGAAATCGACGTCGTTGAAGAGCAGCTTGCGCACAGCGAATATGTCGATGAGGAATCGCGCAAGATCGCGATCGAGCGCGCCCACGAGATCGACGAGGCGGCGCGCCAACGCGGCATGGGCGGAGACCTCAACACATGAGCGATCCCGCCCTCGGCCTCACGATGCTCGCCCTCATCGTGATCGTCATCATGATGGGGTTTCCCACGGCCTTCACGTTGATGGGCCTCGGGATCTTCTTCGGCTATATCGCCTTCTACGACCCCTCGCACACCTCGCTTGCCGACAATCGGGTGTTCGACCTGATGGTCCAGCGCACTTACGGCGCGATGACCAACGACGTGCTGATCTCCATCCCGCTGTTCGTGTTGATGGGCTACGTGATGGAGCGCGGCGCGCTCGTGGATAAGATGTTCTTCTCGATTCAGCTCGCGTTCCGCCGCGTGCCGGCCTCGCTTGCGGTCGCAACGCTGATCGTGTGCACGTTTTGGGGTATCGCCAGCGGACTCGTCGGCGCGGTCGTGGTGCTGATGGGGGTGATTGCGTTTAATCCGATGCTGCGTGCCGGCTATGACGTGAAACTCGCATCCGGAGTGATCACGGCCGGCGGCACGCTTGGCATTTTGATCCCGCCGTCGGTCATGATTATCGTCTATGCTGCGGTAGCCGGGCAGTCGGTGGTGAAGCTCTACGCTGCCGCGATGTTCCCTGGCTTCTTTTTGGCGCTGCTCTACCTCGTCTACATCGTGGGCTGGGCGATGATCAATCCGAAGATCGCGCCGCGGTTACCGGAAGAGCAAACGCGAGTCCCTGTGCCGGAATGGGTGCGAAAATTCCAGACGGCGTACTCGCCCAACATGCTTCTTGGGCTCATTCAGGCTCTGCTCTCGCCATGGAAGGCAAGTTGCATCGAGGCGGATGGCCAACGCCTCGGCTATTGGACGCTGCTGAAAAATATGGCTGTCGCGCTGGTCCCATTCTTCCTTGTCGCCGGCACGCTCGCCTTGGCGTGGTGGTACGTCGTCATTCACCAGCAAGCCGCGGCGGAAGTCGCCGTACAGGGCCTGCAGCAGCTGGGCACGCCGGGGCTCGGCAGCGGACCCGCAACGCCCGCCGAGGAGGGGCCGCCGCAAGGCTTCTATTTCTGGTTCGGCGTATGCGTGCTTGCGGGCGCGGCGATGATCGTGCGCTATTACATGAGAATGGACGCGGATCGCTTCGAGGTCTTAAAGCTTCTGACCTCGTCGGTGATGCCGCTCGGCATTCTCACCGTCGTCGTTCTCGCCGTCATTCTGTTCGGTATCACGACCGCGACTGAATCCGCCGGCGTGGGTGCCGCCGGCGCCTTCCTGCTGGCTTTCCAAGCGAGAACGCTCGACTGGAAGCGCACCAAGGAAGCGGTGTTCCTGACCGCGAAGACGACGGCAATGGTGTGCTGGCTGTTCGTCGGCTCGGCCCTGTTTTCCGGGGTCTTTGCAGTTCTGGGAGGCCAGGCGCTGGTCGAGCAATGGGTGCTCTCGTTCAACATGACGCCCGTGCAGTTCATGATCCTGTCACAGGCGATCATCTTCGTACTCGGATGGCCGCTCGAGTGGACGGAGATCATCGTCATCTTCGTTCCCATCTTCCTGCCCCTGCTGAAGCACTTCAACATCGACCCGATCCTCTGGGGCACCTTGGTGTTCGTGAACTTGCAGGCGGCGTTCCTGTCGCCGCCGGTCGCGATGTCGGCGTTCTACCTCAAGGGCGTCTCGCCGCCGCACGTCACGCTCAACCAGATTTTCGCCGGCATGATGCCCTATATGATCGTCATCGTGATTTGTATGGTGATCATGTATGTGTGGCCCGGGATGACGCTTTGGCTCCCGAATTACCTGTACGGCGGATGACGCAAGCCCCGGCAAGGGTGCAATGCTCGACGAACTCGTCAAACTGAGTGCAAGCCAGGCGGCAGCGGAAATCGCCCGCGGTGCGATTTCGGCCGAGGACTACACCCGCGCCTGCCTCGAGCGCATTGCGGCGCTCGATGGCGAGATCAAAGCGTTCGCTCATCTCGACCGTGACCATGCGCTGGCGCAAGCGCGTAGCCTCGATGAACGGCGCGCGAACGGCCATTCGCTCGGCCTGCTGCACGGCATTCCGGTCGCGATCAAGGACATCATCGATACGGCGGACTACCCGACCGAGTGCGGCTCACCGCTCGCGGCCGGGCGCCGGACTCGCCACGACGCCACGGTGGTCGCGAAGCTGCGGGCCGCCGGCGCGGTGATCATCGGCAAGACCGTGACCACGGAGTTCGCGTATTTCCATCCGGGTCCGACGCGCAATCCGCACGATCATGCACGCACGCCAGGCGGCTCGTCGTCGGGATCGGCGGCGGCCGTGGCCGCCCATATGGTCCCGCTCGCGCTCGGAAGCCAGACCAACGGATCGGTCATCCGTCCGGCCGCGTTCTGCGGCGTATTCGCAATCAAACCGACTTATGGCCTCGTCTCCCGCGCGGGCGTCCTGCCCCTGTCGCGCAAGCTTGATCACATCGGCGCCTTCGCGCGCTCGATTCCTGACCTCGCGCTGATCCTCGAGGTGATCGCCGGCCACGATCCGGCCGATCCCGACACGGAGCCTTTCGCCGCTCCAGATTTCCGAAGGGTGCAGCGCGAAGAGCCGCCGTTGCCCCCGCGTTTTGCCTTCGTACGCACGCCGCTCTGGGACAAGGCCGATGGCGAGACGAAGGCCGCATTCGAGGAATTCGTCGCGGCGGTCGGCACTGCGGTGGAGTCTATCGATCTTCCGCAGTCTTGGACGGAAGCCTGGGAGATGCATCGCACGATCATGACGACCGAGATGGCGCATAACCTCGCGCCTTTCGTCGCCCGCGGCGAGCCGAGCGACATGCTGCGCAAGCTCCTCTCCCACGGCCGGAGCGTGGCGGCCGTCGATTATCTCGGCGCGCTGGCGAAGGTGCCGCGTTACGTCGCAGGCCTTGCCGAAATTTTCGATGCCTACGACGCGATCATCACGCCGGCGGCTCCCGGTGTGGCGCCGAAAGGGCTTGGCTCAACAGGGGATCCCGTGTTCTGCACGCTTTGGACTTTGACCGGTTTGCCCGCCTTATCGCTGCCGCTGTTTGCGGGCGAGGCGAGCCTGCCGCTCGCTGCGCAGCTCATCGGGCGCTTCGGTCGGGACGGCCGCCTCCTGCGCACGGCAACCGCGCTGATCGAGAGTTTGGCCGAAACGCAGAAGAGTCCTCGACGCTCGCGCGCACGAGCTTGACGCGCCACGCGCGCAGAGTGAACAAACTGCCATTCGGGCGCACCCCCGATCTCGGGTTATCCCGAGGTGGGGTGGACGGGAATGACTAGTCGGGTGGTACGAAAGTTCACGCCGGCTTGGGCGGCGTACCCAAATTCTCCGCGAAGAAAGCGAGCGTTCGGCTCCAGGCGAGATCGGCGGCGGCCTTGTTGTATCGCGCGGCACCGGTGTCGTTGTTGAAGGCGTGCTGGGTACCCGGATAGATGTAGATCGTGAATTTCTTGTTGTTGGCCTTGAGTGCCGCTTCATAGGCGCCGATGCCCTTGTCGATGTTCTCGTCGTTCTCGGCATAGTGCAGAAGAAGCGCCGCCTTGATCGCCGGCACCATCTCGGGGGGGACCTGCTGCCCGTAATAGGGCACCGCGGCCGCGAGATCGGGACTCCCCGCCGCCATGCGGTTGACAATGCCGCCACCGAAGCAGAAGCCAACGGCGCCAACCTTGCCGGTCGATTCCGCGTGCTTTTGCATGAAGGGGACGGCCGCGAGCGCCGCTGCAATCATGTCTTCGCGCTCGGTTTTGGCATGAAGCTCGCGCGCCTTGTCCTCATCGGGCGGGGTACCGCCGTTCACCGATAACAGGTCAGGCGCCAACACGAGATAGCCCTCGAGCGCCAGACGGCGCGCCACGTCCTCGATGTGCGGGTTGAGCCCGCGGTTCTCGTGAATGACGATGACGGCGGGCCGCTTGCCCTTCGCCTTCCCACGCACGAGGTAACCGTTGATCTTGCCCTTGGGAGAATCATACGTGACCCGTTCGGCGGCGAGTTTGCCGTCGTCAGGGGGCACGATGGCGGCGCGCGCGTAGTCGTTTTGCAACAGCGGCAGGAGCGCGGCGGCGGCCACCGTAGAACCCGCAAGCTCGGCTAGCCGGTCGAGAAACGTGCGCCGGCTCATGCCGCCATGGGTGAAGCGATCGTAGAGATTGATGATGTCCTGATTCACAGGTTCCTCCATGTTCCGCGCTACCCATCATAGCATGAATCGACCTTGTGTATGGCCTTGCGGCGCCGGCCAGCGGGTCGCAGGGCTTGTCCCTGAGGACAAGCGTGTATCCGCGCAGGCGCAATTCCGCGCCGCCTTGCGTTTCATCTCTGCTTGCTGGCAGAATCGCAAGGCCTGTCGCACGATCCAGGTCCGTTGCCTCTGTCCTCGGTCTAGTTCGCGGGCGCATTCCCATTTGGCCAGCGTATGTCCTCGATTTCGCGCCGCGACTTCCTCAATGGAGTAGCCCTCACGGTTGCCGCCGGCCTTACCCCGGCGGCCCAGATCGCCGCGGAGCCCGCCCGCTATCCGCCGGCGCTCACCGGACTGCGCGGACAGCACCCGGGCTCCTACGAGGTCGCGCACGCCCAAGCGTGGCAAGGCAAACTTTTCGCTCTCGAGGGCCTGCCGGTCGAGGAACGTTATGACCTTATCGTCGTTGGGGGCGGCATCAGCGGCTTGGCAGCCGCGTTCTTCTACCGTCGCGCCGCCGGACCGTCGGCGCGCGTTCTCGTCCTCGACAACCACGATGATTTCGGTGGCCACGCTAAGCGCAACGAGTTCACGCTCGATGGCCGGCTCGTCATCGGCTATGGCGGGAGCGAGTCGATCGATTCGCCCAACACACAGTACGGTGAGGCCGCAAAGGGGCTTCTGCGCGAACTCGGCGTCGAGATCGGGCGCTTCGAGACAGCCTTCGAACGCGCCCTCTACTCCTCGCTCGGGCTCTCGCGCGGCGTCTTCTTCGCGCGCGAGGCCTTCGGCCGCGATGTGCTGATAGCGGGAGAGCCGCCAGGCGGGGGAACCGACGACGCGCCGGGCCGGCTAGCCAATGCCAAACCGCTACCGGAGTTCGTCGCCAACGTCCCGATCTCGCCCGCGAGCAAGGCGCAGCTGCTCGCCCTATATGACACCATGCGCGATCCGCTCGCCGGCAAGACGCCGCAAGAGAAGCTGGAAATCCTCAAGCGGACGAGTTACCGCGACTACCTCACTCGCGTGTGCGGCTGCAGCGAAGAGGTGGCGAACTGCTTCCAGGGTCGCACGCTCGGTTTCTTCGGGCTTGGATGCGATGCGGTGCCGGCGGCCGACGCCCGCGAGTTGGGCTATCCGGGCTTCGACGGCTTGGGCCTGCCGGGGCGCGCCTCCCCGAGAGAGCCGTACATCTATCACTTCCCGGACGGCAACGCTTCCCTCGCTCGCCTTTTGGTACGTTCGCTCGTCTCGGAGGTTGCGCCCGGCCACACCATGGATGATGTGGTACTGGCGCGTTTCGACTACGACAAGCTCGATCGGGACGGGCAAGGCGTGCGCATCCGGCTCGACTCGACGTGCGTGGACGTCCGCAATACGCCCGAAGGCGTGCTCGTCGGCTACGTGCGCGCGGGAGTGCCGCACCGCGTGGAAGCCAAGCACGCGGTGCTCGCCTGCTTCCACATGGTCATTCCGCATATCATGCCGGAGCTGCCGACAGCGCAACGCGAGGCGCTCGCGCGCAACGTCAAGACGCCGCTCGTCTATACGAATGTGCTGGTGCGCGACTGGCGCCCATGGGTGCGATTAGGCGTGCACGACATCACCGCGCCCATGTCCTTTCACTGCCGGGCGAAGCTCGATTTTCCGATCAGCCTCGTCGGCTATCATCATCCGCGCGACTCCTCCGAACCGATGTGCCTGCATCTCGTCCACGTTCCGGGTGCCCCCAATCGGGGGCTTGATGCGCGCACGCAGTTTCGGATCGGGCGGGCACGGCTGCTTGACATGACGTTTGCGGATTTCGAAGCCAAGATCCGGGACGAGCTCGACCGCATGCTAGGACCAGGCGGCTTTTCCAGCGCGCGCGACATCGCCGCGATCACGGTCAACCGCTGGGCGCACGGCTATGGTTATGTCGCGAACTCGCTTTATGACGAAGACGACTATGCGAGCGTCCTCGAGCGCGCCCGGCAAAAGGCCGGCCGCGTCGCCATCGCCAATTCCGACGCGGGGGGCGACGCCTATGCGCATCTCGCCATCGCCGAAGCAGCGCGCGCGGTCGCCGAGCTGGCGGGCTGAGGCAGGAGATTTTTCCCGTGTCCACGAAGACGCGCGGACAAAACGAGACGGGCACGCTGCCGCAGCTCGTGCATCGTGATTTCTCCGGGATTGGGTATGAGGAGGCGATGCGGCGGGCGCGGGAGGTCGTGCCGGTCCTGCGCGAGCGCGCCCAGCGCGCCGAGGACGCCCGCATGCTCATTCGCGACAACGAGCAGCTTCTGCACGAGAGCGGCTTGTTCCGCTTTCACCAACCAAAGGCGTTCGGCGGGATGGAGCTTCCCTTCGTGGCCGTCGTGGACATTCCGGCGGAGCTTGCACGCGGCTGTCCGTCTACGGCTTGGAGCGTGGGAAACGTCGCCTGCCATCACTGGATTCTCGGATACTACGAGCCTGAAACGCAGCGCGAAGTCTGGGAGGCCAATCCAGACGCCCTGATCGCCTCATCGATCGCGCTGGCCGCCGGCCGCGGACGCAAGGCGCCGGGCGGGTTCATCGTCAACGGGCGCTGGCCGTTTTCGTCGGCAGTCGACAACTCGGAATGGAACATGCTGGCCGTAACCGTGTACGAGGAGGACGTCGGCGCGCCGGTTGATTGGCGGCTGTGCCTCGTGCCGAAGTCTGACTACGAGATCATCGACACCTGGTATGCCATGGGCATGGCGGCTACCGGCAGCAAGGATGTCGCGGTGAGCGAGCTGTTCGTGCCCGAGCGCCGGGCGCTGCCGCTCCTGCGCTGCCGCGGCGGGCGCGAGCATCCCGGCGCAGCGCTCAATGGTGGGGCGCTCTTCGCCATTCCACTGGTCGCCGCCTCGAGCCATCCCTTGGCGCCGGCAGCGGTGGGTGCGGCGCAAGGGGCGCTCGAGCTCTTCCTCGAGACGATGGCGAAGCGCACCGGCACTTATACCGGCGCACGCGTGGCCGATTTCCAGGCGGTGCAGATCAAGGTTGCCCGCGCGCGCTGCTTGGTCGACTCGGCGCGGGACCTCTTGCGCCAGTCGGCCATCGCGTTCCAGGCCGCGGCGGAGTGTGACGCGGTGCCGGATCTCGAGACCAAGTTACGCTTCCGCGCCCATTCCGCTTTCGCGGTCGGCCAGGCGCGCGAGGCGGTGGAGACGCTGTGGTCCTGCTACGGCGCGCAGGGCCTCTATACCAGAGATCCGCTGCAGCGATACCTGCGCGACGTGCTCGCCATCAACCAGCACTTCTCATTCAATTTCGACATCGCCGGCGCCGCCTACGGCCTGTTCGCGCTCGGCGGCCGCTACGCGAACCCGACCATGTGAGCCGGGCCGACGCGCGGCGTCGGCCGGGCAGGCGCTTCAGGCCGAGCAAAGCTCTGAGTGGCTATTATTCGCGGCGACACCATATAAGCAGCAGTGGAACGAGCAGGGGACATTGATTGTTGTACCGGCAAGGAGATGCCCGTGCTCAAGACCTCGAAGCTGCTCCTTCCCTACGAACCCGGCTACACCGGGCATTGGAAAGCTGAAAAACGCCGCAAGGAAACCAAGGCGTGGCTGCGGCAGCGCGAGCGTGAGATTGCTGCCCGCGCGGGCAAACCGTCGCCCCCTCGATCGTGCCCGACCATCCCGAACTCGATGCTGTGACTGGTGCAAAGCGCAGGTGACACGACGGCTCACCCGCGATCCAACGCACCCATCATTCAGCTTGACGTAAGTATTGCTCGCTATGTTCTGTTCAGAGCGGCTGCTGCAACGTCGTCCGCCTGCCTGCGGTTGGGGGTCGACGGAACGGAGGAGGGGACATGGTGCGATTCACTCGCGCGGCGATTGCGCTGGGATGTACGGCGGTTTCGGCAACTCACGCGGATGCCTCACCGGCAAGCGGCGCACGGGAGCCGGCGACGAGCGCCGCTCTCGTCACCAACTGCTACAAAATGGCGGACAGGATCATCCCGCGCACAAGAGGACGATCGGCCTGGGTGGTGCGCCACGCCGATCACTGCGTTCGCAGCGGCGGATCGCTGTAAAAGGTGATAAAGAAAGGCGCTGAGCCGCGCCCGTTCAAGCGGTTCCACCAGCGCTGGATCGAACCGGTAGGGGCTCATCATAGATCATTGCTAAGATTTTGCCTGGAACGCCGGCCAACGGACAAAGATCATAAACTAGGTCGGCTCAGGTGGGCCGGTTGCCCGCCGCAGCGTGCTGCTCTCGCCGGAAGACGAGGCCGCATCCTTGCCAAGCTTCATCACGATCTCCTCGATCATGTCGCGTGGATGAGGAAGGATCGAAAGCACGATCGGGTGCTCGTCCGCTTGCGGCTCTTCGAGTGCCGCAAACTGGCTGTCGAGCAGGGACGGCGGCATGAAATGACCGTCGCGTGCCGACAGCCGGCGCGCGATTAAGTCCCGTTCGCCTTTGAGGTAGACCAGCCGGACATCGCCTCTGTCGCCGATGAGAATGTCGCGATAGGCCCGTTTGAGCGCAGAGCAGGCGACGATGCCATGATTACCGGCGCGCCGCGTCGCGTCGATCCAGGCGGCGATGCCGTGCAGCCATGGCCAGCGGTCTTCGTCGGTGAGCGCCTCCCCGGCGTGCATCTTTTCGATGTTGGATCGTGGATGGAACCAATCGCCGTCCTCGTAAATCCAATGCAGCCGATGGGCCAGCATCGCGGCAATCGTGCTCTTGCCGGAGCCTGAAACCCCCATGAGCACGACGACGGAAGGATCATCCAGTGGCGCGGCGGACTGCATTGGTGTCCTCCAGCCCGGTGGCGCGGTCGACAAGCCACACCAGATCGCCTTGCACGCGCGCCCGGCTCGCCGGCAGGTCCTCGCCGGAAAGAACACGCAGAAGGATATCGCGCTTGTCTTCCCCGGTGACGAGGAACAGCATCTCCCTGGTCGATGCCAAAGCGGGGAAGGTGAGCGTGACGCGCGGGACGAAAGGTGCGAGCCCGGCTTCCTCGACCCCGACGACCCAGCGGTCCGTCTCCTCGAGCGCCGGACTGTTCGGAAACAGCGAGGCGGTATGTCCGTCGCTGGCAAGCCCCATCAGCACGAGATCGAACAGCGGATGCGCCGGATCGAACCGATCGCGCCCGTAGAAGCGCTTGAGTTCCACCTCGTAGCGCCGCGCCGCCAAGTCCGGGCTGTCTGCATCCGTGGGGATCGCGTGAATGGTGGTGGAGGGAGCGTCGACGCGACCGAGGAACAGGCGTCGCGCCATGCCCATATTGCTGTGGGTATGGTCCCCCGGCACGAAGCGGTCATCGCCCATGAACCAGTGCACGCGCTCCCACGGCAATTTGCTGCGATACGGTTCGCGCGCCAGACGGCGGTAAAGTCCCTCGGGACTGGAGCCGCCGGTCAGGCAGACGGCGGCGCGCTCCTTGGCCGGCACGAGGCGGGCTAACAGTCGTTCTGCGGCGATTTCGGCAAGCGCCTCGGCGTCGGCGGCGACAATGATGTGCGGGCGTGCCTTCGAGGCCATGTCAGCCTCCAATCGGCCGCCAGCGGCGCCCGTCACGCGTTAGCAGGCGGTCAGCCTCTTCCGGACCTTCGCTGCCGGCCTTGTAGGTCGCGAGATCATTTGCACCTGCGTCGCGCCAGGCATCGATGAAGGGTTGCACGATGCGCCAACCCGCCTCGATGCCATCGGCGCGCTGGAACAGCGTGGCGTCACCGATCATACAGTCGTAGATCAGCGTCTCGTAGCCGGTGCTCCGTGCGGCTTCGAAATAATCCTCGTAATCGAAGGTCATCCCGACCCCTCTAATGACCACCGATGGGCCCGGCACCTTGGCATTGAATTGCAAGCTGATGCATTCGTCCGGCTGAATGCCCAGAACCAGGAAATTCCGCGCGAGCCTATCGACCGGCGTATCACGGAACATCGCGAAGGGCGCCTGTTTGAAGTTGATCGCCACTTCGGTGAGCTGCGTCCGCAATGCTTTGCCGGTACGCAGGTAGAACGGCACGCCCGCCCAACGCCAGTTGTCGATCATCAGCTTGAGCGCAACGTAGGTCTCGGTGACGCTCGCGGGATCGACATCCGCTGTCTTGCGATAATCATCGACTCTGTTGTTGGCCATATAGCCTGCCTGGTATTGCGCGCGCACCGAGTTGTGAAGCGCGTCGGTCGTGCTCTGCACCTGGGTGGCGTCGAGCAGCTCGGCCTTCTCTGCCCTGACCGCGCTCCCGTCGAAGCGCGCCGGTGGCTCCATGGCAACCAGGGACAACAGCTGGAACAGGTGGTTGGGAACCATGTCGCGCAACGCGCCGGTCGTATCGTAAAACCGGCCGCGCTGTCCCACCGTCTGGCTTTCCGCCACGGTGATTTGCACGTGGTCGATATGATCGCGGTTCCAGATCGGCTCGAACAGCCCGTTTGCGAAGCGCAGCACAAGAATATTTTGGACCGTTTCCTTCCCGAGGTAATGATCGATCCGGTAGATTTGATGCTCGTCAAGCACGTCGAGCAGTTTATGATTGAGTGCGCGGGCCGATGCCAGATCGGTGCCGAATGGCTTTTCGATGATGACGCGCCGCCACGCTCCGTTCTCCTCGCGCGTCAGGCCGGTTCTCCCCAGTTGGCAGCCGATCGGCGCGAAAGCCGCGGGCGGCGTGGCGATATAGAACAAACGATTCCCACGCGTCGGGCGCGCCTGCTCGACCCGCGCGAGCTGATGGCGGAGCCGTTCATATGTTTTGGGGTCGTCGATGTCGCCCTGCAGATATGTGACGCAGGAGAACAACCGCTGGGCAATGCGCTCGTCCACCTGACGCGTGGCAAAGTCGCGCAGGCCTTTTTCCAAGTAGCTTCGGAAGGCCTCATCCGAGAAGTCTTTGCGCGCAATGCCGATCACGCAGAAGACATCCGGCAAAAGGCCGCCGGCCCCAAGATTGTAGAGTGCCGGAATCAACAGCCTGCGGGTGAGATCGCCCGAAGCGCCGAAGATCACGAACGAGCAGGGATCCGCGGGCCGAATTGGCGCAGATGCAGCGTCCGCGCTCATCGAGGTTCCATTCCGGGTTCGACCTGACCGCGAACCATTCCGCGTTGCATCGCCGCATCCTCCCCGATGCGCCATCTGTGATTTTGGCCGAGCTGATACTCTCACCGGCCCCAACTCGGCGGTGCCGATGAGAGCCAAGCTTGCCCGAAAAACAACGAACGAACCATGCTCCCGGTTCACATATCGGCTTTGCGGTGCGGCAGCTTGCAAAGTTCGGCAAGGGGTCTCGGATGAGCAGGGTGCGGACGCAGCCGGAACCGAGCTCGATAGCAGCGGGTTTAACAGATGCCTTGGCAGACGCGCCTTCGCATACCGATCGAGATGAGCGCGGCCACGGCAAGCTGATCAATGGTGGCGGGCTTCTCGACGTGCCGATGTGGCGCGGGGATCGCGAAGGCGGCTATCGCAGCCCGATCAGGCCTTGGGCACAACGTGCTCCATCAGCAATTCTTCCTTGAGATTGTCGAGATCGCGGAAAATCGAGGCCACCGCCAAAACCTTTCCGTCACGACCATAGCGCGCCAGGCAGTCCCGCTTGTCGATACTGCCTTCGATATCGAGCGCATCCCACTTTTCCGCGTGTCCGATGTAATTGATCGGAACGTCATAGTGCTGGCTCCAGAAGAACGGAACATCGGAAAACCGTTGCCTCTGTCCGAGCATGTTGCGCGCCGCGGTCTGGCCCTGCCGTTCGGCCACGACCCAGTGCTCGATGCGCAGATGCTCGCCGCTATGGGCGTTGGGCCAGCGCGCGATATCGCCTGCGGCAAAGATGCCGGGCGCGCTGGTCTCGAGATATTCGTTTACCACCACGCCGCGCTCGATCTTCAGACCGGCGCGCTCGGCCAGTTGGACGCGCGGCCGCACGCCGATGCCGACAACCACGAGGTCTGCGGGCAAGATCGCGCCGCCCTTGAGCTTGACGTTTGCGCCCTCGATCGCGGTTGCGGTTTCCTCAAGATGGAACGCGACGCCGTGTTCCTCGTGAATGGCGCGGATGAACTCGCCGAATTCGCGCCCCAGCACGCCTCCAAAGGACGGCGATCCGGCGCCACCACGTGAACTTCAATCTTCCGCGTCCGCAACGCCGCGGCGACCTCGAGTCCAATGAAGCTTGCGCCGAGCACCACTGCTCGCCGCGCGGTAGTTGCCTTGGCTATAATCGCGCGTGAATCGGTCAGCGAACGGAGTACGTGCACGTGCGGCTGATCGGCGCCGGGAATGTCGAGGCGGATCGGTTCAGCGCCTGTTGCCAGCAAGAGCTTGTCGAACGGCACGCTTCGTCCGTTCGCAAGCGTCACTCGCCTCGGGTTCGTATCGATTGCGGTGACCTCGCTGCGAAGCTCGACGGCGATCGATTGATCCTGGTAGAACTGAGCCGGCCTGAGCGGCATCCAGTCTTCCGGCGCGTTTCCTGCGAGGTAATCTTTCGAGCAATTGGGCCGGTCGTAGGGCGCCGCATCGTCCGCCGAAACGAGCGTCACGTCGCCGGCAAATCCTTCCCGCCGCAGCATCTCCGCCGCGGCAAATCCGGCAGCGCCGCCACCCACGATCACCACCCGTTCGGGCGTTGCGCTCGGACGTTTAACCTTGCGCATGCTCCCCGGCTCGATCTTGTCGCGCACGAACACCGTGCCGTTGCTCTTTTCCACGCGCCAGCACGGCATCGGGCTGAAGGCGGGCGCGGCGATCGCCTCGCCCGTGGGCAGACTGAAGCAGGCATGGTGCCAGGGGCATCGCACGGTCTCGCCGACGATTAATCCCTCGGCGAGCGGCCGCCGTAATGCGAGCAGGTCGCACCGATCGCGAAGAACTCATCGCCGCGGCGCGCGAGCAGCACGGCTTCCTCGCCCACGTGCCCGCCTACCATGCGGCCATCGCCAAGATCAGAGAGCGGGACGCCTCGCGCGAGATCGGGTCCTTTCGGCGTTGATTGCTCGGCAGCCATAACGTGCTCCCAACATCGAGAGGTCCGACCAGGCAAGCGAACAACCAACAGCTTCCAATTATTCCAGTTCCAGCGTGGGCTCTGCAGCAAGCGCGTTTGCTGTGTCGGCTCTGCGACCCATCGGGTGGCGCTTGTGTCGAGCGTGCCGGGCACCCGCGTCGCCGGCCACGACGCCATGCTGAGTGAATATTACTGGGGGTGGACAAATACCAAGGGCGCGGCTTGCACCGCGCCCTTCGTTCCTTTGGTGTCTTGATGAGCGAGCGGACTTAGAAATCCATGCCGCCCATGCCGCCGCCGCCCGGCATCGGCGGGGGAGGGGTCTGCTTCTTCGGCGCCTCGGCGACCATGGCCTCGGTCGTCACCAATAGGCCGGCGACCGAAGCCGCATCCTGCAGCGCGGCGCGCACGACCTTGGCGGGATCGATGATGCCGCGATCCACGAGGTCCACATAGTCCTCGCTCTGAGCGTCGAAGCCGAAGGTCTCGGACTTGTTTTCCATGATCTTGCCTACCACGATCGAGCCCTCGACGCCGGCGTTCTCGGCGATCTGCCGGGTGGGGGATTCCAGCGCCTTGAGCACGATGTTGATGCCGGCTTGCACGTCGGGATTGCCGTCGGAGATGCGACCGACCGCCTTCTTGGCGCGTAAGAGCGCAACTCCGCCGCCCGGCACGATGCCTTCCTCGACCGCGGCGCGGGTGGCGTTGAGCGCGTCCTCGACGCGGTCCTTCTTCTCCTTCACCTCCACCTCGGTGGCGCCGCCGACGCGGATCACCGCCACGCCGCCGGCGAGTTTGGCCAACCGCTCCTGCAGTTTCTCGCGATCGTAATCGGAGGTGGTCTCCTCGATCTGCTGCTTGATCTGACCGACGCGGGCTTCGATGTCCTTCTTCTTGCCGGCGCCGTCCACGATCGTGGTCTTCTCCTTATCGATAATGACCTTTTTGGCGCGGCCGAGCATCGCCGTGGTCACGTTCTCGAGCTTGATGCCGAGATCTTCCGAGATCAGCTGGCCTCCAGTGAGAATCGCGATGTCCTCGAGCGTCGCCTTGCGGCGGTCGCCGAAGCCGGGAGCCTTGACGGCGGCCACTTTGAGGCCACCGCGCAGCTTGTTGACAACGAGCGTTGCGAGCGCCTCGCCCTCCACGTCCTCGGCCACGATCAACAGCGGCTTGCCCGCTTGCACGATCGCCTCGAGCACGGGGAGCATCGCCTGCAGTCCGGAGAGCTTCTTCTCGTGCAGCAACACGAAGGCGTCCTCGAGCTCGGCCACCATCTTCTCAGCGTTGGTGATGAAGTAGGGGGAGAGATATCCGCGGTCGAACTGCATGCCTTCGACGATCTCGACTTCGGTGTCGAGCGCCTTGGCTTCCTCGACCGTGATCACGCCTTCATTGCCGACTTTCTGCATGGCCTCGGCGATCATCTTGCCGACTTTGGCGTCGCCGTTGGCCGCAAGCGTGCCGACCTGGGCGACCTCGGCCGAAGAGCCGACCTTTTTCGACCGCTTTTCGATGTCTTTCACCACCGCGCTCACTGCGATGTCGATGCCCCGCTTGAGATCCATCGGATTCATGCCGGCCGCCACGGACTTGGCGCCTTCCCTGACGATCGCCTGCGCGAGCACGGTGGCGGTGGTGGTGCCATCGCCGGCCATGTCGTTGGTCTTCTGGGCGACCTCGCGCACCATTTGCGCGCCCATGTTCTCGAACTTGTCTTCGAGTTCGATTTCTTTGGCGACCGTTACGCCGTCTTTGGTGATGCGGGGCGCGCCGAAGCTTTTGTCGAGCACGACATTGCGGCCCTTGGGGCCGAGCGTCACCTTCACGGCGTTGGCCAGGATATCGACGCCGCGCAGCATCTTCTCGCGCGCATCCCCGGCAAAGCGGACTTCTTTCGCAGCCATTTCAAGTCACTCCATTGGTTTGTTTGAGCGCCCGACTTCCGCCTCTCGGTCATTGACGGGCTTGACCCGGCAATCCACCGTCTCGGGGAGAGGATCAATGCCGAGGTCAAGCCCCGGCATGACAATCCACGCGGTCATCGGGTCG
>WNFQ01000139.1_pt1 | contig 97009 bp, 73 predicted proteins | sample 5400171 | NCBI WGS metagenome assembly WNFQ01 (sample SAMN13153356, study PRJNA577476) | soil metagenome | isolation source: 20 cm soil under Madrone tree | place: USA:California | collected 2016-06-14
AGGTAGAAGAGTACCGCGTTATCACCCGCGCTAGGGCCCACGCCGATCGGGAACGCGATACCGGGCACGATCTGCAGCCCGCTCGAAAAATTGTGCGCCCATCGGATCCCGGGACCGATCGAGAGGCCGTCGCTCGCGGTCGTGCGACCGGGACTCGTCACGGCCTCTTCCCGCGTCCACACGACCTCGACCAGGAAATTGAAGGTCGGGCGCGCCAACCACACGACGCTCGCGCCGAGGTTGTACGCGACCGTCGTCGCCTCGTCGCCGACGGCGTTCTTGGCCGAGGGTGTGACCGTCGCGCCCGCGTTCCAGTGCGTGACCACCTGATTTGCGACAGAGATGCTGGCGGGCAGGTTCGCCTGGACCCCGAGGGCGCCGGCGCCCAGGTCCGACTTGGCACGACCGGTCGGAAGGAACAGTGAGAGGCGTGGCGCGACGGACAGGCGCTCTGTCCCCGCCAGCTGATAGCGATAGTTGACCGCCACGTCGCCGAGGCCCGTCGCGACCGACGAGCCGTCGTGAATGCGCTCGATCGGCAGGGTGAAGCTCAGCTGGTGGGTCCGGCCGAACAGCGGCCATTCCTGTGTGAAGCTGTAGGCCCACGAGTCGGCACCGCGGAACAGCTGGAACACGCTGATGTGCTGCACCACGCCGGGCTCTTGATTGTAGGCCTCTTCCATCAGGAAGCTGTTATCGGCAATGGGGGGCGGACCCGTCTGCTGCTGGGCGCCCGCCTGCGTGGAGGCGGCCGCCAGCAGGATGCCGATCCAAGACCGTGAGCGCCCGCTCACAAACCGATCTCTTGGCACAACAAGAGCTGCGCCAGCTCCCGCCCCACCACGCGCGGGTCCCCGGAGGGTACCAGCGCGATGGTTGTGGGGCCGTTGAACGGCTGGCGATCGCTCACGGTGAGCAGCACGCCGGGGGTGAGCCCCTGCTCCGCGAAGTAGCGCAGGCGCGCCGCATCCTGCGTCCCCACCTGCCGCAGCTCGAGCTTGGTGCCGATGCGCGCGTCGGCGAGCGCGACGAGCTCCGCTTCCTCGATATCACCGGCCGCCGTGGGAATGGGATCACCGTGCGGGTCGTATTGGGGGTGTCCCAACGCGCTCGCCATCCGCTCGATCAGCTCGTCCGACACGGCGTGCTCCAGCCGCTCCGCTTCGGCGTGCACACCACCCCAGTCGTACCCGAGGTGCTGCGTGAGATAGAGCTCGAGGATCCGGTGCCGGCGGATCATTCGGAGCGCCGCTCGCCGGCCCTGCGAGGTGAGCTGCACCCCGCGGTAGGGCACATGCTCGATCAGCCCGGTTTCCGAGAGCCGCTTCACCATGCCGCTGACCGACGGCGGGGAAACCTCGAGCATCGCGGCGATGTCGCTGGTCGCGGCGAACCCGCCCTGGCTCGAGAGATGGTAGATCGCCTTGAGGTAGTCCTCCACAGACCGTGTCAGCGGAGGGTTGGGATCGCGTAAAGCTGGCTGCATGCCGATTCTCCCTGCCGCGGAGGCAGGTGTTGGGCGCCAGGTATCAGATTTTAGGGCAACGATTTGACTTCTGAACCCCGAACGCACTTAGTCTATGCTAATTATGAGATACTGTCAAGCGAATATGTTGATTTCGAGAGGCTATTCTCCAGACCCAAATTGGGTCACGAGATCCACGAACGGGGTGAGAATCCGCTCCGTCATCCCCCAAATCAGGTCGTCGTCCACCCGGTAGGCCGGGAGGGTGTGCGCGCCGCCGCGCACCGTCACGGTTACCTCGCGGCGCACGCCCGCCTCCGAGAGTCGGCCGAGCGGCAGCCAGAAGGCGCGCTGCACTTCGTCGCTCGGGACGAGGGCGGCGCGTCGGGTCAGGGCGAAAACGAAGGGCCGCACCACCACGGGCGGCAGGAGCGACGTGCGGGGATAGAGATCGTCCAACGCCCCCAACGTCTCCCGAACCGCCGTCGCCTCGAGGTCCCGGTCCCCCCCTTCGTAACGGCCGCCCGGAAGCGCAATCTGACCGGACCACGGGTCGTCGCCGCGCTCGGCACGCTTGATGAGGATGAGCTCGAGACCCTGTGGACCTTCCAGCAAGACGAGCGCGACCGCGGCGGGGCGGGCGTCGGGCGCATCGGCCACTTGGGGGCGGTGGTCTCGCAGCGCCCGACGGACCGCCGCGAGAGTGATCACACGAGGTGTTTCGCGAGCCACTGCACAATCGCCGCCGCCGCGAGCTCGACCGGCATGTCGCGCACCACGAGCCCGGGCACACGGACGCCCGCCGCGGCGCGAGCCAGCGCGATCGAGCCATCGTCGCGCTGCTCGATCAGCGCATAGCTGTCCGCGTCGACCTCCAACACCCCGCGCCCCAGCGCGTCCAGCACGATCTCGAGGTCCGGCGCTCCCGGCGGGTCGAACGACACCACCGCGAACCCGGCCCGCGCGAGCCGCTCGCCGAGCCCGGGCGTGGGTCGGCCGCTCAAGACCACCACGGGGCGCTGCCCCGCGGCGCTCGTGACCTCGACGGCCACGGGTGACCCCGCGGCGCCCGACAGGCGGAACGATCGCTTGGACGGTGTGGCCAGAGCGCTAACGGTTGCGGAGCGTGGTGGCGTCGGTGATCATTGTGCCCGGAAATAATACCGTGCCACGGATCGGAAGCCACGTCTGGATGGCGCTCGGGCTCGCTGCCGGGCTCGGGTTGGGCCTCGCCACCGTCCTGACGCACTCGCCTCTTCTATTGGCCGTGACGCAGGGACTGCGGCCGCTCGGCACGCTGTTCTTGAACCTGCTGTCGATGGTCGTGATCCCGCTCGTCGCCACGGCGCTGTTCGCCGGCGTCGCGGGGCTCGGCGACCTGCGACGGGTGGGCCGACTCGGCGTTCGGACGCTCGCTTTCTTCTGGGGCACGACGCTCGCGGCGATTCTGATCGGCTTCGTCGTGGCAGCGCTGTTCCTGCCGCTCGCGCCCATCACTGCCGACCAGCAAGCGGCGCTCCGTCAGGCGACGGCCGCCGACTCCGGAGCGGTGCGACACGCGGCGGAGCAGATCACCACGGGTGCCCGGTTCATCGTGGAGCTCATCCCGTCGAACCCGGTGCGAGCGGCTGTAGACGGCAATCTCCTCCCCCTGATCGTGTTCATCACGATTTTCGCGGTGGCCGCCGCCGCGCTACCCGACGAGAAGCGTCACGCGCTCACCGACCTCGCCGACGTGGCCACGCAGGCGCTGATCCGGATCGTGCGCTGGGTGCTGCTGCTTGCCCCGCTCGGCATTTTCGCGATCGTGGCCGGCGCGGTGGCGCAGTTCGGCGTCGACCTCATCAAGGCCATGTTGGTGTTCATCCTGACCGTGATCGCGGGGCTCGCCGTGCTCATCACGGTTGTGCTCCTCCCGGTCGTCGCGTTGGTCGCGCGGGTCGGCGCACGGCGCTATCTGAGGGCCATCCGGGCCTCTTTGCTCATGGCGTTCTCGACCACGTCCTCGCTCGCCACGCTCCCCATCATGCTCGAAGCCGCGGAGAGCGACCTCCGGATCTCGCGCACGGTGGCGAGCTTCGTGCTGCCCCTGGGCGCGAGCATCGGCCGCGCGGGCAGCGCGCTGTTCCAGGCGGTGGCGGTGCTGTTCGTGGCCCGGCTGTATGGCGTCCCGCTGGGTCTCGGCGGCACGTTCCAGGCGGGAGCCGCCGTGTTCCTTGCCTCGCTCACGGTCGCGAGCGTTCCTTCAGCGAGCATCGTGAGCCTGGTGCCGGCGTTCACCGCCACGGGGCTCCCCCTCACCGGCCTTCAGCTGCTGCTCGGACTCGATCGCATTCCCGACATGTTCCGCACCATGACCAACGTTTTCGGCACGCTCACCGCCGCGACCGTCGTGGCCGCGGTGGAGGAAGAGAAGCTCGAGTGACGTGGTTGATTCCCGCCGGCGCGGAACGAGGCGATGAACATCGAGCGCTCGGTCCGGTCGATCCTCGCGACCGAGTATCGACCCATCGAGGCGCAGGCGTACGCGCGACACCATCTCGACATCTTCCTGACACACGCTGCGCAGTTCATGAGCGTCAGGATGTACCGCAGCCTCGCGGAGAATCGTCGAGGGGTGGTATCCGCTTATGGAGAGGCAGGACCTACACAAGCTAGACGCACAGACGCACAGGGGAGAACAGCTTGAGTAGACACAGGTAGGCCTGCTACTCCGTCCTGTTCTCCCCTGTGCGTCTACGCGTCTGTGCGTCTAGCCTTTCACACGCCGCAGGCCTGAAACGCCGGTGGGTGGTCCCCGCGCTGCAACAGATCGTGCAGCATCTCGTGCTCGGCGACCTGACGGTCGTACAGCTGGCCCCGCGCCATGTAGATGGTGTGCGGCGAGCGCCACCATCCGTCGCAGCGGCCCTCGTAGGCGGGACAAGAGTAGCTCGAGCCCGGCACCTCGTACCACTCCACGCGATCGAAGTCACCCCATAGGCCGGCGCAGCGCTCGATCTCCGTCCACCAGACTCGGTAGACCGCGTGCGGCGTGAACGGCATGGCGCCCGCCGGGGCGAAGGCATCCAGGCAGCCTAGGAGCATAAGGGGAGCGAGCCAACCTAGACGCAGCCGCACGGAGGGCTAGAACCCGCCTGCCACGCGGCCAGCCAGGAGCAGCCCCACGGCGATGCTCGCCGCCGCGCTGCTCACATGGAGCAGGGTCGCCCAGCGCGCGCCCCGCGTCGAGGCGAGCCGCACCACACTCGCGAGCGACAGCGACACCGCGAGCATCCCGATCATCGTTCCCGCCGCGAACGAGGCGAAATAGGCGAGCTGGGCCATGCGAGTCGGCGCCGCGGCGACGAGCAGCACCAGGATCGCGGCGCTCCCCGCGAGCCCGTGCAGCAGGCCGAACCCCAGCGAGCGGCGGGCATCGCCTTGCGGGTGCGCGTGCTCGTGCGCCGACTCCTGGGCGTGGCTATGGAGATGAAGGTGCGGACCTGCGGCGTGCGAGTGCACGTGCAAATGCCACCGTCCGCGCGCGTAGCGCAGGATCACGGTCCCGCCGAGCCCGATCAGCAGCAGCGCAACCAGGAGGTCGGCTGCCGGCCAGAGCCGGTCGGGAAGATGCAGTCCGAACAGGATGATCGCGCCCACCACCAGGCCGACGCTTGCGGTGTGGCCGAGCGCCCACGCGAGGCCCAGGCGACAGGCGTCGAGCAGACGGCCCTGGCGGGTCGCCAGCGTCGACACGGCGGCCAAGTGGTCGGGCTCGAACGCATGACGGAAACCCAGCAGGAGGCCGAGGCCCGCGAGGGCGAGCAGGTTGGGAGGGGGACTCATGGCGGCTCGGAATTTACTCTATCTATTCTCCCCTGTGCGTCTGGTAATGGCCTTTCCCACGCTCCTGCAACCCTTTAGCTCTATGGCCTATCGAATCACGCACATGGAGCTCACCACTCCCGGGGTGGCGACACTGCGCAGAGATCCGGACCAGCGGGCGTTGGGGGACGCGGAAACTGCCGACGCGGCGCTCGCCGCCTCCGGTGACGGCCGCGCCTTCGAGCGGCTATACCGGGCCCACGTGGCGCGGGTGCACAGCCTGGTGCGGCGGATGGTCGGTCCGGATCACGCGGACGACATCGCGCAGGACGTGTTCGTCCGCGCGTGGACCAAGCTCGCGACGTTTCGGGGCGAGGCGGCGTTCGGGACGTGGCTGCACCGCTTGGCCGTGAACGTCATCCTCGCCCGGCGCACCACGCTCGGCACGGAGCGCAGCCGCTACGACGACTCGGCCGACATCCTCGATGGGGTAGCGGGTCGCCCGGCGGGCGATCGGGCGGCTGCCCGACGGCGCGCGACAGGTGTTCGTGCTGCACGATATCGAGGGGTACCGGCACGAGGAGATCGCCGACATGCTGGGGATCGTGGCCGGCACGTCGAAATCACAACTGCATCATGCCCGCATGGCGCTCCGCAGGCGGCTCGAGCGCTGAAGGGAGCTGGAACGATGAAGGACCAGTGGACTGATCGACTCTCGGAGTATCTCGACGGCGAGCTCGCACGCCCCGAGCGGACGACGCTCGAGGCGCATCTCGCCTCGTGCGATGCATGCCGAAGGACCCTGGATGAGCTGCGGCGCGTGGTGACGAATGCGCGCGCGCTCGACGATCGCCCGCCCACCGCGGATCTCTGGCCGGCCGTGGCGGCTCGGATCGGGCTGTCAGCGCGAGTGAGGGCGCGGCCGGTGGTGAGGCGCTTTTCCTTCACCGTACCGCAGCTCGCCGCCGCGTCGGTGGTGCTCGCGCTGCTGTCGGGCGGCGGCGCATGGCTGATCGGGCGGCGCGGCATCGTTCCGACCCCGCCCGTCCTCGTGACCGAACCCGCCCCGGCGCTGCTCAACGCGTCCGCATACCCGGGCGACGCGCGGTTCGCCGCGCAGGTGGCGGATCTCGAGCGCGCCGTCGCGCGCGGCCGCGGCCGGCTCGACACGGCCACCGTGCGCGTGATCGAGCGGAACCTGAGAATCATCGACCGGGCGATCCGCAGTGCGCAGAGCGCGCTCGCGGCCGACCCCGCGAATTCATATCTGAACCTGCATCTCGCCCAAGAGATGCGGCGTAAACTGGAGCTCCTGCGCCAGGCGGCGACACTCGCCGGCGCGCGGACTTAGGAGGACAGACCAGCATGCTGACGACCCTGGCGGCGCTCGCGGCGCTCGCGTTGACGCAGCAGACCGACACGACCGTCCCGGTGCGGGCGGGCGCCCGCCTCGAGATCAACAACTTCGGGGGGGAGATCGCCGTCAAGACGTGGAACCGCAACGCGGTGCGCGTCGTGGCCGACCATTCGACGCGCGACCGGATCCGCGTCGATGCGTCCGATCAGCTCGTCCGCGTCAAGACCGAAGCGGGACGCCGGGGGCCGTCGCAGATCGACTACGCCGTCACCGTGCCGGCGTGGATGGCCCTGAACCTCTCCGGAGTCTACACCGACATCAAGGTGGACGGCGCCCAGAACGAGATCACCGCCGAGACGGTGCAGGGGGAGATCACGGTCCTGGGCGGGTCGGGTAACGTGTCGCTCAAGTCCGTCATGGGAGCCGTGACACTCGAGAAGGCGCGCGGTCGTATCGATCTGAGCAGCGTCAACGAAGAGATCCGGGCTACCGAGGTCTCGGGCGACCTCACCGCTGAAACCGTGAACGGCGACATCACGCTCATTCAGATCGAGTCCGCCAATGCCGAAGCGAACACCGTCAACGGCGACGTCACATACGACGGGACGATCAAGGACGGGGGCCGCTATCACTTTGGGACGCATGACGGCGACCTGCGGGTGTCGGTCCCCGAGAAGGCCAACGTGTCGGTCTCTGTCTCGACGTTCAACGGCGAGTTCAGCGCCTGCTTCCCCGTGCAGTTGACCGGAAAGACGAAGCACCGCTTCAGCGTCACGCTCGGCTCGGGCAGCGCCCGGCTCGAGCTCGAGTCGTTCGGCGGCGACATCAAGATCTGCCGTCCGGGACAGCTGCTCAAGGACATGCATGACAAACATGACGAAGACCACCAAGAGGAATGACCATGCGCATCTCTAGGCTGGCGCTGCTCCATGTCGTGGTCGCCCTGGCAATGGTGCCTCGCGCGGCTGGCGCCCAGGGTGAGTTTCATTGGAAGGGCAAAGTCGCTCCGGGCAAAACGATCGAGATCAAAGGCGTGAACGGCGACGTCCGCGCCGTCGCCGGTTCGGGCGACGTCGAGGTGACCGCCGTGAAGCGCGCGCGGCGGAGCGACCCCGACGAAGTGAAGATCGAGGTTGTGCAGCACGAAGACGGCGTCACGATCTGCGCCGTGTACCCGAGCGACGGCCGCCGGGAGAACAGCTGCGAGGCAGGTGAGGGCGGTCACATGAACGTGCGGAGCAACGACGTGATCGTCGATTTCACGGTGCGTGTGCCCGAAGGCGTGCGGTTCGCCGGCAACACCGTCAACGGCGAGGTCGAGGCGGCCAACCTCTCGGGCGATGTGGAAGCGAACACCGTGAACGGCAACATCCGGATTTCCACGGCCGGCTATGCCGAGGCGCAGACGGTGAACGGCTCGATTGTGGCATCGCTCGGCCGCTCCACGTGGAGCGACGGGCTCGACTTCCGCACCGTGAACGGTGGGATCACGCTCGATCTTCCGGCCGGTCTGTCGACGGAGGTCCGCGCCACGACCGTCAACGGCGACATCCAGACCGATTTCCCGCTCATGGTCACGGGACGGCTCGGGCCCCGCAGCCTGCGTGGCACCATCGGGAGCGGGGGGCGACGACTGGCGCTCGAGACGGTGAATGGTTCGATAAGACTCAGAAAGAGTTCTTGAATGCGGAGTGCGGAATGCGGAATAGCAGCGCGAGGATCGTTACCCGGTACGAGGGCCGCCGTGCCATTCCGCATTCCACATTCGCCATTCCGCATTGATTCGCCCCTCCCCGCAACACCCCGGTACCTAAGCCAACTCCGTCTCACCCCACCTTGGTCGCTTCCGAACCAGGGGTCCCGTGGTGCTGCGGGAACTTCTCGCCCGCACCGAGCAGATCGACGATCTTCGCCACCTCTTTGGGGCGCTCGGGTTTCACGCGGTGTGGGAGCCCGTGCCACCCGGACCCTGGCTCGGTCCGGCGCACGCGGAGGCGGCGGGCGTAGTCCGAGCGGCGCTGGTGGCGCGTCACGAGGCGTTCCGCGTGTTCGCGCTCGAGGCCCGCGACCCCGAGCAGGCGGTCCGCGCAGCGGCCCAACGCTTGGCGGCGCAGGCCGAACGCGGCCTCGCGTGCGCACTCGGCTCGGGCCCGCGCCGCCTCGTCTGCGCGAGCTGGCGCGCGACCGCACGCGGAGGGGACGGTGCGCGCGGGGGGCAGGGGCGCCCCGCGGTGCGCCTCGCCACGATCCCTCTCGAGCGACCGCCCGGCAGCTCGCTCGAGACGCTGGAGCGGTTCAGCCCCCTCGCGGGAGAAACCTCGCTCGCGCTCGGCCTGCGGATCGGCGATGCGCTCGCCAGCGAAGGGGTCACGCCGCGGTTCTTCCGGGCCTTTCGGGCCACGTTGGAGCGGCTGACGGATCGCCTGGCGGTGCCGCGCAGCCGGTCCGAACGGCACACCCTGGCGCTCACCGCGCTCACCCGCGTGCTGTTCCTCTACTTCGTGCAGGCGAAAGGCTGGCTGGACGGCGACCGGCGCTACCTGATCCACCGCTTCGATGAGAGCGTCGCCACCCGGCGGCACTTTCACCGCCAGGTCTTCGATCCGCTGTGCTTCGGCGCCCTCAATCGGCCCGCCGCTGGGCGCTCCGGCGCGGCGCGCGCACTGGGCCGCCTGCCGTTCCTGAACGGCGGGCTATTCGAGCCCACCGCCCTCGAGCGGCGCGACGGCCCGGCCCGCTGGACCAACATTGACTGGCGCGACGCGTTCGACGAGTTGTTCGAGCGGTTCCACTTCTCGGCACGCGAGTCGGACGATGTGGGCAATTGCGTCGCGCCCGACATGTTGGGCCGCGTGTTCGAGGGCGTGATGGACCCCGCCGAGCGGCGCGCGAGTGGCAGCTACTACACTCCCGCGGCCCTGGTGCGCGAGATCGTGCGCGCCGGTCTGGCCGCGATCCTCGTGCACCGCTTCGGCCTCGCCCCCTTGGCCGCCGAGCGCTGGATGCACGACGGCGATCCGCCCGATGCGCGGCCTGACCTCCGCAGGATCGCCGTGCTCGACCCGGCGGTCGGCTCAGGAGCATTTCTCCTCGGGGCACTGGACGAGATCACACAGCTGCGCTGCGCCGCGGGCGAGGCACCCGCCGCCACGGTACGCCGCGACGTCGTGGCGCATTCCCTCTTCGGTGTGGACCTGAATCTCACGGCCGTGCGGCTCGCCGAGCTGCGTCTGTGGCTCGCCCTCGTGCCGGACCAGGACGAACCCGACCTCACGCGGATCGCTCCACTGCCGAACCTCGATGGGCATGTGCGGCAAGGGGACGCCTTGCTCGACCCCCTCACGCTGGCCCGCGCGCTGGGCGGGGGTGCCGCGGCACCCACGGCCCCGTCGACGGAGGTCGAGCGGCTCGCCATCGCCCGGCGCGCGCTCTTCAGCCTCGCCGGACCGGCCAAGCGGCGGGCGCTCGGCGAGCTCGCCGGTGCCGAGGGAGCGCTCGCGCGACGCTTGTTCGCGGCCGCCGTAGCGACCCTAGAGCGGCGCGCCGCAGAGCTGGTCGCCGCCGGCAAGGATCGCGACTTGTTCGGACGGCGGCGGGGGCTCCGCCCGGACGAGCGCGCGCTGCTCCGGCGCGTGCGCGCGAGTCGCCGCGAGCTTCGGTCGGCCGCGCGCCGCCTCTCCCGTGAGGGTGGCGCCCCGTTCTTCGCGTTCGAATCCCACTTCGCCGACATCCTGGCGCGCGGCGGGTTCGACCTCGTCGCCGGGAACCCGCCCTGGGTGCGCGGCGAGCGGGTGCCCGCCCAGGTGCGGGAAACGCTGGCAACCCGCTATACCACGTGGCGGCCCGCACGCGGCCCCGGGTTTGCGCACCTGCCCGACCTCGCGGTCGCGTTCGTGGAGCGCGCGCTCGAGCTCGCCGCACCCGGTGGAGCGGCGGCATTGCTCGTCCCCGCGAAGCTCGCGTCGAGCGGCTATGCGGAGCCGCTGCGGCGGCGGCTCGCCGCAAGCACGCGCCTCGAGCGGGTGGCTCCGATTGCACAGATGGGTGCGTTCGGTGCCGCAGTCTATCCGATGGCGCTGGTGGCCGTGCGCGTCGAGCCGACGGGCCGCGAGCGCGTGGCCACCGCCCTCGGGCCCAAGACCCGAGCCCCGGCTATCCCCCAGCGTGCCCTCACAGTCGACGGTCCGTGGATTCTAGCCGGTGGGGCCACGCAGGTCGCGCGTCACCTGCGAACCGTCTGTGCGACCGTAGGCGATCGCTGGAGCCCGCAGCTCGGCGTGAAGACCGGGGCGGACGACGTGTTCCTGGTCGCGCAACCGGGACCGGGCACTCGGCCCGTCGTCCGGGGTCGAGACCTGAGGCCGTGGCGGGCGACACCGCGCGCGCACCTGATGTGGACCCACGGGCCCGACGGCCGGCCGCTCGCCCGCCTTCCGGCCGAGCTGGCGCGCGCGCTCGAGCCGCACGTCGAGCGCCTGTGCCGCCGCAGCGACTACCGTAGCGGTCCGGCCTGGCAGCTGTTCCGTATCGCCTTGGCCGACGCTCCACACCGGGTGATCTGGCCGGATCTCGGGCGGCGACTCGCGGCCGTCGTGCCCGACGCCGGCGTAGTTCCGCTGAACACCGTGTACGGCATCGTGACCCGCGCCGCGGACGACGCGTACGCGCTCGCGGCGCTCCTCAACTCGCGCTGGCTCACCGCGCTCGCGCGGCTCTCCGCCGATCCCGCCCGCGGTGGCTTCCGGCGCTTCAACGCGCGCGTCGTGCGGGGATTACCTCTCCCACCCGCGAACCCCGCGCACTGGCGTGCCCTGGCGGACCAGGGGCGGGCGAACTCCGCTGACGACGACGCGATTGCCGACATGTACCAGCTCGAGGCGGCGGACCGCCGTGCGCTGGATGCATCCGCCGCGGATCCTCTCTGAGCACCTCGCGCCGCTCCCCGAGCCGCTCGCCTGCCTCCTCGCGCCGGGAGCGCTCGGCCCGGCGCCGGCGGTCGCGTCGCTCGGGGCGTGCGCGCTGCTCGACTTCGCGCCGCTCGCGCGCGAGGGCAAAGCGCCGTGGCCAGCATGGCTCGCCCCGCACCAGGTCCCCGCCGCCGAGCGGCTCGTCGGCATCCTGGCGCGTCACGGCGGCGCCCTGCTCGCGGACGCCGTCGGCCTCGGCAAGTCGTACGTCGCGCTCGCGGCCGCCCTCGCGCTCGGCCAGCCCTTCGCGCTGGTCGTGCCGGCTGTACTGGTGGACCAATGGCGCGGTTTGTTAGAGCGGTACGGCAGCGACGCCCCGATCATCACGCATGAGTCCCTGAGTGTGAACCGTTGCCGCCCATTGCCGCGTCGTGCCGCCCGTTGCCGCCTATTCGTGGTCGACGAAGCCCACCGTTTCCGAACCCCCGATACCAACCGCTACCGCGCACTCGCGAAGGTCCTGGTCGGTGCGCGCGTCCTGCTCGTCACGGCTACGCCGGTGCACAACCGGATCGGCGACCTGTTTCATCTGTTCCGCCTCTTCTTGCGGGACCACGACCTCACGGCGCTGGGCGTGCCATCACTGTGCCGCGCGGCGCGGGGCGACGCCGATCCGCAGGCCGTGACGGCTGCCGCCGCCCGGCTCAGCGTGTCGCGCTCCCGGGAGCGCGTGCGGGCGGGGTACGGCACCGGGCCGGCCGTGCTCCCCTTCCCCGAGCGCGCGGCCAGGGAGTCGGTTCGCGCCGGTACGGCACCCGACGCGGAGCTCGGGCAGCTCGTGACGGGAGTCGCCCGGCTCGAGGCGGGCGGCGAGGCGGCGGCCCTATTTCACGTGCTCCTCCTGTCCCAGCTCGCCTCGAGCCTTCCCGCGTTTCGCGCGAGCCTCGCTCGGTATGAAGCGTTCCTCGAGCTGGGCGCCGCGGCCGCGGCACAGGGGCGGACCCTCGGGCGCCACGACTTCAAGCGGCTGTTCCCCACTGGATCGGACGACCTGCAGCTCGCGTTCTTCCCGCTTGTGCTTCCTCCCGGACCATGCGCCGCGACCGAGCAGGACCGCGATATGGTTCAGCGGCTGCGCGCGCTCGCGGCGTCACCGGACGATCCCAAGGCGGACGCGCTCGCGCGCCTGCTCGATGGGCGCGCGGGCAAGACGATCGTCTTCGTCCACTCGCGGGCCACGGTACATCATTTGATGCGCCGGCTCCGCGGCCACCGCCTCGCGGCGGTGACGGGCGAGCGGGGCTGGTTCGGGAGCGAGCCCGCGCGAAGGGAGGACGTGCTCCGCGCCTTCGCGCCGCGAGCGCAGGGCGCTCCCCTTCCAGCTCTCGCGCTCGAGACCAACGTCCTGATCGCAACCGATCTCTTGAGTGAGGGGCTGAATCTCCAGGACGCCCGCCGAGTGATCCATTATGACCTGCCCTGGAGTCCCGCCCGGCTCGCGCAGCGCCTGGGCCGCGTCGATCGCGCCGGCTCGCCCCACGTTCGTATCGAGACCGTCACGTTTCTCCCGCCGCCGCCGCTCGCCGACGCCCTGGCAATGGAGCACCGTCTGGTCGCGAAGCGGCGCATGCAATGCCAAGCCGGCGCCGGCCCGCGCGGGCTCGATTGGTGCGATCGGCTGCAGGGACTCGCCGACCGCGCGGGACCGCCCGCTGCGCCCGGGACTTGCGCGGCGGTCGTGGCGGCGGAGCCTGCAGTCGTGCTCGTGGTGCGGCTGGGGCGTCAGGTGGAGGGCGTGGTTGTGACAGACGCGGGCGCTCGGGCCGATCCCGCCCGCGCCACCCGACTGCTCGAGCAGGCGGCCGCGGCGGAGCCCGCTCCGTTCGACGCCGCGGTGCTGGAGCGGGCGATCCGACGGGCGGCGCCGCTCGTCCGTGGCCGGCTCGCCGCGCTCGAGGACGCGCGCTGGCGTGCGGCCCACCGGGACCGCCTCAGTCGCCGGCTCATTCCCTGGGTCCTGGCCGCGGCACGTCGCGCGGCCACGCAGCGTCGCCACGCCGACCTCGCGCACCTCGATGGCCTCGTGTCGCGCCTCGCGCTCGGCATGACGGCCGGAGAAGAGCTGCGCCTCGAGGATCTGCTGGCTCGTCGCGCCCCGCTCTCGGTGCGCGACCTCCTGGCGTGGCACGAGCGCCTGCCGCCCCTCGCGACCGACGCCGAGGCGCCGCAGGTCGAATTGGTGGCGGCGGTCGTGCTGGGTTGAGGATCACTCGTGATGCAGCAGGAGCTCCTCGTAGTCGAGCTCGCGCTGGACGCGTCGCATCACGATATCGCTGATCGCGCCGTTGTCGCGTAAGCGGAGCAACTCCCGCCGCTCCGCGGCGAGCAGCTCCCGGGCGAGCCGCAGGTGCGCAATGGATTTGGCCTCGATCCGGCCGTCGAGGACCCCGTCGGCGTGCCCGCGCAGATGGCGCGTGCGCAGGCGATACCGATCGCGGGTGTGCGACAGTGCGTCGGGGTGCATCCACGACTCCGACGCGAGCTCCTCGAGCCGCTTGAGCGCCGCCTCCGAGGCGTCGATACGTGCCGCGAGCTCCTCGCGGCGCTCGTCGTCGCCCGTCTCGCGCACGTCGAGCCAGCGCAGCAGCGGCGCCAGCGTGAAGCCCTGACCGAGCAGCGTGACGAGAATGACGGCGTAGGAGAGAGCGATGATGGTGTCGCGGCCGGGGAAGGGCGCACCGGAGGCCGTCACGGTGGGTATCGACGCGGCGAGAATGAGCGTAACGCCTCCCCGCAACCCAGCCCACCCCCCCACCGTCAGCACCTGCCACCGGGGCCGCGGCTCGTGCGGTCGTAGCCGGGGGCCCAAGAGCCAGCGGAAGTTCCCGGCGAAGTAGAACCACACGAGCCGAGCGATGATCACGGCGAGGCTCACGAGGACTGCGGCGCGTGCCAGCTCGAGCGCCGCTGCGCCGGTCAACCCCTCCACAATGGGCCGCAGCGCGAGCCCCGTCAGGACGAAGATGAGCCCCTCGAGCGCGAACACCACCACGTCCCACATGCCGACGTTCTGGACGCGCGTGTCGGCGGCCACGAACCGGGGCCCGACCCGCCCCAGGTAGATCCCCATGGCGAACACCGCCAGAATCCCGGACACGCCCAAGCGCTCGGCGGGCAGATAGGCCGCGTAGCCCGAGAGCAGCGAGATGGTGTTCTCGACCTCGGGGTCGTGAATGTGACGGCGCACAGCCCCCATCAGCCATCCAACAGCGAGACCGACCGCGACGCCCCCCGCGCCCACCAGCAGGAACCGGAGACCCGCGTCCCCGAGCGAGAACGTGCCGGTCACCGCGGCCGCGACCGCCACGCGGTACGCGACGATCGCCGCCGCGTCGTTGATCATGCTCTCGCCCTCGAGGATGGTCACGACGCGCCGCGGCAGCGGCAGCCGGCGCAGGAACGCCGTCGCCGCCGCCACGTCCGGCGGTGAGACCACGGCGCCGAGCGCGAACGCGGAGGCCCACGGCAGCTCTGGGATCACGTGGTGCGCGACCCAGGCGACCACGATCGTCGCGAACAGCACGTGCCCCACGCCGAGCGACAGGATCGGCCGAAAATTGGCGCGCACATCGCGATAGGAGGCCTGCAACGACGCGCGATACAACAGCGGTGGGATGAACACCAGGAACACGAGCTGCGGGTCGAACCGCACGATCGGGAGCCCGGGAACCAGGGCGACCAGCACTCCCCCCACGACGAGCAGCGCGGGCGTGGGGAGGTCGAAGCGGCGCGCCACCAGCGCCAGGAATGTGACGCCGACGAGCAAAGTGAGGACGGTCGAGAAATTGTCCATGACGTTCGCGCCTCTCAAAGTTACCTTCCGGCGTGGCGCTCACCACTTTCCTTTTCGACCTCGACGGCACGCTCATCGACTCCATCGAGCTGATCCTCCGCTCCTACCGCCACACCATGCGCCTGCACCGCGGGCACGAGCCGTCGGACGACGTCTGGATGCAGGGGCTGGGCACCCCGCTGTGGGTGCAGTTCCGCCACTTCACCGAGGACCCCGCCGAGATCGAGGCCATGGTGGCGACGTACCGCGCGTACAACCTCGCCCACCACGACGAGCTGGTGCGCCCCTATGCCGGCGTGGTCGAGGCGGTGCTGGCGCTGCGGGACCAGGGGAAGACCCTCGGGCTCGTGACCAGTAAGATGCGGAGCGGCGCCGTGCGCGGGCTCCGCGTCGCCGGGCTCGAGGACGCCTTCCAGGTGATCGTCGGCGCGGACGAAGTCACCCATCCCAAGCCGCACCCCGAGCCGGTACTTACCGCGCTCGAGCGACTGGGCGCGCCGGCCACCGGCGCCGTGTTCGTGGGCGACTCGCGCCACGACCTCGAGTGCGGCCGGGCCGCGGGGGTGAAGACCGCAGCTGTCCTGTGGGGACCGTTCGACCGCTCGCATCTGGAGGACCTCCGGCCCGATTACTGGCTGGAAACGCCGGCGGACCTCACTTTACTGGCACCTGGCCCCTAGCACCCGACACCGGGAGGTTCCTTGCGGTTCGTTCCGTTCGAGCTGGAGCGCTGGCAAAGTACCTGGGAGAACCGGGTGCGCTACAACCTGTCCGAGTCGGGCGTGCACCCGCTCTCGATCCAGGAGCTGCTCGCCCTGGCCGGCGCGTCCCCGGCGCCGCTGCTCGATGTCCGGCTCGGCTACAGCCAGTCGAACGGCACCGATCTGCTGCGCGGGCGTATCGCGGCGCTGTACGGAGCGGTCTCGCCGGAGCAGGTCCTGGTCACCACCGGCAGCGCCGAAGCGAACTTCGTCGTCTGCTGGCGGCTGGTCCAGCCAGGCGACAAAGTCGCCGTGATGCTTCCGAATTACCTCCAGACCTGGGGGCTCGCCCAGAACTTCGGGGCCGAAGTGCGCGGCTTCACACTGCGCGCCGAGGCGCAGTGGGAGCCCGCGCCCGAGGAGGTGCGGAGCGCCATCGCGCCGGGCACGAAGCTGGTCGTCGTCACCAATCCGCACAACCCGACGGGACACGTGCTCTCGAAGGAGATGCGACAGGCCATCGTGAGTCGCGCGGCGGAAGTCGGCGCGTGGCTGCTTGCGGACGAGGTGTACCAGGGAGCGGAGCGTGACGGAACGACCACGCCGTCGTTCTGGGGCAGCTACGAACGCGTGATCGTCGTGAACGGCCTGTCGAAGGCATACGGCCTGCCCGGCCTGCGGATCGGCTGGATCGTGGCACCCCCGGGGTTCTCGGGCGAAGCGTGGGCACGGCACGACTACACGACGATCGGGCCGGCAGGCGCGAGCGACCACCTGGCCGCGATGGTGCTCGAGCCCGGGGTGCGGGAGAAGGTGCTCGCGCGCACCCGCGGGATCCTGCGCTCCAACTACCCGGTGATCGAGCAGTGGCTGAAGCGGTTCGGCGACACGTTCAGCTGGCACCCTCCGCAGGCGGGGGCGATCTGTCTCGTGCGCTACCGCCAGGCGATCAGCGCCCTGGACCTGGTGGAGAAGATGCGGGCCGAGCACAACGTGCTGCTCGTCCCGGGCGATCACTTCGGGTTGCCGAACCACATCCGCTTCGGCTTCGGGGAAGAACTGCACCACTTTCGCGAAGCGCTCGCCGAGACCGAACGAGGCCTGAAGCGCGTGTTCGCCGACTGAGATGCGGGTCGTCCCGCTCGAGGCGTTCCGAGACAAGGTCCCCTTCAGCGTGGCGATCGCAGCCGTCGAGCGGGGCTTCCGCGCCCTCGGACGCGGCGAGGCCGCGCTCCCCGACCCGATGGTGCTGGAGCTGCGCGAGCAGCAGGCCGAAGTGCACGTGAAGGGCGCGCACCTGGCGGGCGGGCGGCATATCGTCCTCAAGGTGGCGACGGGGTTCTATCGCAACCGCGCGCGCGGCCTGCCCTCGGGCGACGGCATGTTCCTGCTGCTCGACGCGGACACCGGCGTCCCCGCCGTGCTGCTGGAAGAGCACGGCTACCTCACCGACTTCCGCACGGCGGCGGCGGTGGCCCTGACGCTCAAGTACCTGGCGCCCAAAGACACGCACGAGGCCCTGCTCGTGGGCGCCGGCGCGCTCGCCCGGCTCACCGCCCGGGCCATGGTCGCGCAGATGCCGCTCGCCCGGCTCACCCTCTGGAATCGCACACGCGAGCGCGCCGAGGGGCTCGCAAGGGAGCTCGGTCAAGCCGTCGAAACCCGCATCGCCCCGGCGCTCGAATCCGCCGTCCGCGACCACCGGGTGATCGTGACCGCGACGGCCAGCACGACGCCGCTCGTGATGGCATCATGGGTGGGGCCCGGTACGCACGTCACCTCGGTGGGAACCGGCAGCCCGGAGAAGATCGAGCTCGAGCCCGCGTTGCTCGCGCGGGCAGACAAGCTCGTGGCGGACCGCGTATTCCAGACGGAGCGTTACGGCAACCTGCACCACGCCATCGCGGCCGGCGTCGTGACCCGCGACAAGGTCTACGCGGAGCTCGGCGACCTCGCCGCCGGCCGGCTCCCCGGACGGGAGAGCGCGAGTGAGATTACGGTGGCCGACCTGACCGGCGTGGGCGTGCAGGACGCCGCGATCGCGCAGTCAGTCGTCGAGGCACTGGGGCTTTGAGCCGGCCACAGAGGGCGCGTAACCGCCTCGTCGACTTCCTGGGGTTCACCCCCATGGCACACCGGCCGCCGCTGCCGAGACGGTGGTGGATCTACTGTGCCGTTGCCTACCTCTCCCCCAGCCTCGTGCTCGCGCTCGTGCCGGCGCACGAGGTGCCGTACCGCGACCTCGTCTGGCTGCTCACGCTCGTGCCGGCCTACCTCCTGTCACTGCACTACGGCATGCGCGGCGCCGTCGCCGGCCTGGTGATGGGGACGGTGCTCTTCACGTCGATCCAGTTCCTCGTCGCCGTGAGGCTCGATGCCGAAGACTGGCGCATCACCGTACCCATCTACACCGCCTACGGAACGATCGCGATCTCGGTGGGCTGGCTGTCGCAGCAGCTGCACGAGTTCTACGGACGCGCCATCGAGGGAGAGCGGGTGGCGGTGATCAGACAGCTGGCCGTGACGATGCGCCACGAGGTGAACAACGCCCTCGCGGCCATCCTGGCGGAGGGCCAGCTGCTCGAGCATGACGCGGTGCTCACGCACCCGGAGGACAAGCAGTCCCTGCAGAACATCCTGGCGATGGCGCGACGCATCCAGCACAGCATCGAGACCCTGGTGACCGTCACCCACGCGCCGGTCACGCAGTACGTGGAGGGCGTGCCGATGATCGACCTGCAGAAAGTGACGTCAGCCCACCAACGCCCGCAGCACTAGGTACGAAACCCCCGCGATCCCCGCCGCCGCCGGGATCGTGAGAATCCACGCCCACACGATCTGCCCAGCCACGCCCCACCGCACCGCCGAGAGGCGGTGGGCCGCGCCCACGCCGGAGATCGCGCCGGTGATCGTATGGGTGGTGCTGACCGGAATACCGAAGTGCGAGGCGATGAACAGCGTGATGGCGCCGCTCGTTTCCGCGCAGAAGCCGCCGAACGGCGTGAGCTTGGTGATGCGCTGGCCCATGGTCTTCACGATCCGCCAGCCGCCCGTCAGCGTGCCCAGCGCGATCGCCGCGTGCGCGCTGAGGATCACCCACAGGGGAATGACGTCCGCGGTCGTCAGGTGCAGCGCGCGGATGGGAAAGTCGACGAACGCCGCCTGAGCGGCGAACAGCAACCCCACGATGATCCCCATAGTCTTCTGCGCATCGTTAGTGCCGTGGCCGAGGGAATAAAGCGCCGCCGAGACCAGCTGCAACGAGCGGAATACACGGTCCACCTTGCGGGGCAGCGACCGGCGCAGCGCCCACGAGAGTGCGACGGTGAGGGTCAGTGCGAGCGTCAGGCCCATCAAGGGCGCCACCACGATGAACACCAGCGTCTTGATCCACCCCGAAGCGATGATGGCGGCGAACCCCGCTTTGGCGACCGCGGCGCCGGCATAGCCGCCGATCAAGGCGTGGGACGACGAGGTCGGCAGCCCGCCCCACCACGTGATCAGGTCCCACACAATCGCGCCGATCAGGCCGCCGAGGATCACGATCGGCTCGACCACCGAGAGATCGATCAGGCCTTTGCCGATGGTCTTCGCCACCGCCGTCCCCAGGCCGAACGCGGCCACGAAGTTGAAGAAGGCCGCCCATATCACCGCCATCCCCGGGCTGAGAACGCGGGTGGAGACGACGGTCGCGATCGAATTCGCGCTGTCGTGGAACCCATTGATGAAGTCGAAAATGAGCGCGACCAGGACGATCGCGAGGACGAACCAGACGGTGGCCGTCATCAGGCGTGCTTGATGGTGATGGACTCAAGCACGTTGGCGACGTCTTCGCCCTGGTCGAGGGTCATTTCAAGATTGTCGTAAATCTCCTTCCACTTGATGACCTCGAGGGCGTCGCGCTCGGTCTCGAACAAGCGACCGAGGGCCTCCTGGTAGATCGCGTCACCTTCTTCCTCGAGCTTCTTGGCCTCGATGCCGTACTTCATCACGTCATCGCCCTTCTTGAGGCGGCCGACGGCTTCGGCGAGCACGCCCACCATCCGCTCGATCACCTCGGTGAGCTGCTTCACGCCCTGCGGTGCGAGACCCAGGTGGAAAATCTGGGAGCGGCGGGCGGTGCCGTCGATCGCGTCCATCACGTCGTCCAGATCGGACGCGAGCTCGAGGATGTCTTCGCGATCGAGCGGCGTGATGAACGTGCGATCGAGCCGGCTCACGACCTCGTGTGTGACCTGGTCGGCCTCGTGCTCCAGTCGCTTGATGGCCTCGACGTGGGCGATGCGGCGCTCGGGAGGCGCGTCGAACAGCTCGCGCAGATGCTGCGCCGCGACCGTGCTCCGCGTGGCGACCGCGACGAACAAGTCGAAGAACTCTTCTTCCCGGGGCAAGAGGCGCACAGTCGTCCTCGCGTAATAGGGTGGTTCCCGCGCCCGAGAACATAGCGGCCCTTCGCGGGAGCCACTAGGTTTACGACGCGATGGCCACGACCCAGCAGCCGCAGGCCGATTTCGTCAAGGCGCTCTCCCGGCTCGACGCCACCGCCCTCGTCGTGGGGTCGATGATCGGCTCGGGGATCTTCATCGTCTCGGCGGAGATGCTCCGCGAAGTCCACGCCCCGGGCCTGCTGCTCGTCGTCTGGGCGGTGTCGGGCATCGTCACGCTGATGGGCGCGCTCACCTACGGCGAGCTGGCGGCGATGTTCCCCCGCGCGGGGGGACAGTACGTGTACCTGCGCGAAGGCATCTCGCCGCTGTTCGGCTACCTGTACGGCTGGACCCTGTTCGTGGTCATCCAGACCGGCACCATCGCGGCCGTCGCGGTCGCCTTCGCGCGCTTCACGAGCGTCTTCTGGCCCGGCCTCTCGCCCGACGTGTTCTTCGGGTTCACCATGCACTTCCCGAAGCCGATCGGCGATATCCCCGTCGGCCTCTCGCCGCAGCGCATCCTCGCCGTCCTGTCCGTCGTTCTGCTCACGTGGATCAACGTCCGTGGCGTGCGCACGGCAGCCATGATCCAGACGTCCCTCACCGCGATCAAGACCGGCGCGCTCGCGTTGCTGATCCTGCTCGGCATCACCATCGGCCGGAACGCCGAGGCGTTGGCCGCGAACTTCGGCGCGAACTTCTGGGCCACCGGCGGCGCGGCGGTAGGTCTGGGGACTATCGGCGCCGCGATGGTCGGCTCGCTGTTCTCGATGGACGCATGGAACAACGTGGGATTCGCGGGAAGCGAGCTCAAGAACGCCCAGCGCGACCTCCCGGTGGCCATGGGACTGGGCGTGTTGATCGTGACCGTCCTGTACGTGCTCGCGAACGTCGCCTACCTGAACGTGCTGCCCGCGGCCGCGATCGCGAGCGCGCCGCAGGACCGGGTCGGCACCGCCGCGCTCCACGCCATCCTGGGGGAGCCCGGGCTGAAGCTCATGGCCGCGGCGATCATGATCTCGACGTTCGGCTGCAACAACGGCCTCATCCTGTCCGGAGCGCGGGTGTATTACGCGATGGCGCGGGATGACCTGTTCTTCAAGTCCGCCGGCGTGCTGCATCCGGAATACAAGACACCGGCGGTCGCCCTCGTCGTCCAGGCGGTGTGGACCAGCCTCCTCTGCCTTTCGGGCACGTATACGCAGCTTCTGAACTTCGTCATCTTCGCGGCACTGGTCTTCTACGGGCTGACGGCGGTGGGGTTGTTTGCGCTGCGGGCCAAACGCCCCGCCGCAGACCGACCGGTCCGCGCCCCGGGCTACCCCTGGCTCCCGGCGCTGTACGTGATCGCGACTGCCGTCATCGCCGTTGACCTGCTGGTCCAAGACGCTACGCGTACCTACAGCTTCCTCGGTCTCGGCCTCGTGCTGATCGGTGTGCCGGTGTACTTCGGATGGCGCGCCATGGTGCGGCGGAGTAGCGCCACCGTCTAGTCACCGAGCCAGCCAGACCTGCGCCCTTGCCGCCCCTCTGGGTCGATGGCATATTGGCTTCGTACCCGAACAAATACCGAAGCCAATACTCATGTCAACGTCCCACTCCTCTCCAGTGCCCCATCCCACGCCCCAGCCGTCATCCTGCCCCGACTGCGGCGGCGGGCTGGTCCGCCAATCGGGTTGCCTGGTGTGCGTACAGTGCGGATGGGCGAGGTGCGGGTGAAAGCGGGCGGTCGGCAACGCCGCACGGCCCAGCTCCCGCTCTTACAGACCGCCAGTCCGCCTGTCCGCCCGCCCGCCGTCGTCGTTCTCGACGAGCGCCTCCGCGGCACCAAGTTCGTCGCGCTCGAACCCAAGTCCGTACTCAACTCGCCGCAGCAGACCGGCGTGGATTTCTGGTCGCTCAACCCTTACATCGGATGCGAATTCGGGTGCACCTACTGCTACGCGCGCTACGCGCACCGCTACACCGTCGAGCGCGCGCACGACGCGGGCAGGCTGTCGGACGCCGAATTTCACGAGTTCCGCGGCCCGCACGGGTGGGAGGCGTTCGAGAAGCGGGTGTTCGTGAAGGAGCGGCTGCTGGGCGTACTCGAAGGCGACTTGCGTCGCTACTTTCGGTCCGTCGGTCCGACAGACCGTCCGTCGGCGCCTATTGTCATCGGCACCGCCACCGATCCATACCAGCCGGCCGAGCGGCGCTTCCGGCTCACGCGCGGGATTCTCGAGCGGTTGGCGCGCTGCGAAGGCTTGAACATCGGCATCATCACGAAGAGCCCGCTCATCGCTCGCGACACCGACGTGCTGCAGCGCCTTCACGAGCGCAGCGATCTCGAGGTTCACATCTCCCTCAACACGGTGGACGTCTCGCTCATCCGGCAAGTCGAGGCGCGCTCCCCGATGCCTGCGGTCCGGCTCCGGGCGCTCAAGCGACTCGCCGACGCCGGCGTCCGTGTCGGGTTGATCGTGGCGCCGGTCCTCCCGGGAATCACGGACGACGTACCCCATCTGGAAGCGCTCTTCCAGGCGGCCCGGGAGGCCGGCGCCAGGTTCGTCCACGCCGGTCCGCTGCGCCTTTACCCCGCGGTGCGGGATCGCTTCCTCCCGATGGTCGAAGCGTGCTTCCCCCACCTCGCCGCGCGCTACCGGCGCGCCTACGAGGGACGGAGCGGGGTGCCGCGCGACTATGCCCGCGCGCTGTCCGCCCGCATCAAGAAGCTGCAGGCGCGATTCGGGTTCCCGGTGAACGAAGGGATGGTGGATCGCTACGGGCGGCGGCTGGCACCGGCCCAACAAGAGCTCGGGTTGTGAAGTCTCAGGCCACTTCGCTGGCCGTTTTGCCCCGGCGCACCCGGTAATGGCGGAGTAAGTCCTGGACCCACCGGGGTGGCGACAGCCGGCGCGTCTCGTACGCGGTGGCGAGCAGGGCCGCGATGTCGCCTGCGAGCGCGGCCGTCTGCTGGGTGGAGAGGTCCCCGGCAAGCTCGTTCAGCAGGCGCACGAGTTGACCGACGTTGGGTGGGCGGGTGACGCGCTCTCGCCCGGCGAGCCAGCGCTCGAACTTCGCACGCGTGGCGCTGCGGGGAGCCGAGCCGTTCAAGAAGTTCCGCAGGCCGTTCGGACTGATGGCGATCTCAGCGGCCGCGCGCCGCAATGACAACCGGGCGGTTTCCCTCCCGATCGCGTCTCGCAGCAGAGGAACCGGCAGCGTGGGAACGCCCCGGCTGCTAGCGCTCATACGAGCTGTGCTCCTTGTGCGGTACTGAAAGCCTTACGAGGATAGCCTAGCCCAAGTCGGGAAACCTCGCAAGCACGTCGACGTCACCCCCCCACTTCCATCATCTCCACGAGCGCCCGGATCGTCCCCGGCGCGTTGCCCTCGAGCCGGTTGTTCACGAGGATCAGCGCTTCCATATGGCGCCGCATCACCTCGGCGATGAGACGCAGCAGGTCCTGGCGCACGGCGGGCTGTGGGTCGCGGATGCGGTCGTAGGGCTCGAACAACTTCACCGCGTCGGCATACGCCCGCCCGGGGCGGAGCAGCCCGCGCGCCACCGTGAACCCGGCGGGGAATGTCCACGGCAGCTCGAGCTGCTCGCCGATCGCCGGCATCTCGTTCCAGGAAGTGAACACGTGGGCCACGCCGTGGCGCGCGAGCACCGCGCCGTGCACGTCGGTCAAGAGCTCCGGGTTCCGCAGCTCCACCGCGTAGCGGAAGTCGCGAGGCAGCCGCTTCAAGAAGCCGTCGAGCTCTTCCGCCCACGCCGCCGGCTCGGGCTGGTCCTTTCCCCGCATCGCCTGAAACTCGAACACGAACGCGCCGGCGTGATCCGAGAACGCCCGCGCGTACGGCCCGAGCACCGCGTCCTTGAAGAGGTCGGCGTTCAGGAAGTCGGGGTTCTTCTGCCCGGCGAGGTTGCCCCAGCGCGGGTCCTGCGTGAAGCGCCTCGCCGTGATCCGATCCCACACCTTGCTCACACACGGAAAGCCGGGGGGGAGCGCCCGCGCGTACGCGGTGAGGACCTCTTCGGACGGCGGCTCGTAAAACGCGCTGTCGATCCCCACCGTGCGAAACAAGGGATAGCGCACGTACTCCTCGAGCCGGCGTGCCGGCTGGGCGCTCCGATAGGACCGATGATAGACCTCCCCCATCCAACCATCGTAGGTCCAGGTGGACGTTCCGAATCTGACGTTGGGCGGGATGCGTGCCCCGAGCGCGACCAACTCGGCCGGAGGCGGCGGCAACGACTGGAGGTCGTCGAAGAGACTTTGCTGATGGCGCGAGCGCAAAACCCGAGAGCTCCAAGTTAAGTAACGTAGAATCAATAGCTTATATCGGACATACGCAATCTTGCGATCTGATTGATCTTCGGGATATATTCGGGTCCCATTTGTCATCTGGCAATGACCCTGACGCCCCAACTGGCGAGCGATTCCGCCGCGTGCTGCTGGATTCCGCTGTTCGCGCTGCGCTGCGAACTGGCGCGACGGCCCGAGCTCGCGTCTCGCCCCGTGGCACTGCTCGCGCCCGACACCGCGCGTACCCCACGGGTGTGGCAGGTCGCACCGCTCGCCCGGCGCGCGGGCGTGAAGCCAGGCATGACCGTGAGCCAGGCGATCGGACTCTGTCCCGCGCTCAAGCTGTGCGAGCCCGACCCGGTGCATTACGACGAGCAGTTCTCGCGGCTCGCCGCGGCGCTCGTCACCGTGAGCCCCGTCGTCGAGCCCGTGGAGCTGGGGCGGGTGTTCGTGGGGACGGATGGGCTGGAAGGATTGTACGGAGGGCCGGAGGAGATCGTGGAAGCAATCAAACGCGGAACAGAAGGGGAAGGTTCGCTTGGCTGTTCCGCGTTCCCACTTCCGCGTTCCGCGTTTCGCGTAGGGTGGGGCATCGGAAAGTTCGTCTCCTGGGTGGCCGCGACGCGCGCCAAACCGGGAGAAGCGGTCATAGTGCCCGTGGGAGGGGAGGCAAAGTTTCTCGCTTCCCAGCGGCTCGCCGTTCTCCCGCTCGACTCCGACACGCATCGCCGGCTGCTGCAGCTCGGCGTCAAGACACTGGGCGCGCTCGTCGCGCTGCCGGAGGAAGCCGTCGTGTCGCAGTTCGGCCGCGCCGGCCGGCGGCTGTGGCGGCTCGCGGCGGGGCTCGTGTCGGAGCCGGTGGTGGGACGGATCGTGCCCGAGCCGATCGTGGCCGCCCTCACGTTTTTCACCCCGGTCGGCGAGCGAGACCTGCTGGCCCACGCCCTGGACAAGCTCGTCGACCGCGCGCTCGGCGATCCGCGCCGCAGCGGCTGGCAGGTGCAGGTGGTGCGCGTGCACGCCGAGCTCGAGCACGGAGCCTCCTGGCTCGCGGAAGCGACCCTCAAAGACCCGTCCGCGACGCGGGAACGCATTGCGGCACCGCTCAAGACGCAGCTCGAGCGGTCACCGCCCGCCGGAGCGGTGGAGCGGCTCGTCGTCGAGTTCACCGCCTTCGCCCCCGGCACCGCGGAGCTGCAGTTGTTCGCGCGCGATGCGGGCGCCGCGGCTCGTGCCGGGCGGCGGCGCGCGCTCCAGAGCGCCGCGCGGGAGATCGCGCTCCGGATCAGACGACCGATGTTGTATCACGTCATCGAGGTGCAACCATGGTCTCGCCTCCCCGAGCGGCGGTACGCGCTGATCGACTATGAACCGTGAACAAACGCGGAAATCGGAACGCGGAACGCGGAACGATGCGGACAGGCTTCGGGCACTCAACGTTCCACACCGGGTGGAGGTGGAGCTTGCCGCTAATGGACTGCCGATCGGGATGCGCTATGCAGGATGCGAGATGAGTCGGTCCGTCGAGGCTGTAGGTGAAGTCTGGCGCATCGATGATGAATGGTGGCGCCAGCCGATCTCTCGGCAATGCGTTGAAGTGATTTTCGAAGGTGGTGGACGAGTTGTGCTGTTCGAAGATCTGTCGACGGGCGAGTGGTGGATCCAGAAGCCCGCCTGAACGTTCCGCGTTCCGACTTTTCATGTACGTCGAGCTCCACTGCCACTCCGCCTTCTCGTTCCTCGACGGCGCCTCTCTCCCCGAGCAGCTCGCGCTCACCGCGTCGCAGCTCGGCTACTCCGCCCTCGCGCTCACCGACCACAACGGGCTGTACGGCTCGATGGCGTTCGCGCAAGAATCGAAACAGCTCGGTCTCCAGGCGATCACCGGCGCGGAGCTGACGCTACTCGACGGTTCCCATGTGACGCTTCTCGTCGAGACGCCTGAAGGGTACGCGAACCTCTGCCGGTTGACATCTCGGCCGTGCAGACCGGCGCGATCCCCGGCTCGACTTCGCCTCGCTCGAAGCCCGGCACGCTGGGCTCATCGTCCTCTCCGGCTGCCGGTCCGGGCTCCTGCCGGTCGTGTTGCAGCGGGACGGCCGAGCCGCGGCGCGCCGCCTGGCCGAGCGGTGCTGTGCGGTGTTCGGGAAGGAGAACTTTGTCGTCGAGCTGCAGCGGAACTACGTCCGGGGAGACCTCGCCCTCACTCGAGCCCTGAAAGACGTCGCCGATTCCGTACGACTTAGCGTCGTAGCGTCGGGCAACGTGCATTATCACGCCCGCCCGCGTCACCGCCTGCACGATGTGCTGGTGGCGATCCGGCACCGCACGACGCTCGACGGCTCGCACGACGTGCGGCATGCGAACAGCGAGTTCTTCCTGCGCCCGCCGCAACAGGTCGAAGAGCTGTTTCGTGACTGTCCAGATGCTGTCGCTAATGGTCTGGCCCTGGCGGAGCGGTGCCGTGGGTTCGATCTCACGCGGGATCTGGGATATCGGTTTCCCGACTTCCACGGCGCCGAGCGCGCTCCCGCTCCGCGGGCGCTCGCTGAGCTGTGCCGCGCGCGGCTCGAGGAGCGCTACCCAGCCGGCTCCCCGCACCGCCTCGAGGCGGAGCGGCGGCTGGCCGAGGAGCTGCGGCTCGTCGAGCACCACGGGCTCAGCGGGTTCTTTCTCGTCTATCACGATCTGTTCGACCTCGCGCGCGAAGTCGCCGCCGACGTGCGGCGCGGCTCGCGGCGGGCGCACGTCGGCCTGCTTCCCGGTCGCGGCCGCGGCTCGTCCGTCTCCTCCGTCGTGTGCTACCTGCTCGGCCTCTCGCACATCGATCCGGTCGCCACCCGGCTCTTCATCGGGCGGTTCCTGAACCAGACCCTCGCCTCGGTGCCGGACATCGACCTCGATTTCCCGCGCGAGATCCGCGAAGAGCTGATCCGACGCGTCTACACGCGGTACGGCGACGAGCACGTCGGGCTCGTCTGCTCGTTCCCCACTTACCGCCTGCGCTCGACGGTGCGCGAGATCGGCAAGGCGCTGGATCTGCCGCCGGGCGAGATCGAGCAAGTCGCGAAACTGGCGGACCGCCGGTCCGGCGGACTGGCGGACGAATTGGACCAGCTTCCCGGATTCGCGGGGCGCAGGAGCGCGCCGCTCTGGAAAGAGCTGTGCGAGCTCGCCGAGGAGATCGCGGGGTTGCCGCGCCACGTATCGCAGCACGTCGGCGGGATGATCATCTCGAGCCGGCCGCTCGTGGAGATCGTGCCGCTCGAGCGCGCCGCCATGGAAGACCGCGTGGTGTGCCAGTGGGACAAGGATTCCTGCGACGACGCCCGCTTCATCAAGATCGACTTCCTGGCGCTCGGCATGCTGTCGCTCGTGGAAGAGTGCGTCGAGCTGATCGCCGTGCGCGAAGAGCGGCCACCCGACCTCTCGCGTATCGACTTCGAGGACCCCGCGGTATACGACCGCATCTGCCGAGGTGACACGGTGGGGCTGTTCCAGATCGAGAGCCGGGCCCAGATCCAGATGATCCGTCGCACCCGGCCCAAGAATCTCGAAGACCTGGCGGTCGAAGTCGCGATCGTGCGGCCCGGCCCGATCGTGGGCGGCGCGGTGAATCCGTACGTGCGACGCCGCGAGGACCAGCGCCGCGCCCGGGCCGCGGGCCGCGCCTACGAGCCGCCGCTCGAGCATCCACTGCTCAAGGAGGCGCTCGCGGAGACGCTGGGGGTGATCCTCTATCAGGACCAGGTGCTGCAGGTGTGCCAGGCGCTCGCGGGATTCAGCGCCGGCCAGGCCGAGGCGCTGCGACGAGCCATGAGCCGGCGGCGCAGCCGCGAGCTGATGGCGGGGTTTTGGGAGGAGTTCAGGGACGGCGCGGCGGCACGTGGCGTCCCCGAAACGACCGCTCAGCGCGTGTTCACCCAGGTGGTCGCGTTCTCCGAGTTCGGTTTCCCCAAGTCGCACGCCGCCGCGTTCGGCCTGCTCGCCTACCAGTCGGCGTGGCTCCGGCATTATCACCCGGCCGAGTATTATTGCGCCCTCTTCAACAACCAGCCGATGGGGTTCTACTCGCTCGACGCGCTGGGACGCGATGCCCAGCGGAACGGCGTCGAGATCCTGCTCCCCGACGTAACCGCGAGCGACGTGTGGTGCACGATTGAGCGGGAAACGGGAGGCGTGCGGATCGGACTCGGCTTTATCCGCGATTGGAGCGAAGAAACAGCCACGGCTGTTGTGATCGAGCGCGAACAGCGGGGCCGATACGTGAGCATCGGCGACTTCGTGCGGCGCGCGCCGCCCAAGCTCAAGCGCACTGCGATCGAGCATCTCGTGTGGGTAGGAGGATGCGACGGCTTCGGGCTCACCCGGCGCGAGCTCCTCTGGCAGGTGGGGCTGTGGCTTCCTCCGGAAGCGGCGCACGGCGTGGACGCGCGCGGACGGCGGCAGCTCGAGCTCGCGCTCAATCATCCGCACGAGGGACTCCGCTTCGGCGGCCTCGAGGCGGCCGAGCGGCTGCTCGCCGAATACACCGTCCTGGGGTTCGCCGCGAGCGGCCATCCGCTCTCGCTGCTCCGCGGGGCGCTGCCGCCGGGGGTCGTGCAGAGCGACGCGCTCCCCCGGCTCGAGCACGGAGCGTGGGTCGAAGTCGCCGGGCTGGTGGTCGCGCGCCAGCGGCCCGAAACAGCGAAGGGATTCATCTTCGTGCTGCTCGAGGATGAAGCGGGAATGGTGAACGTGATCGTGCGGCCCGACGTGTACGAACGGTACCGGACGGCGGTCCGCGGCGAGCCGTTGCTGTGGGTGCGCGGCAAGCTCGCCAAGGACGACGGGACGGTGAACGTGCTTGCAGAAGAGGCGCAGGGACTGAGACCGGACGGGATGGGGGATGCGGGAATCGAGATGGGTGGGCCACCGTACTCCTTCCTGAAGACGTTTCGTCGTGTCGCACCGGAGTCCAAGGATTGGGGATAGCATCATTGACATCGCCCCAGCGGCCGCTAGCCTTGCTCCGTGCCCATCCCCACCGAACCCATTGGCAGCATCCCCAGACCACCGGAGCTCGTCGCGGGGATACAGCAGCTCGCCACGGACCGTCTCCCGCGCGACCAGTTCGCTCGGCTCCAGGATGCGGCGATCCGTGACACCATCCAGCGGTTCGAAGCGACCGAGTCCCCCGTCATCAGCGACGGGGAGCAGGCGAAACCCAGCTTCGCCACGTACCCGATCCACGGGCTCGCGGGTCTCGCACCCAACGGCGTCAGGATCCCGTTCGCCGACGGACACGCGCGGCAGCTGCCGCTGCTGACCGCCGGCCCGTTCCGCTATCAGACCTACGCCGATGCGTATCTCGCGGCCGCGCAAGTGCACGCCCACGTGCCCGTCAAGCAGGCGGTGATTTCGGCCTCGGCCATGAGCCTGCTGTATCCCGCGGACGGTATTCGGGGATACCCGCGGGAAGCGTTCCGTCGTGATGTCGTGCGCGAGGTGGAGACGGACATCCGCCGGTGTCTGGCGAAAGGCGCCCACGTCGTGCAGCTCGATTTCACTGAGGGCCGCCTCTCGGTCAAGCTCGATCCAACCAAGGGGCTGCTCAAGATGTTCGTGGACCTGAACAACCAAGTGCTGGAGCGTTTCACGGCGGAGGAGCGGCTGAGGATCGGAGTTCATACCTGTCCGGGCGGCGATCGGGACTCGACGCACAGCGCCGACGTGGACTATGCCGACCTCCTGCCCACGCTCTTCGAGCTGAGGGCGACGAACTTCTACATCCAGTGCGCCAGTGAGCCGGACCGCGGCAGAGTGCTGCGCCTCATCAAGGAGCACGTCAAGCCCGGCCAGCGGATTTTCGTCGGCGTGATCGACCCGATCGACCCGAGAGTGGAGACGCCCGAAGAAGTCCGGGACCGGGTCCTCGAAGCGGCGGAGTACATTCCGCTCGACCGGCTCGGGACGACCGATGACTGCGGTTTCGCGCCATTCAGCGACGACACCTCCACCGACCGCGAAACGGCGTTCGCCAAGATCCGAGCGCGCGTGGCCGGCACCGCGCTGGCGGCCCGGGCGCTGCGGGTGTGATCACGCCTTGCCGCGCAGACTAGTTTTCGTAAGGACGCAAACAGGGGATGTGCAGATGCCGCAGCGCGAAGTGACGACCCTGGCGGGCGGGTGCTTCTGGTGCCTCGAAGCCGCCTTCCAGGACTTGAGGGGGGTCGAGAAGGTCCAGTCCGGCTACGCGGGCGGGCACGCCGCCAACCCGTCGTACGAGGACGTGTGCACCGGGACGACGGGCCACGCCGAGGTCGTCCAGATCACCTTCGACCCCACGGTCGTGTCGTTCAACGACCTGCTGCACGTCTTCTTCACGATCCACGACCCGACCACCCTCAACCGCCAAGGCGGGGATGTCGGGACGCAGTACCGCTCCGCCGTGTTCTACCACTCGCCGGACCAGAAGGCGGTGACGGAGCAGGTCATCAAGGAGCTCGCAGCGGAGCACGTGTGGGACGATCCGATCGTGACCGAAGTGAAGCCGCTCGAGGGTTTCTATCCGGCCGAGGAGTACCACCGCGACTACTACCGCCGCAACCCGAATCAGGGCTACTGCCGCGCGGTGATCGCGCCGAAAGTGGCCAAGATACGGAAACTCTACTTCGACAAGCTGAAGCAGCCGGTCGGATAGGGAGGGAGCACATGGTGCGTTGGATCATACTCGCGGTACTACTCGCAGCACCGGCGGTGGGGGCCGCCCAGGCACCGCCGGCGGGATCGAGTGAGCCGTTCGTGGTGGAGTATTACTACAAGACCCGCTGGGGCTTTGCCGACGAGTTCATCCGGCTCTTCAAGAAGAACCACTTCCCCGTTTTGCAGCGCGAGATCGCGCTCGGGCATATCCAGCGGGTGACCGCGGAGGCGCCTCGGTTCCACGGGACCGAGGACGGCCGCTGGGACTATCGCGTCACGATCGTCTGGAAGAACGCGGCTTTCGGCGTGAGGAGCAGCGGCGCTTCGAAATCCTCGCCGCGCACTGGGACCTGCCGGTGGTCAGCGTGGATCTGACGCGGCCCTAGAGGCGGGCCGGCTTTTCCCGAGATAGGTCCGCACCAGCGGAGCCACACGCCCGCGTACCAGCGCGGACTTGAGGTACTCCCGTTCGTCCGGTGTGACCTCCGCGAGGTAGTGCTCCCCGCTCCCTGCACCCTCTTTGATCGCGACGGGGATCCCGTCTCGGTACAGGATCCGATTCGTCGCAACCCCGGCGACCACGTCTCCCGGCGTCACGATCCCCACCAGGTTGAGCGGGTCGGCCCCACTCACGGCCACCAGCTCCCCGCGTGGCTCCTCGCGCCGCACGGTGCGTAGCAGCCCCACCGCTTCCGGCAGCGCGTACTGCTCCCCCGAGAACCCACCCACGAAGCGCCCGCCGCGAATCTCTCCTCGCGCCTCGAGCCGCCGGTACACCCGCAGGATGTCGCGCCACGGCGTGAGCAACGTCTCGCGCGTCACGAGCCGACGGAACACCACTCCGTACCGGCGCACCAGCTGCCACGCCACCGCTTCCGCGACGGCTTCTTCGGGGAGCGGCACCGCCGGGCGCCGCACGCGCGACCACCGCCCTGCCGTTTCGACTCCGAACGGCGCCACGTGCCCTCGCCGCCGGAACCCCCCGATGGGGCGGCGCCGATCAGACGGCACGAGCAGGGCCCGCAGCCCCGCGAAGCTGTCCGAGGTCACGAGCCCCCACGCGACCAGCTCACCGAGTCCCTTCTCTGCCTCGGTACGCAACAGTCCCGTCGCGTTCACGAGGTCGCCGAAGAACGACGCGCCTCGCTGGTCGAGCGCCTCGAGGACGGCCCGGGCCGAATGTGAGAGCGGGAGGTGCGCTGGATCGGGCTGGACCGTCAGGGACCGCCAAACTGCTCCCCGCTCCCGGCGAAACAGCGCGATGGGCGTCGTGCGGATCGGCCCCGACTTGTGGCCCCCGTTCGAGGGCGCCGCCGGCGACAGCCGGCCCCAGGCGATCTCCCCTGAGAGGCACAGGCCGTCGAGCCACAGAGGGTCGTACTCGCCGAGCCGGGCCGGGAGCACATCGGCTTCCCACGCACCCGCCGGCACCTCGTATCCGTCGAGCAGCTCGAGCACCGCGCCGAGCCCGTCCGGCCCCTCGGCCCGGGCGTCCGGCGTGACCCGCTGCCAGCGCAGCAGGAACCGCATGAAGTCGGCCGCCGTGACCGGCTCGATCTCCTGACGCAGGCGGTCGAGTGTGTAGCGGTGAATGCGCGCGAGCAGGCGCCGCTCGCACCACTCGAGCTCGGCTACTCCGGGAGTGAACCGGCCGCGCAGCACGAAGCCTTCGTGCTCGAGCGCGCCGAGCGCGAAGTCGACCTCCGGCACCGCCACGCCCAGCGAGCGGGCGAGTTCGGCGGCCGTCGTGGGACCAACCGCTTCGAGCCGGCCGCGGACCAGCTCCCGCAGCGCGTCGTCGCGCGTCCATGCCCTGGCGCGATCGCGCTCCGGCACGCTCAGCGCCGGCTCGCACCGAGCACCCGGGAACACCGCCTCCAACATCGGCAACCGCTCGGCCGCTACCCAGAGCCCCGGCCCGGCTTGCAGCACGCCGGCGCGCCCGGCCTTGACCAAATCCTCGAAATACCCCTGCCATTCCGCATTCCGCACTCCGCATTCCGCACTCGTCAGGGAACCGCTTACGAGTAGGGCATCGTGGAGCTCGTCGGCCGAGTGGACATCCGGCCATGACTCGTCTTTCACCCGATCGATCGCCGCCTGATCGAGCCTCCCGAGCTCCTCTGCGGTCTTCACGTCGAGCCCGCGCCGTGTGATCACCGCCTGAGTGCGGCGCTCTTCCAGCGGGGCGTCGTCGAGGAAGGCGTATGGCTTGGCATTGATCACCTCGTGCGCGAGCGGTGACGGCTCCGTTGTATCGCGCGCCACGAGCGTGAACTGGCCGGCCGCCATCCTCTCGAGCACGCCCTTCAAGCCGGGGAAATCCATCGCTTCGAGCAGACAGTCCGCGATGGTCTGCTGCACCAGCGGGTGGTCGGGAATCTCGCGGTCCCCCACCAGGTTCTCGGGGCACGCCAGCTGGTCGGGGAACACAGCGGCGACCAGGTCCTCCGCATCCATGCGCTGGAGCGGCGTGGGGACCTTCTTCCCGCCGCGGGCGCGCAGCACGGCGAGCGCCCGGGTCGCGTTCCAGCGCCAGCGCGAGCCGAACATCGGCGCGTCGAGCATGGCCTGCACCAGCAGGTGCTCCGCGGTTTCTGGCTTCAGGTACTGGAACACGTCCTCGAGCGGGAAACTGTGCTGGGGGCCGAGCGACAGGACGATCGCGTCTTCGGTGGCGGCGGCCTGAAGCTCGAAGTTGAAGCTGCGGCAGAACCGCTTGCGGAGCGCGAGTCCCCAGGCGCGGTTGACCCGACTCCCGAACGGTGCGTGCAGCACGAGCTGCATCCCGCCTGCCTCGTCGAAGAACCGCTCCAGCACGAGGGTCTCCTGCGTCGGGGTGACCCCCAGGATCTTCTTCGAGGCGTCGAGATACTCGACCATCTGGCGGGCCGCCGGCTCGGCGACGCCCGGGATCTCGCCCGCGAGCCAGGCAATGGCCGCGGGGAGGTCCCCCAGCCGACCGTCGACGTCCCGGCGCAGCCGGGACACCTCCTGCGACAGCTCCGGCGTGCGACCCGGCGCCTCGCCCAGCCAGAACGGGATCGACGGGGGCTGGCCCTGGGCGTCCACGACGCGCACCTGGCCCGACTCGATCTTCTGGATCAGATACGAGCGATTGCCCAGCTGGAAGATGTCGCCGGGCATGCTCTCAATCGCGAAATCCTCGTTGAGCGTGCCGACGAATGTTTCGGTCGGCTCGAGAATCACACGGTAGTCGCCGATGTCCGGAATCGCCCCGCCCGACGTGAGCGCGGCGAGCCGGGCGCCACGCCGCGCGCGCAGTCGGCGATTCACTCCGTCATAGTGGACATACGCGCCGCGCCGCCCGCGCCGCGTGGTAAATCCCTCGGCGAGCATCTGCACCACGGCATCGAAATCCTTGCGCGAGACGTCGCGGTACGGGTACGCCCCCCGCACCAGGTCGAACAGCGCGTCCTCCTGCCACTCCTCGCACGCCACCGCCGCCACGACCTGCTGCGCCAGAATGTCGAGGGGGTGCTCCGGGATGACCAACCGGTCGAGCGTGCGCTCCCGGGTGGCCCGCACCAGCGCCGCGCACTCGATCAGCTCGTCGCGCGACAGCGGAAACAGCCGGCCCTTGGGCACGGCGGCGAGGTGGTGTCCCGAGCGACCCACGCGCTGCAGCAGCGTCGCGATCGAGCGGGTCGACCCGATCTGGCACACCAGGTCCACGGCGCCGATGTCGATCCCCAGCTCGAGCGACGCGGTCGCGACCAATGCCTTGAGCTTCCCCTCCTTGAGCCTGGTCTCGGCATCGAGGCGCTTTTCTTTGGAGAGGCTGCCGTGGTGCGACGTCACCTGATCCGCGCCCAGCCGCTCGGAGAGATGCAGCGTCAGCCGCTCCGCCAACCGGCGCGTGTTCACGAACACCAGCGTGGTGCGATGCTCGAGGATGAGCTGCACCAGGCGCTCGTAGATCTCCTCCCACACTTCGGCCGCCATCACTGCCTCGAGCGGCGAGGAGGGAATTTCGAGCGCCAGATCGAGCGTGCGCGCGTGTCCCGAGTCGATGATGCAGGTCTCAGGTGTCGGGCGTCGGGTGCCGGAGAGGAAGGCCGCTATGTCCTCGATCGGTTTCTGTGTCGCCGAGAGGCCGATCCGCTGCAAGCGCCGGCCGGCGAGGTGCTCCAGCCGCTCGAGCGACAGCGCCAGGTGGCTGCCCCGCTTGTCGCGCGCCACGGCGTGGATCTCGTCCACGATCACGGTGCGCACCCCGCGCAGCATCTCGCGGGCGCGCTCGGACGTGAGGATGAGATAGAGCGACTCGGGCGTGGTGACGAGGATGTGCGGGGGCCGCCGCACCATCTCCTGGCGCTCCGCGCCCGGCGTGTCGCCGGTCCGCACCAGCGTGCGGATTTCGACGTCCGGCAAACACAGCTGCTCCAGCGTGTGCCGGATTTCGGCGAGCGGCTCCGCCAGGTTCTTCTGGACGTCGTTGGAGAGCGCCTTGAGCGGCGAGACGTACACGACCTGCGTCCCGTCGGCGAGCGTCCCATCGAGACCCTGCCGCAGCAGCGAATCGATCGCTGCCAGGAACGCGGCGAACGTTTTGCCGGAGCCCGTTGGGGCCGCGATCAGGGCGTTGCGGCCGGCCTGGATGAGCGGCCACGCGCGCCGCTGCGGCTCGGTCGGCTCGGGGAAGCGGGACCCGAACCAGCGCTCAATGGCGGGATGAAAGCCAGACAACGACATGCTGAAATATGGCGAAGATTTACCGAAGCAGGGACACCCCGCGCGACGCCGCGACGCGTTCCACGGTCTCCCCGATCTTGTTGTTCGGCGTCGACGCGCCCGCCGTCACGCCCACCGTCAGCGGCCCGCTGGGCAGCCACCCGGTCATCAGCCGCTCCTCCTTCGCCCCCACCGGGCGGAACCGGATCGCCCCGGTCTCCGGGTCGATGCAGCTCGCGTCCTCTATGTGATAGGTCGGCGCCCGGTCATGGCAGATGGCGGCGAGGTGGGTCGTGTTGCTCGAGTTGTATCCCCCGATCACGACCATCAGGTCGAGCGGATCGGCGATGAGCTTCAGCACCGCGTCCTGACGGTCCTGCGTGGCCGAGCAGATGGTGTCGAAGGTGCGGAAGTGCTCGGGCAGCGTGCCTTCACCGTACCGCTTCGCCATGCTCCGCCGGATCTCGGCCGCGATGGCGAGCGACTCTCCGGATAGCATCGTGGTCTGATTCGCCACGCCGACGCGCGCCAGGTCCTGATCCGGATCGAAGCCCGGCGACATCTTGCCTTCGAAGCGCTGCAGGAACCGCTCCCCGGTCCCCGCTCCCTCGATGTACGCGCAGACTTCCCGCGCTTCCGTCATGTCGCGCACGACCAGGTACTTGCCGCCGGCGTACTTGGTGACCTGACTGGACGTCGCCTTCGTCTCCTCGTGGTGGTACTTGCCGTGGATCACGGCCGTGAAGCCGTCCTTGGCATAGGAGTCGACGCGCTTCCACACGTTGAGCACCGATCCGCAGGTCGTGTCCACCAGCACGCACCCGACCGCGCGCAGCCGCTCGAAATCCTTCACGGTGACCCCGAAGGCCGGGAGAATCACGACGTCGGCCGGCGTGACCCCGCCGAAGTCGAACTCACCGTCGTCCGGCCGGTGGAGGAACTCGACACCCATGGCCTGCAGTTTCTTGTTGACGTGCGGATTGTGGATGATCTCGCCGACCAGAAACACGCGCCGCTCGGGGAATTTAGTGCGGGTTTCGTAGGCGTACTCGACGGCGCGGTCCACACCGTAGCAGAACCCGAACTCGCGCGCGAGCTTGAACGTCAGGTCGCCGACCGCGAGGACGTAGCCGTGGGCGCGGATGCGATCCACCACCTGGCTGTGATAGTCCGCCGCCAGCGCGCCCTCGATGTCGCCCTTGAGGCCGAAGCCGCGTCGGAAATAGGTCTGTTCCACGAGGTCAATCTAACCGCGCGCCGCTCCCGGTGCCGATCAGCCCGACCTGGAGCGTCACCGTGTCGGCCGGCAGGACACGGTGTCGGTCTCGAGCGGCACCGCGTCGAACGATGCCTCGAGCGCCACGCGCCCCGCGGCCATCGTCTCCATCCCGGTGCCACGCGCGACGAGCGTGATGGCACCACCGGTCTGCCGCACCTCGACCGCGCCGCTGTCCAGCGCCAGACCGTGCGCCACGTCGGTCATCATGTATCTCACGCCCACCGTCGCGCCGTGCGGCGAAACCGTATCACCCCGCTGCAACAGCGGCCACGGGCCACCGGGCAGCGAGTCCGCCCCGCTCCCGCGCAGCCACACGACCACGCCGTTCCCCTCGTTCGACCCCTGCAGCAACAGCCCCCCCCTCCCGGGACCGCCGCTGCAACGCTTCGCGCGCGCCGGAGCGTCGAATCGGATCGTGTCCCTGTGCGGGGGGGCCACGCGGGCGCGTACCCGACTCACCTGCTCGGGCGCGCGGCCGCAAGCGGCGCCCAGCAGGGCGAGCGCAACGCCCACGAATCGAGGCAGGCTCAGGAGGACGCTCGCGCGCCCGGCGGGGTCGTGAGGCCGAGGATACCGCGGGCAGCGGCGGTCGTCAGCGTGTGCGGCGCGAGCGCCTCGACCAGCCCCGGAGGCAGAGGCTGCGGCTGCAGCCCCTTGCGGTCCACGCACACCAGCACCATCCACCCCGCGGCACCGAGCCGCGGCGGATCGCCACGCAGCACGTCGAAATTGAGGGTCATCGACTTGGTGCCGACGCGGCCGACGTATGTCGCCACACGCAGCCGGTCGTCCAGCCGCGCGGGGACGTAGAACTCGCTATGAACGGCCTTGCGTGGCAGAAAGATGTCGTAACGGTCGAACACCCGGGCGTAAGCGAGGCCGCAGGCGCGGAACAGCTCCGTCTCGGCGATCTCAAAGAAGCGGACGTAAGACCCGTAGAAAATGATGCCGGCGAAGTCCACGTCGGACCACCGGACATACTCTTCGATGATGTATGGCTTGGCGGACATGCGTCCCGAACGGTGGAAACTGAGCGGGAAGCTAGGGGGCGCGAAACTCCCACGCCAGGATGGCGGCGCTAAACGCGCGTCCCCGGCCCGGAGGCTCCGTGCCCGTTGGACCGGAGCCCATAGGCTCGCAACCGGCGCCACAGGGTGGTACGGCTGATACCGAGCCGTCGCGCAGTCTCGGCCAGTTTGCCGTGCGTCACCTCGAGGGTGTCGAGGATGGCCTGGCGCTCGCGATCGGCCAGCGTCGGGCTGGCTCCGCCGTCCGCCAGGAACACGACTTCACCGAGCTCGAGCGAGCCCTGCTTCAGGGCTCGGCCCCGGCCGCCGAACGCAATGAGCCGCTCGCGCAGGTTCTCGCCCCGATGCGACGCGCCGTCCCCGAGAGCGTCGAGGGTGCGCCGCGCCCGTTGGTTCGCATACAGCATTCGGCCGTAGGGGTCGAAGACGACCACACCCTCGCTGAATGTTTCCATCACGGCCTGCCCGAGCGGGGCGAAGCTCAGGGGGGGTGGGAGATTGGGGTTCTTCTCTCTCGCAGCCATACGTCCTTGCATAGCCTGGTTCCGGGTCAAAGTTCCAGAGAGCACCGCTGTAAGCAAGACCCGCAGAGCGTCCGGAGGTCACAGCGCCGTGGACGTGTTCTCAGCGACGCCGGCCCCGCCTGCCGCCCCGCTTCAGGCGTTCCCGTTCCCCCCGGGATAGACCGCTCAACTGGCGGTGCAGATCCTCCAGCGACTCGGACCGCACCGCCTCGCGCTTGCCCCGCAGGACCGTGAAGCGGACCGGCCGGTCCAACGGGGGTAGATCGCGCGGCTGCAGCCGCCGCGCCTGGCCCTCTTTGAGGCGCAGTCGCACCACGCCTACCCCCTGCTCTACCTCGTAGTCCACCGGCACCCGGTCCCCGTAGACGTGTACGGAGGCGGGGAGTGCCTCCAAGGCACGACGCTCGGCTTCAGGGACTACTTCATCTACGTCGAGCACCAACCGTGTGTTGATGAACTCATCCCACGAGCCGACCCGTGAGAGCTGGGCTCCGAGCCGGGCGCTCACGTGCTCTGTGCCCGCTTGGGTCAGCCGCCCGCCCGAGCGCCGCCAGTAGAATCCGAGCCGCTCGAGCGCCCGCCGGACGCGTGCCTGATCGGGGTGCGGCGTGTGGCCGGCGAGCAGTGCCTCGACCAGCGCCGCCCGCGCGGCGTCGGCGAGCTCCGGCGGGAACGGGCTCGGGAGCGGCTCGACGTCGCGCTCGAGCAGGAACCCGAAATAGCTGACCGTCTGGACCCGCATCAGGCCCTCGTGCCGGCGCTGCCGCTCGAACACGACCGTGGGCGCGCCGCGCCGCGCGTAGCGGCGGATCGCACGCTCGGGCAGCTGCGTTCCCTCGATGCTGGCGCGCGGCACCCCGAAGCGGTCCGCGAAGTAGCGCAGCGTGCCCGCGACGGCGCCCCAGCTCGAGCACACCGACCCGCGGCTCACGCGGGCCTCGCGGCCGTCGGCCGTTTCCTCGTCGATGACCAGGTCGAACGGCTGGATCTTGGCCACGAGATCCGCGAACGCCGCGAGGGTCTTGTCACCCGCGTGAGGTAGCCGCTCCGGTAGTGGCAGCTCGAGCTGGCGATAGACCGACGCCAGTCCGAGCGCCACATCCTCGATCGCCTTGACGAGTACGCCGCGGCCTTCGGCCCAGCGATCGACCTCCTCGCGAAACAGGTGGCGCGGCAGGCCGTACACCTCCCCCAGGAAGCCGTGCTTGTTGACCGCCTCGGCGTAGACGTTGTACACGGTGAGGTGGTCGCTCCCGGACACGATCAGGCCCCGCAGGTCCCGCTCCTCGCGCGTCATGCGGTGCAGCGACTCGACACTCGCCGCGACCGCCACCATCGGAACGAGATCGGGGTCGGCGTGATAGAGCAGCTCGCCCCACGGTCGCTCGACCGGCATCGCCTCCACTTCGCGGCCGTAGCGGGTCAGCCGCCCGCGCTCGATCAGTCCGCGCTCGGTGAGCAGCTCGACGGCGTCACGGTACGCCTTGCGGTCCAGTGGCACCGGCAGATCGAGCTCGCGCGCGTCCACGCCGAGCGCCGCGCACGTGATGGCTACCCGTTCCGCGTCGCCGGCGAGCTGGAACTCCGGCGGCGTCGGTTGGAGCTGCTCGAATACGAGCTCGCGGTCGCTCAGGATGTAGACCTCGCCGCCTTCCACGCGCCCGTGGACGCGGCCCGCCATCTGGAGAATTTCGTTCGCGCCGAGGTAGAGCCGCGTCAGCACGTTGCGACCCCGCTCGACGACATTGGCGTAGCGCGCGTCGTAGATCACCACCGTATCGAGGCCGCGGATGTTGAGGGCTGACTGGCCGGCCGCCGTCATCGCCAGCAGGAATGGCCGGCGCACCTGACCGTCGAGGAACGGCCGGATGACCCGGATCGGCTCGCCTCCGTGGTAGAACGCGGTCGGGAGTCCCTGCCAGCGGTCGCCGAGCTCCTTCGCGATCTGCTCGACTTCGGCCCGGGTGGGCACGAACACCGCCACACCGCGCCGCTCCCGCAGGACGCGCTTCATGAAGCGGTCGTTCAGGAATTCGAGCGGCTTCTGGGGAAGGACGTGCACATCGGCCGCCCGCGCGGGATCGAACGCCCGGGTCTCGAGGACCTCGACCGAGCCCAGGTAGCGCGCGTAAAAGGCGGGATCCACGGTGGCGGAGAGCCAGATGAAGCGGCAGCCCGCTCGCTTGCCGAGCGCCAGGCACAGCTCGAGCTCCGCAGAGGTCTGGTGGATCTCGTCCACCACCAGCGTATCGCGCGCGGTGATGAGACCGTCCTCGAACCAGCGGCGCGCGATCCCGGTGGTCACGATCACGACGTTCCACGTCGGCGTCTCCGGCGTGGCTTCGCGCTCTCGGTTCACGACCCCGACCTTGAGCGGCGCCTGCAGGATGGTCGTCGCGATCGACCGGATCGCGAGCGTCTTCCCGGTGCCCGTCCCCGCGACGATCCCGAACCCCCGCCCCGACGCCGCGAGACGCCGGATGTCCTCGCCGTGCTCCCGGGCCAGCAGGGTCTCGATATCGAGGCTCATCGCCAGCTCGATGGTTTCGCAGGCCGCGCGCGTCGGGGCGATCACCACGACCCGCCCGGTGGCGGGCTCCGCGGCGAGGAAGGCGTTGGGATCGGGGGGAAGGAAGTGGTCGCGGGAAATTCGCACGGTCGCAATATAGATTGGCGGAGGAGGGAGAGATGCTCCATCGACGCCTGGCGCTCCTGCTGATGGTCCCGTCGCTCGCGGTCGCGCCGTGCGTCGCATCAGCGCAGCGACTCGAACGGACACCCGAGCACCCCACCCCGGAGCAAGTCGAAGCGCAGCTCCGCTATCAGACCGGTCACGTCACCGTGCGCGGCGGCCTCGCGACCCTAGAGCTGCCCGCGGACTTCCGGTACCTCGACCCCCAAGAGACCGACATCGTGCTGCGGGCGTGGGGCAACCCGCCCGGCAACGAGACCCTGGGGATGCTCGTCCCCGCAGGTGTCCGCGTGCTCGCTCCCGAGGGTTGGGGCGTCATCATCAGTTTCAGCGAGGACGGCCACGTCAAGGACGACGACGCGGCCAAGATCGACTACCACGAGCTCCTCACGACCATGCAGCGGACGATGCGGGAGGCGAATCCCGAGCGCGCGAAAGCCGGCTACGCGACGGTGGAGCTCGTGGGGTGGGCCGAGCCGCCCCACTACGACAATGTGGCCCACAAGCTCTACTGGGCGAAGGACCTCAAGTTCACGGACGACTCGGCGCACACACTCAACTACAACATTCGCGTGCTGGGCAGGCGCGGGGTCCTCGTGCTCAACGCCGTCGCATCCATGGATCGGCTCGAGCCGGTCAGGCGGGACATGGCGAAGGTGATCGGCTTCGTCGAGTTCAACGGGGGTCATCGCTACGCCGACTTCATCCCCGCCACGGACAAGGTGGCCGAGTACGGCATCGCGGCGCTGATCGCGGGCGGTCTGGCGGCGAAGGCCGGCCTGTTCAAGGTGCTGCTCGGGGCGCTCATCGCCCTGAAGAAATTCATCGCGCTGGGGCTCGTTGCGGCGGCGGCGTTCCTCCGCAAGCTGTTCGGACGCAAGCCGCCCGACGCGGCGGCGAAGCTTTGACCGGCACGCGGTAAAAGAAAGCGGGAGGCGTGCGTGCGCGCCTCCCGCTTCGCGACCATACCTGCGGCACTGTCTAGGGCGCCAGCCGCCGCATCCGGAACCTCCATTTGCACGCCGCACTCCGGTGGTACGGCCAGCGTGCGACTTCAATCATTGTCGCGGTCGTAACGGTGGTAGTAGCGGTGCTGATGATGGCGATGCCGAACCAGGTAGACGCGCCGCGCCACGAACAGCGGGGGCCGGTAATAGAATGCGCGCCTGTGTGGGTAATAGCCGTACGGCCGCCCCACGATCACGACACCCGTCACGTACGGCCGCGGCGCGCCAAAACCGACGGCGACGCTGACGCGCGTCTGCGCTGCGATCGGCGTAGCACCGAGCACGAGCGCCATTCCAGCTGCCAAGAGCAAACGTTTCATGGGTCGCCTCCGGCCGGCCACCTCTGGAAGGGTCGTGCCAGACGCGCCGCCGCCGCCGCAACGGCAACTGTTGAGGGGACTTAGGGGGCTGAGTGTGGAGGCGGCGGGCGCGGCAGAGTGTCACCTGCCCGGGTCACAACTGTCTTCCGGGTCCCTCACAATGCGTCAACGCGACGGTGGCGGGGCGACCTGCCGCATCAGCCGGACGACTTCTCCAGGCTCGGCGTGACGTCCCAACGCCTTTTTGGAGAAGATGCGGCGACCGTCGACCTCCACCTCGAACACGCCGCCCGATGACTGGATCAACTTCACGTCGGCGTGGGGGTAGGTCTTGCGGATTTCAGCCGCCAGACCGGCGGCTCGCGGTTCGTAGTTTCAGACGACGCAGTATTCGATCGTGACGCGCATGCCGTAAACGATAGTCGCGCTTGACAGGTCACGCCAAGGGGCCGACTTTGCTCCGAGCTTGCCCATGAGTGCCCTCTCCCGCTTCAAAGCGTCGCCGGGCCTGCTGGTGCGGGCGCTCGTCGCGCTCGGTGCCGTGGCGGCGATCGCCGCAGGGCTGGCGGCGTTCGCGTCCCGACAGGTGCCGCTCGGTGCCGACGTCGCGGGAGAAATGGTGGTGCTCGTCGTAGTCGGGGCGCTGACCCGGCGCTACGGCATCGCTCTCCCGGGCAACGGGTTCTCCTCGTTCATCCTCGGCGTCGCGGCGTACGCCATCCTCGACCGTGGCTGGACCTTCGGCGTCGTGGTCGCGCCGCTGGCGATGGTCACCGGCGACCTCGCACTGCGCCGTCTGCCGGTGACGGCGGCGCTCGACAACGCGGCGCACCTCACGACGGGCGCGGCCCTCGCGGGGCTCGCGTACGCGCGGCTCGGCGGGGCAACGGGTGCCCCGGCGCTCGCCGCGGGCAACCTCCTGCCCCTCGTCGCGTTCCTGGTCCTGCTGCCTTGCGTCGTGAACGGCACCTTCTACATCGAGCTGGCGCTCGGGCGTACCCTCGCCTGGGTCGACGCCGCGCTCACCGCACGGTGGGAGGCCGTGGTGTACGCCTGCTCGGTGGGCCTGGCCCTCGCCTCCCTCGAGCTCGCGCACGCGGGCCTGGACATGGTCGGGTTCCTGGTGATCGGCGCCGTAATCGTGAGCGCCGCGGTCGCGAGCGTGTCGGTCATCCGGCGAGGTGTTCACGCCGACGAGCTCGCGCTCATTCAGGGCTTGTCGCAGGCGATCGCGCGGGACATCAGCCTGGCGAGGAGCTTCCCCCGGATTCAGGAGCTCGCGCGACGGCTGGTGCCGTGGGAGCACATGGGCTTCGCGCGGTACGACGCGGGGACGAACGAAATGGAGCTCGTCGCGGACACGGCGACGGGCGATCGCGCCGGCAAGTTCCGCTTCGACGCCAATGCCGGGCTCTCCGGCGAAGCCGTGCGGCTGCGGCGGCCGGTCGTCGCCCGCGCGCTCTCCCCCGAGCAGGTTGTCGCACCGGGGCGGGAAACACCCGGGTCGGAAGTGCTGGTCCCGCTGTATCACGCCGGGCAACTGGTGGGCCTTTGGAGCGTACGGCACTCGGATCCCAACATGTACCGCGACGCCGACGCCGAGATGCTGGCCCTGTTGGCACCGCAACTCGCGCTGATGCTCGCGATCGAAGGCTCGGTTCAGCCGGTCGTCGGCGCGTCGGATCGCACCAGCGCCTACATCCAGACCCTGACGGCTACGGCCGAGGAGATCCACGCCTCGAGCCAGGAGGTGGCGGCCTCGGCGCGTCGCGCCAGCCAGGGGGCCGCCCAAGCGGCCAGCCTCGTGAGCGCGCTCGCCCGCGATTCGGAGCAGCTGACCCGGCACGCCGGCGAGGTAGCCGCCGCCGGCGCCGAGACCCGCGACTCGGGCGCGCAGATGGAGCAAATCACCGAGAAGGTCCGCCTCGCGACCCAGACGGCCGTCCGTCGCCTCACCGATCTCGGCGTCACCACCGAAGAGAGCGCCCGCGAAGTGCGGCGGCTGCGCGACGTGGCGGAGCAGGTCGAGAAGTTCTCGGAAACGATCGGCTTCATTGCGAATCAGACGAACTTGCTGGCGCTCAACGCCACGATCGAAGCGGCGCGCGCCGGCGTTCACGGCCGCGGCTTCGCGGTGGTCGCCGACGAGGTGCACAAACTCGCCGAGGCGAGCGGTCGCGAGGCGCGCAACGTCGGGAAGTCCGCCCAGGAAACCCGTCGGGCGCTCGACCGGGCCGCGCAGCTGCTCGAGCGCGTCCGAGGCGACCTCGGAGACGTCGTGCGCAGCTCGAGCGACTGGGTGCAGGACCTGACCCGAATCGCGGAGGCGGCGGGTGGCACGGCGCGCGCCGGCAAGCAGGTCGCGGACCTGGCGCAGGGCATCAGCGAGCGGTCGGCCAGGATCAGCCAGTCGCTGGAGCAGGCCAAGGCGGGCGCCCACTCCTCCACGCAGGAAACCGAAGCCGTCGCCGCTGCTGCCGCGGAGCAACTGCAGGCCATCGAAGGCTTGGCCCACGGCGCCACCGAGCTGGCGGCGCTCGCCGACAACCTCGCCAGGGCCGTCCGGTTCGTGCGCGGCGACAACGGGCGCCAGTAACTCTAGTGACCCACGTCACCACGCCCGGCCTCCGGGGTTTCTAACCGGAGGCCGAGTTATTACCGTAGGGCCAGCCCTAGAACGGAGAAACCGGTCCGTGCGAACACTCGCGGCGCTCGGAGTAGCGGTCACGTGCGGGATCTCCAGCCTCGGTGCGCAGCGCGCGCACCAGTTCGAGTTCGGCGCGTTCGGCTCGTTCACGCGTTACGACAAGGTCTTCAACCTGGATAACCAGATCGGCGGCGGCGGCCGGCTGGGCTACTTCTTTACTGACGTCGTCAGCGCGGAGCTCGACGCGGGCTACCAGAGCCCCAATCCCAGGACCGGCAGCGTCTCTCCCACGCTTGCCCACGGCAGCGCCAGTCTGGTCTTGAACTTCGGAACCGCCCGCAACCTCTTCTATATCCTCGGCGGCTACTCTCGCCTCGACTTCGAGAAGACGGCACCCTACCGCTTCACCGACGACGCCGTTCACGGCGCAATCGGCGACCGGATCTTTCTCGGCGACCAAGCCGCGCTCCGCCTTGAGGTGCGTGGCTTCTACACACCCAACACGGGATTCGCCGGTGGAGACTGGGCGGGCCACGTCGTCGGTTCGCTCGGCTTGTCGGTCTTCACCCGCAGCGGCCCGCCAGCGGACGCGGACCACGACGGAGTGCCCGACCGACGGGATGCGTGCCCTGACACGCCCGTCGGCGCCACCACGGACGCGCGCGGCTGCCCGTCTGACTCCGACCGCGACGGGGTGTACGACGGGCTCGACCAGTGCCCCGGCACGCCCGCCGGGGCGCGCGTCAACTCCAAGGGCTGCCCCGCAGACGCCGACGGCGACGGCGTGCTCGACGGTGTCGACCAGTGCCCCAACACTCCCGCCGGCGCGAGCGTGGACGCCAAGGGCTGTCCCGCGGACGCGGACGGCGATGGCGTGCTCGACGGCCTCGACCAATGCCCGGGCACGCCAACCGGCGCGGTCGTCGACCCGGCCGGTTGCCCGCGCGACGCGGACAAGGACGGCGTCCCGGACGGCCTGGACAAGTGCCCCAACACCCCGCCCGGGGCGGAAGTGGACGATGTCGGGTGCCAGCGCTTCCGGGACTCGGACGGGGATGGCGTAGACGACGCGAAGGACCGCTGCCCGGGCACGACCGCCGGCACCCGCGTGGACGCCGCCGGCTGCCCGATTCTGTTCACGCCGGAGCGGACGCCGGTGATCTTGCGCGGCGTGATGTTCCAGACGGGCAAGTCGGCGCTCAAGCCGGAATCGTTCACGGTCCTCGACATCGTCGCACAGTCGCTGAACGCCAACCCGGATATCCGGATCGAGATCGCCGGCTACACGGACAACACCGGCTCGGCGGCCACCAACCTCAGGTTGTCGCAGGCGCGGGCCGATGCGGTGCGCGCATACCTCGGGAGCAAGGGCGTCGCGCCGGGCCGCATGGTGGCGAAGGGGTACGGCGCGGTGAGTCCAATCGCGTCCAATTCGACCGCCGCTGGGCGCACACAGAACCGGCGCGTCGAGCTGCACCAGTTACCTTGAGCGCCTTGCGCGCGGGAGCCGACATGAGACGGTTCGGGTTGCTGGCGGGGGTGTTGGCACTGGCCGCCGGACCCCTCGCCGCGCAGCACGCCGGGCAGGTCGAAGTCGGCGCGTTCGGCGCCTACACCCGCTACGATGCCACGTTCGGGCTCGCCCACAAGATCGGGGGCGGCGTCCGGATAGGATACCTGCTCGGTAACATCATCGGCGTGGAAGCCGACGTCCTGTTCCAGCCCGAGTACGCCGTCGTGCCGCCGAGCGGCACTCCCGTCACACTCGAGCCGCTGATCGGCAGCGCGTCACTCGTGATCAATGCCGTGCACGGGAGTCGACTCATGGTCTACGTGCTCGGCGGCTACTCACTCCTCGACTTCGGCACCCGCGCGCCCTATCGCTTCACCGATAACGCCGCCCATGGCGGCGCCGGCGTTCGTCTGTTCCTGACCGAGCGTGTCGCGCTCCGGGTGGAGGGGCGGGCGATCTACAGCCCCAGCACCCAGTCGACGTTCGGCCCCAACACGGCGACCCACTACGTGGGCACCGCCGGGCTCTCCGTGTTACACCTGGGTACCCCGTCCAAGGATTCCGACCACGACGGCGTCACGGACAAGAAGGACGCCTGCCCCGATACGCCCGCAGGGGCTGTCGTGGACTCGAAGGGTTGCCCCGTCGATTCCGACCATGACGGCGTGTACGATGGGATCGACAAGTGCCCCGGCACGCCGGCGGGCGCGCATGTCGACGCGACCGGGTGCCCGACCGATTCCGACGCCGACGGCGTCCCCGACGGGATCGATCAATGCCCCGCCACGCCGGCGGGGGTGCACGTGGACGTGAAGGGCTGTCCGGTCGACTCCGATGCCGACGGCGTCCCCGACGGCGTCGATCAGTGTCCCAACACGCCGACAGGCGTCGCGGTCGACGCGACCGGGTGCCCGCTGGACTCGGACAAGGACGGCGTCCCCGACGGCATCGACAAGTGCCCGAACACCCCGGCCGGCGCCACCGTGGACACGAGCGGCTGCCCGTTGGACGCGGACCTCGATGGCGTGCCGGACGGGCTCGACCAATGTCCCAACACACCGGCGGGCACCAAGGTGGACGCGGTCGGCTGCCCACTACCAATCGAGGCGGTGAAGCCAGCGCCGGGGGCGCCCACCCCCACTCCCACCCCGCCGGGCAAGTGTCCGCCCGCGCCGCCGGGGAGTCAGGTGGACGCGAACGGCTGCCTCATCCTGTTCGCACCCGAGGCGGCGCGGTCCCCGACGCCCGGCGCACCGCCGCGGCCAACCTTGATCCTGAGCGGTGTGAACTTCGAGACCGGCAGGTCGGCGCTGACGCGTGACTCCTACATGGTGCTCGACGCGGTCGCGGCCTCGCTGGTCGCGAACCCGGACATCCGGATCGAAATCGCGGGATACACGGACAGCACCGGCAGGAAGTTCATGAACCTGCGGCTGTCGCAGGGGCGCGCCGCAGCCGTGCGCTTCTACCTCGCGCGCAAGGGCGTAGCGCCCACCCGTATGGTTGCCAAGGGGTACGGCGCGTCGGGCTACATCGCGCCGAATAACACCGCCGCGGGACGGGCGCAGAACCGTCGGGTGGAGCTGCACAAGCTGCCGTAGCGTGGGCGGGCGGGGCGTCGGTATGTTCTCCTGCCCCCATGCTTCGCCCGCTGGTGCTCCTGTTCGCCGTGGCGATCACCGCCGCGCCGGCTCCCCCTGCCGCGGCGCAGCAGCCGCGCCGGACGCCGCCGCCGCGGCGCCGCCCTCCGTCGGTCACCGCCGCACGCATACCGACACCGCGGTCGGTCCTCGGGTTCGAGCCTGGCGACGACAGGAAGCTCGCCGACTGGCCGACACTGCTCCGCTACTACCAAGCGCTCGCTGCGGCGAGCGATCGCATGCGGTACCGCGAGCTGGGACACAGCACCCTCGGCGTCCCGCTCATCGCGCTGGTCATCTCGAGCCCGCAGAACTTGCGGTCCCTGGACCGCTACCGTGAGCTCAACGCGAAGCTCGCGGACCCCCGGGGCTTCAAGACCGCCAAGGAAGCGGACGACGTGCTCCATCGCGCCAAGGCCGTCGTGCTCATCACGTCGGGCATCCACTCGACGGAGGTCGGTGGGCATCTGACCCCCGCCATGCTCGCGTACCGGCTCGCGACCGACACCAGCCTCGCGACCCGGGCTATCCTCGACAACGTGATCCTCTGGCTCGTGCCGTCGCTCAACCCTGACGGGGTCTCGATCGTCACCCGCTGGTACAACCGCACACTCGGCACCCCCGCCGAAGGCACCGATCCACCCGAGCTGTATCACCACTACACCGGGCACGACAACAACCGCGACTGGTACGCGTTCACCCAGGTAGAGACGCAGCTCGTCGTGGACTCGATCCACAACGTGTGGCACCCGCAGATCGTGCACGACATTCACCAGCAGGACACCGACGGGTCGCGGCTCTTCCTCCCGCCCTACCTCGATCCGATCGAGCCGAACGTCGATCCCCTGCTGGTCGACGGCGTGAACGCCCTCGGCACCGCCATGGCGTGGGCGCTCGCCGGGCAGGGCAAAACGGGAATCGTCATCAATGCGGTGTACGACGCGTGGACGCCCGCTCGGGCCTACCAGCACTACCACGGTGGCGTCCGTATCCTGTCGGAAGCGGCGAGCGCGAACCTCGCGTCGCCCCTCGACCTCCCCCCCGAGCAGCTCGCCGCGCGCGGCCGGGGCTTCAACCCGCGCGAGCGCTCCTGGAACTTCACGAATCCCTGGCCCGGTGGCCGGTGGACCTTGCGCGACATCGTGACCTACCAGACCGACGGAGCCTACGCCCTGCTCGAGAACGCGGCCCGCTACCGCGACCGCTGGCTCGCAAACTTCCTGACGGTCGAAGCGCGCGCGGTCCGCGGGTGGAAGGGCTGGCCCTACGCGTACGTCCTGCCCCGACAGCACCAGGATTCCGTCGGGCTCGCCACGCTGCTCGGCATCCTGCATCGCGGCCAGGTCGAGGTTCGCACCGCGCTCCACCCCGCGGCGCTCGGTGGCCAGCGGTTCCCGGCCGGAAGTTACGTCGTAGTGCTGCGGCAGCCGTATGCCGCGTTCGCCAAGACGCTGCTCGAGCCGCAGCGGTATCCCGACCTCCGGCTGTACCCCGGTGGCCCGCCGCTCCCGCCGTACGACGTCACCGCGCACACGCTACCGTTGCTGATGGGCGTGACCGCCGTGGCAGCGCGCGATTCGCTGCGCTTTGCCCTCTCCGCCCCGGTCGAGCCGCCCGCCGCGAGCCCCGGGTATCCCGGCTTCGCCGGCCCAGAGGCGCCACGGGTCGCGCTGTACCGCTCGTACGTCGCGCCGATCGATGAGGGATGGACGCGCTGGGTGTTCGATACGTGGAAGGTGCCCTACGTGTCGGTGGTCGACTCGGTGGTGCGTGCGGGGAAGCTCAGGGATCGGTTCGACGTGATCGTCCTGCCGGATCAGTCGCCCCACGAGCTAATGGACGGTCTGCCGCGCCAATATCCCGCACCCTACGCCGGAGGCATCGGCCCGGAGGGCGTAGAGGCGCTGCGCCAGTTCGTGACCGACGGCGGAACGCTGGTGGCGATCAACGACGCGAGCCGCTTCGCCGTCGAGCGCCTGCTCCTCCCCGTGCGCAACGTCCTCGAGAGCGTGGCCGACGACGAGTTCTACGCCCCCGGATCGATCTTCCGGCTCGAGCTCGACCCGAGCGACGCGATCGCGCGCGGCATGCCCGCCCAGTCTGTAGCGTGGTATGAAAACGGTCCCGCGTTCGAGGTGCTCGATTCGAGCGCCGCGCGCGTCGTGGGGCGCTATCCGGCTGACGCGGACAAAGTGCTGTTGTCCGGCTGGGCGTTGCATCCTGAGCGGGTGGCGGGTCGGGGGGCGCTGGTGGACGTCAAGCTCGGGACCGGTCGGGTGGTCTTGTTCGGCTTCCGACCGCAATACCGCGGCCAGAGCATCGCCACTTACCCGTTGCTATTCAACAGCTTACGGCTGACTCCGCGTTAGGTGATGCCCGTCTCTTGTCCGATCGTCCGGTGATTCCTATCGTGTAGCCCCCTATGGCTGTGGTCCGGCAGGCAGGTGCCCTCTTGCTGGCCGCGCTCCTCATGAGTCGCGGCCTTTTTGCGCAGGATGGCGTCGACACCACGACGCCTCCGACACCGCTCACGTCCCCGCCGGCCGGCGCCGTCGCGACCGCTCCGGTCGATCAGCTGAAGGTGTTGCTGCGTCCCACCGAGATCCGCTACGTCCAGCAGGAATCGGTGCTGCTGCCGCCCACGGCGAACATCAAGGCGCTGTACGTAAACGCGTGGGCGTTCGGATCCCAGAAACTCTGGCAACTGGTGCGCCTGGCCGATGAGACCGAGATCAACGCGTTCGTGATCGACGTGAAGGATGACACCGGCTGCCTGCTCTATCCTTCCGCGGTGCCGACGGCCGAGCAGATCGGCGCGAATAAGTGCGTGCGAGCGAAGGACGCGAAGGCGCGGCTCGATACACTCGCCGCTCACGGCATCTATCCCATCGCGCGCATCGTGGTCGCGAAGGATCCACTGCTCGCGGAGCGGAAGGGCGCCTGGTCGGTGAAGGACCGCGACACGGGCGGCCTGTGGCGCGACCGGATCAACATCGCATGGGTGGACGCCTACAACGACTCAGTCTGGATCTATTCCGCCCAGCTCGCGCAGGAAGCCGCGCAGATGGGATTCCAGGAGGTGCAGTTCGACTACGTGCGCTTCCCCGACGAGCCGCGCGAACGGATGGCGACGGCCATCTTCCCCGCGCACCGCGCGGGACAGACCCAGCGCGAGGCGGTGCGCGAGCACGTGGCGCTGCTGAAAGACCGGCTGAGGCCGTTCGGGGTTCCCGTCACGTTCGACATCTTCGGGCTCACGGCTTCGGTGACAACGGGCGATCTCGGCATCGGGCAGGTGTGGGAAGATTTCGTGAGCGTGGCCGATGTGGTGCTGCCGATGGTGTACCCGAGCCATTACTACCGGGGCGCCTTCGGCTACGCGTGGCCGAACGGCCAGCCGTACCACATCGTGCGCAGCGCCCTGACGGACGCGCTGCAGCGCTCGCGCCCGCTCCCCGGCTCGGCCGAAATCCGCCCGTTCCTGCAAGCCTTTACCCTCGGGCGCCGGCTTCCCCGCTACACCCCATTCGAGATCCGGGAGCAGATCCGCGCGGCGGAGGACCTGGGAATCACGTCGTGGGTGCTGTGGAATCCGCGCAGTGTGTACCAGCGCGGCTCGCTCCGGTCGAAGGACGGCACCGAGCCGGCGGCGGGCCGGGCCATCTCTAGCCGCGGCGGTCGCTAGGCCGAGGGTTCGGCGAGTGCCATCCCGGGCTGCCACTCGGTGATGTAGCCCGCGATGGCCGAGGCGGCGACCGTGTAGGGGTTGGCGAGGTAGAGCTGGCCCGGTCCCGAGCGACCCGGGAAATTGCGGTTGATCGCGCTGATAGTCACGTCGGCGCCCGTCTTCGAGACCCCGGGTCCTGCGTTGATGCACGCGCCACAAGACGGCTCGAGGAACGTGGCGCCCACCTTCCGAAACAGCTCGAGGTATCCCCGCGCCTCGCAGTAGCGCTTCACGTCCTGCGACCCGCACTGGATGTAGAAGCGCACCCAAGGCGCAACGCGCTCCCCTCGCTCTGCCGCCTCCTCGAGTACGCGCGCGTACATGTCCATGTCTTCCTTTTTTCCCGCGGTGCAGGACCCGGCGTACGCGATGTCCACCCTCACCCGGTCCGCGGCCTCCGGGATGGAACGTCCGTTCCCGGGGTCGCCCGGTAGCGCGACCAGCGGCCGGATCGCGCCGGCATCGATCTCGATCACCTGGCAGTACTCCGCGCCCGCGTCGCTCGAGAGACCCCGACACAGCCGCCCCGCCGCGTCGCGCGTCATCCCGCGATACTCCACCAGGTACGCAACCGTCTTCTCGTCGGGAGCGACGTAGCCGGTGAAGCCGCCGACCTCGGCCGTCATGTTGGTCATGGTCGCGCGCTCGTCTACGGACAGCGACTCGACAGCATCGCCACAGTATTCCACCAGTTTGCCGATCGCGCGGCCGCTCTTCACATACGGGTGGCGCAGGATCTCGAGCATGAAGTCCTTCGCCGTCACGTTGTCCGGCTTCCTGCCGCTCACGATGACTTTCACGGTCTCGGGCACCGTGAGCCGCACGTCCTTCGTGATCCACGAGTTGAAGATCGCCGTCGTGCCGACCCCGAAGGCGACGCATCCCACGGCGCCGGCATGCGGCGTGTGGGAGTCGCTCCCGATGATCACCATCCCCGGCTCGGCGTGCCCCTCGAGGATCTTGGAGTGGCAGATGGCCTCGGACCCGTGGTGGCCCAGCCGCAGCTCCCCGTACAGCCGGATCCCCTGCTTCTCCGCGAACGCGCGCTGCTTCTTCTCGAGCTCGAGGGCCACGTCGAGCAGGCCCTCCTTCACGCGCTCGGGCGTCATCGCCTCGCCGAGGAAGGTGAGGTGATCGCGGAACATGAGGATCGACCCCGGGTCGTGCACCTTCTCGTCCTGTCCCACGAGCTGCTCGAAAAAGATCGCCGCCATGGGGGTGACGTACTCGTGACTGAACCGGATGTCGCTGACGATGAAGCCCTCGTCCCCGGGCTTGACTGCCGGGACGCCGACCTTGCCCGTGGACGGATCGACGACCCAGTGGCGGGCCATGATTTTCTCGCCGAGGGTCATGGGACGAGGTGGCGTGGCGGGTGGTGAGAGCGCGACCTTCCCCTGGAGCCGGGCGACGTTGAAGTTGAACAGCCCCCCGTACTCGATGATCCCGCGGGTGATCTCGCCTTCGCCCGCGGTGAACGCGCTCAAGGGGATCGCCTCGCCGCGTCGCACCTTGTCGATGATCGAGAAGTCCGTCGTGGCCAACACGCCCAAGTTCTGACAGTTCTCCCGATAAATGCGCTCGATGTTCTCCGCGACCACCAGCTTGATCCCCGCACACATCTCGGCGTACGGCGACTGCTCGCGCGAAGAGCCCTTGCCCCGGCGCTTCCCGCTCACCGAGGCGACAAAGCCGCCGCGCTTGACCGAGCCGCGGGTGATGGGAAACTCTTCGCCGCACTTGAGCCCCAGGTAGGGAAAGTCGCCCAGGGTTTCGTCGTAGTAGTAGCAGATGTAGGCGGGGGTTATTTCGTCGGTGGAGATGTTGTCGCGGAGCTTGGTCGTTGGCTGCCAATCGATGTCCTGCCCCTCGAGCTGCCGGCGCACCAGGTCCGCGTCCTCGGCCAGGAACAGGATCCGCCCCCGGAGCACCACCTGATCCGGCAGCTTCTCGACCCAACGGGAGCGCAACGCAGCGAGCATCGGGCGAAAGATTACCCCTTGCCTAGGCCCGAGCAAGCCGATTTCCTTGGTGGCCGTGATCCTCCTCCTACTCGCGCTGCAGAGCCTCCCCCGGGTCGCCCTGACCGGCACGTTGCACAGTCCGCGCGTGAAGGAGAGCTCCGGAGTCGCCGCGAGTCGCGCGCACCCCGGTGTGCTGTGGACCCACAACGACTCGGGGGACGATGCATATGTGTACGCCACCGATCTCGCCGGTGCCGACCGCGGTTTCGTCCGCATCCGCGGCGCCCGTGCCGTGGACTGGGAGGATATCGCGCTTGGCCCATGCCCCACGCGGCGCGGCGCGTGCCTCTACATCGCGGACACGGGCGATAACGAGAGAGCCCGTAGATCCGTAGTCCTCTACGCCGTGCCCGAGCCCGATCCACCAGGCCAGGGGAGAGGTCCGATCCGTTCCGCCCCGGCCGCGGCGCTGCGCCTCAGGTACCCCGGCGGGCCGGACGACGTGGAGGCGATCTACGTTTCGCCACGAGACAGCGCGCTCTACCTCGTGAGCAAGGGACGTAGCGGTGTTGTCCAGTTGTACCGCGTGTCCCGCAACGCGTGGCATGGCGACACGACGGTCACGGCCTCGCCACTGCAGCGGTTGCCGATCCCGCCGTTTGCGGCGCTGGGTCGCCTCGTGACCGGCGCGGCGATCCGGCCGGACGGCCGGGTCGTGGCGATCCGCACGTACACGGAGATCTATACGTTCGTCTCGGGTGAGGGGGGGGCTCTGACGCCCAGCGGGTGGCCGGTGTGTAACATCACCGGGCTGGAGGTGCAGGGAGAGGCGATTGATTTCCTGGACGACTCAACGTTCGTGCTCACCAGCGAAGCCGACCGGCGAGGCCGCGGGTCGATTCACACTGTGAGATGCCCCGAGTGACCCCATGAGGAGGAGCCACACGTGTCCGTGAAATGGTCGTTCGCCGTCACGATGATCTCGTTCGGCTGCGCCGGTGCGTCAGGGCCCGCGGCAGCACCGGCGACGCTCGCTGCCCCCATCCCGGCCGTGAGCACGGCGGCGATGGCCGCCCACCTCAAATACCTCTCCGATGACCTGCTGGAGGGCCGCGCCCCGGCGACGCGCGGCGGCCGCTTAGCCGCGAAGTACATCGCAGCCCAATTCGAGGCGCTCGGCCTGGAGCCCGCGGGCAGCGATGGATCGTACTTCCAACCGGTGGCGCTCGTCGGCATGACGCCCCGCCCGTCGCTCGTCTGGGGCAAAGGCGGTGCGACCCGGTCGCTCACCTACCTCGACGACTTTGTGGCGTGGGCGGAGCGGCCGGAGAGTCACACTGTCGCCGACGGCGAGGTCGTGTTCGTCGGCTACGGTGTCGAGGCGGGGGAGTGGCGGTGGGATGACTACAAGGACGTGAACGTTCGCGGCAAGGTGCTCTTGATGCTCGTGAACGATCCCGGTCTGCAGGACTCGACCATCTTCAACGGGCGGGCCCTGACCTACTACGGCCGTTGGACGTACAAGCTCGAAGAAGCGGCGCGCCGCGGCGCGTTGGGCGCCATCCTCCTCCACACCACCGAGAGCGCGACTTACGGATGGGATGTGGTGCGCGGGTCCTGGTCGGTGGAGCAATTCAAGCTCGACCGGCCGGCCGCCCAGAGCATCGCCTTCGCCGCGTGGGTGACGCACGACGCCGCTCAGGCCGCCCTCTCCCGGGCCGGCCTGAACCTCGATTCGCTGACCCGTTCGGCGGCGCGCCGCGAGTTCCGTCCGGTGGCGACCGGGATCAATGTCGCGGTCGAGGTCACGAGCGCGCTGCGTCACGTCCGCTCGGAGAATGTCGTGGCCAGGATCCCCGGGAGCGACCCCGCGCTGACCCGCCAGGCGGTGTTGTTCACCGCGCACTGGGATCACAAGGGGATCGGCCCGGTCGTCAACGGCGACTCGATATACAACGGTGCGGAGGACAACGCGTCGGGCGTCGCGGCGATGCTCGGCGCCGCCGAAGTGCTGATTCGGGTGCAGCCGCGCCCCCGGCGGACGCTGCTGTTCGTGGCGACCACGGCCGAGGAGAGCGGCTTGCTCGGTAGCGAGGCGTACACGCAGGACCCCCTCGTGCCGCTCGAGCAGACGGCGGCGGTGATCAATCTCGATGTAACCAACGTCCGCGGGGCGACGCGCGACATCGACGCGCTGGGCGTCGACCGGTCGACCCTCGGCGCGGTATTCGATGCGGCGGCCCGCGCCGAATCGCTGGCGGTGGTTCACGAGCCCGACGTGCGCGGCTCGTTCTATCGGTCGGACCATTTCCCGTTCTCCAAGGCCGGCGTGCCGGCCCTGTCAATCGAGCCGGGCAGGGATTTCGTCGGCCGGCCCGCCGGCTGGGGCGAGCAGGAGGCCGCGCGCTACAACCGCGAGCGCTACCACCAGCCCGGCGACGAGTACCGCCCGACGTTCAGCTACGCGGGGATGGCGCAAGAGGTGCGGGTGGCGCTGCGAGTCGCGCTGGCGGTGGCCAATGAGCCGGCGATGCCACGTTGGCTGCCGAATTCAGAATTCCAGCGGCCGGCAGGGCGCGCGCATCCCTGAGTGCAAGATATTGCAGTATATGTAAGTTTGCGTAGAGAAAAGCTTTGTGAATGATCCGGTGACGGGAACGTGGGTGCCTCTGGCCTATTCCGAGGCACCCACATAAGTTTGCGCCCGCCTTTCGGCAGTCAGCACTCCCGCACTCCGGAGTCGGCACCTGGAACTCCCCACATCGCATCGGCTGCCGCTGTCGTGGCTGCTCGAAGCGGCGAGCCCGCCAATCGTATATCGAGCCTACGCCGAAGTCGTCCCGGAGGTCGAGCGGGACCCGGCGCGCCTCGAGGCGCTGCGCCAATCGGTGCTGCAGTACAAACCGGCGCAGGCGATCGCTCGCAAGCAGAAGGCTACGGGACTGTGGGGCGCGAACCTGCTGGCGCCCGCGGCGTCCAAGACGTACGGCTGGAGCGAGCCGGGCACGGTATACCAGTACCGGCGGCTGCTCGAGATGGGGTGGCCCCCATCGGAGCGGGTGTTTCGCAGCGCCGACCGGTTCCTGTTTCAGCTACTGTCGCGCATCGAGACCGACGATCCCGACCGAACGGTCGCCCAGCGCGCGCTCGAGCTCCTAGTCGAGTTCCAAAAGGTTGCCAAGACGGATCCCGGGCTGGGGCGCTGGGCGCGCCGCATGGGCCGCGAGGGAGCGGCCTGCGCGCTGGCGCGCGGCGGGCACAGCGACGATCCGCGGGTACGCGGCACGGCGCATACCATCGCCAGCAACGTCTCCCAGTACCTGCGCAGCGAGCTCGCGGCGAACCCTTTCAAGAAGGCCCAGGGGAAGACGGTGCTCGATCCGCATGCTTGCCCTCCGACCATCTTCGCCGTGGAGATGCTCGCATTTCTGCCTCCCGTGCAGCGAGAGCGGGCCGGCTTCATCGAGCGGCTGGGGCAGTATTTCTCTTCGCCCGCGCCGCGACGGGCGTTCTTCATCCTCGCGGGCAAGAAGCTGCTCAAGCCGATATTCGAGATCCTCGGTGACCCGTTGCGTTCGGACGCCCAGGGCCATATCACCGACATCCCGTTCGCGCTCTACTGGATCGAACTCCTGGCGCGACTCGGTCTGGTGCGCCAGATCCCGAGCGCCAGCCGGGTGCTGGCGCGGCTGTTCAACGAGTGCGACGAGCAGGGGATCTGGAGCCCGAAGAGCCTGCGCGCCATGCCCAAGGCAACAAACCCCCTCACGGCGCACTACTTCCCGCTCGAGGGACCGGGGAAGAGCCCGGCTCAACGGCAAACGGACGCGACCTTTCGGCTCGGGCTCGTCGCCCGCTTGATGGGGATTCCCGTCGAGATCGTCTAGCATTCCCCTTGCGCCTGGGGAGCCATTTACGTAGTAGTAACAGCTACTACGCACATGCCCAGGGACATCGATCTCACGCCATTCGGGTTCACGCCCACTGAGTCCCAGGCGTACGCCGCGCTGCTCCGGCTCGGGCCATCCACTGGCTACGCGATTGCTCATGCTACGCGCGTGGCGCGCGCCAACACGTATGGCGCTCTCGAGGGCTTGGTAGGTCGCACCGCCGCGCGGCGGCTGACGGGGCGTCCCGCCCGCTATCGGGCGACGGACCCTGCGGCGCTGATAGCTCAACTGGCTGCGCAGCAGGGTGAAGCCCTCGACCGCCTCAGCCGGTCCTTGCGCGACGCCGCTAGCCCCTCCGAGCCCGAGACCCGGAGCGTCACGGGCGGGCGCGCCGTCGCCAACCTGATCATCCAGGTCGTCGCCCGCGCCGAGCACCGGGCGGAGGGTGTGCTCTCGGCCGAACTGCTCCGCCCTACGTTGCCTGCCTGGCGCCGTGCCAAGGAACGTGCGGCACTCGAGCTGCGAGTCGCGGGAGACGTGCCCGCGGAAGCGAGTCCCATCCTCCGCGGGACCGTATCCGGGGACTCCCCCACTGTGCTGTTGATCGACGACGTTCAAGCAGTGCTCGTGGTGGGGAGCGGCGAGACGGCCTCCGGTATGTGGAGCTCGCATCCGGCGCTCGCCGCACTGGCGCGGGCGTGGATCCGGGGCCTCGCGTGAGGCGGCTGCTCGTCGTGATCCTCTGCGCCCTCGCCGGCTGCCGGGCCACCGCCCTGCCCGAGGCGCAGCTGTTCCCCGCCGGGACCGAGTTCACCGCCCGCTACCTCCAGGTCGACGGAACAAGGATCCGCTACATCGACGTGGGGCGCGGCGCTCCCGTCGTATTCCTGCACGGCCTCGGCGCCTCGATGTACGCGTGGCGCAGGAATGTCGCAGCTGTGGCCGCGGCAGGGTTCCGCGTGATCGCGTTCGACAACCGCGGCTTCGGTCTCTCCGACAAGCCGCCGGCCCCCTACGACAACGCCGCGTACGCCCGCCTGGCGATCGCCTTCATGGACTCGCTGCGGCTTACGGACGCCGTGCTCGTCGGGCACTCCATGGGCGGCGCGATCGCCGCGCAAGTCGCGATCGAGTATCCAGCGCGCGTGCGGGGGCTCGTACTGGTCGGGTCGGCCGGCCTGGGCGCGCGTGAGCCGCTGCTGTTTCGGGTGGCCCGGTGGCCGGTGCTCGGACCGGCAGCGCTCGCGCTCCGTGGGCGGGGCTTCACCGCCCGTCTGCTCAGGTCCACCTACTCTGATCCGGGCAAGGTCACGGAGGCCGACGTGGATCAGTACTACGCCCCCGTCGCCCAGCCGGAGTACGGGCGAGCCTTGCGGGGTGTGCTGCGGCAGTTCCGGTTCACGGCACTCGAGGGGCGGCTCGATCGAATCGCGGCTCCAACGCTGGTGCTGTGGGGGGAGGAGGACCGTTGGGTGCCGATGGGACTGGGCCGCGCCCTCGCCGCGGGAATCACTCGCTCCGCGTTCGTGAGCGTGCCGCGCGCCGGACACTCAGTTCAGGAGGAAGCGCCGGACGAGGTGAACCACCTAGTCATCAGATTTCTGAAGGACGGGTTGCCGCGGATCCCGGCGGACCTAGCGTTGGCGCGGTAGGACGGTATATTTCCTCAACCGCTCGGTTGAGGAAACAGCGCTCTGAAGCCTAAACTAAGCAACTCCAGCGCATTACGGATCGTCGCTGCCGCCCGTGAAGAGTTCTCTCGCAGGGGCTTCGAGGGCGCGCGCGTAGACCAGATCGCGCGGCGGGCCGGCGTGAACAAGCAGCTGGTCTTTTACTACTACCACTCCAAACGCGGCCTCTTCACCGCGGTGCTCGCCCGCGGTGCGGCAGAGCTAGAGCAGGCCTTGGCGAGCCTCCCGACGGGGGGCGACCGACCCCTGGACCGGATCCGTGTCACCCTCGGCGCCCAGTTCGATTTCCTGGCGGCGCATCCTGACCTGGTCGCGCTGCTCACACAAGCCGGGCGGTCCGACGCGCGGCCCTTTGCTCCCGCCGTCAAGCGGCTGGTCGTGCTCCTCGCCGAGGGGCAGGGCCGCGGTCAAGTGCGCGACGACCTCGACCCGCACCTGGCCGCCGCCCAGGCCCTCGTGCTGATGGTGGCCTATCTCGGTCTGGAATCGCTCATCGCGATGAGCGCGGCTCCCCTCGGCGCCGACGAGCCGGCGCTGCGGGAGCGCTGGAAGGAAGCAGCGGTACGACTGGTGTTAGATGGAATCGCAGCCCGCTAGGCTCGAGTCGCGAGCTACCAGTTGATCCAGTAGGACGCCTTCACAAGGAAAGTATTGTCCGGATGCAGGTCGAAGAGGTCGCGGAAGTCCCCGCCCATGGAGCGCGAGCCCTGGCTGCCCGCGCCGTCCTGCCGCCCCTGGGTCCACACGACGAACAGCGTCGAGCCTGGGCGGTATTCCCAGCGCAGCACGGCGGTCGAGTTGAACTGCTTCCGGTTGAAGCCATCGGGCACGCCCGTGTACGGCTTGTAGCGGTCGCCGTATGCCGCGGCCCTCGGGTCAGCGAGCTCGCGCAGGTTCGAGTAAGTGCCCTTGCTGACGAACGGCTGGGCATAGAGCTGCACGGTGAGGGTGGGTGAGACCGTGTAGTCGATCCGCCCGGTGAGCGACGCCTCGTTCTGATCGAGGCGCGCAAAGGTGTAGTGCGTCGCGAAGGGCGAGGTTGAGTCGGTGACGGTACCGTGCGGCTGAACGTCCTTCACCCTGTGGGCAGTGCTCAGGGTCAGCGTCGTTCTGAACTGGGATGCGAGCCGAAACGCGACTTGGACATTGCCGCTGAATCGCTCGGTCCGACCCGCGTCACCGCGCAAGTAGTTGACCCACATGTATGGAGTGAAGGCCGGGCGTTCATCACCGTCCACCTCTGCATTGATAGACAGGTAGGGATCGACGCGCACCGCCGGCCCGCCGCGGGTGCAGTCGCGATCGCAGTACGTCGTTCCCAGCTGGCCGGCCGTCACGCCAGAGTGCACCCACCAGCGGTTGTTCAGCTGGGCGTGCACGTTCGTGTTGGCGGCACGCTCCACGGGCGTTCCCGCGGCCGTCCAGAATTGCCACCAATTGAAGTTCCAGAACGCGGTCTGATAGAACGAGCTGGGGTGGCGGGACTGAAACGCAAACCACGTGTTCCAGCTCTGCTGGTCCGCCTGCAAGAGGAAACCGAGGTCGTTCACCTCGAAACCCTGAGAGCGGCGCTGGTAACTGGTCTCGAACCGGGTGATTCCGCCGCCCACTTTTCCGAATTTGAGCTCTTCGGCATCGCCCCAGAGCGACGTCCGGGTCGGATCGTAGACGACGCCGGCGCCGGGCCGTTGGTAGTAATGCACCGGGTCGCGCTGCGTGACCGCGATCGCCGAAGGCGTACCGGTGACCCGGCTCAGGTCGAGCGATCCCGAAAACTGGTATTTACGGCCGGGGAAGCGGTGCCGGAAGTCCAATCCGCCCGCATACGCGCTGTGGCGCAGCGAGTCCCCAGTCCACTGGTCCTGATTGCGATTGACCGCGGTGACCATAACTCCGATACCGCTCTCGCCGCCACGCAAGTCCTGCTGCCCACGCACCACGGCATAGTTGGTTGCCGGCTCCATGGTGCGGTCCAGCGTACCCACCTCACGGCCTGTGACGGCGTCCAGCACACCGATGGTCTGACCGCCGGGAAGGCGGCCGGTGAGCTTCGCGGCGCCGTAGATCGTGCTCGCTGCTGCCGCGTCGGCACCACCGTAATCCGCGAGCTGGGGCGACCGGCCGATGCGCCGCGAGTAGAACAGGCCCTCGCCCGTGCTGCAGTCGTTCACGGCGCTGCAATTCACGTCGAACCGAAAGATCCCCGCGCCCTGGACGAAGAATGGCCGCCGTTCCTGGAAGAATGTCTCGAAGACGCTGAGGTTCAGTACCGCTGGATCCGCCTCGACCTGGCCAAAATCGGGATTGACCGTCGCGTCCAGCGTGAGGTTCGGCGTGATCCCGTACTTCAGGTCGGCACCGCCCGTCACCTTCTGAGAGCGGTCAAAAGCACTACCGGTCGGCACGGAGACGTTCTTCGTCACCACGTAGGGCGCCACCTCGGGCCGGCGCGGCGACGGCAGGCCCTCGAGGCCAACCAGCTCGCCCAGTTGCGATGTGACGCCTGCCTGGGAATTGCGGTACACGGGCCAGCTGACCCGCTCGGAGTAGCGCTGGATATCACGCCACACCGCGAACCCGAACGTGTTCGTGGCCCGCGGGACGTAGCGCAGCTGCGACAGCGGGATCCGGAACTCGGCGGTCCACCCGAGCGAGTCGACCTGCGTGCCCACGTCCCACACCGCGTCCCACGCGTCGTCCTCCTGGCCGTCGTTGTACATCGCGTAGTCGCGCTTCACCCCCGCCGGGTTCACGGCGAACTCGAAGCCCGAGCGGCGGTCGTGGTAGGAGTCGACCATGATCTTCAGCTGATCGGTCGCGGCCCGCACGTCCCGGCGCGCGAGCAACTTGAGAATGCTGTCGGGATGCGGGTCGAAGGCGCGGATGAAGACGTAGAAGTAGCGGTCGTCGTAGGCCACCTTGGCTTCGGTGGCGAATCGGGGATCCCCGTCCTCCTTGGGCTGGAACTCGCGGAACTGGGTGATCGGTGGGGCCACCCGCCAGACTTCGTCGTCGTCCCGGCCGTCGATCACCACCGGGACGGTAGCGCGCACGGCGGTCGCCCTCGTGGCAGTGGACGGTGGAGGTAGAGGCGCGACGACGCCGCCCGCGCTGGCAGGCGGGGTGGTGGCTTGCAGCACGATCGCGAGTAGGACGACAGCCGGCATGACGGGAGCCCCCGTGACCTGGTCGGAACATTAGACAGGTCGTACGGGGAAAGGGTTGGGCAGGTTCCCGCCATGACCAGAACCGAACAAGCCCCCGGGGGGAGAATCCCCGGGGGCTTGTCCCTTCCAGCGGTTAGTTGTGCTTCGCGAGCAGGCTCGGCTCGACCGGGGCTTCGCCGTCGAACACGAGGTGACCAGCCTCGAACCGGGCGCCGCGCAGAGCCAATGTCAGGACTTCGTCCAGATCCTCCACCAGGTGCACCTCCAGTGACGAGCGCACGTCCTCGGGGAGATCGTCCAGGTCGGCGGCGTTCTCCTTTGGCAGCACGATCGTGGTGATACCCGCCCGTACCGCACCCAGCACCTTCTCCTTCACGCCCCCGATCGGCAGGATCCGGCCCCGCAGGGTGATCTCGCCGGTCATGGCGAGGTCGTGGCGCACGGCCCGCCGGGACAACGCCGATACGAGCGCCGTCGCCATTGTCACGCCGGCCGAGGGGCCGTCCTTCGGAATGGCGCCCGCGGGGACGTGGACATGGACGTCGGTGCCGGTGAACGCCTCCTCGTCTATCCCCAGCTGATCGGCGTGGGACTTGGCGTACGTGAGCGCCGCCCGGGCCGACTCCTTCATAACGTCGCCCAGCTGCCCGGTGAGCACGAGCTCACCCTTGCCGCGCATCACGCTCGCCTCGACGAACATGATGTCGCCGCCGACCGGCGTGTAATACATCCCCGTGGCCACGCCGACCTCGTCGTCGCGTGCCTTGTGCTCCGGATGGACCTTGGGACGCCCGAGCAGGTCGTCCACATCCTTGGCGTCGACCGCGACGCGCTCGATCTCGCCGCTGGCGATTTGGCGCGCGACCTTGCGCCCGAGCTTCCCGATCTCGCGCTCCACCTGGCGGACACCGGCCTCACGCGTGTACCTCGTAATGATCTCGCTCAGTGCGGCGTCCGTGACCGTGAGCTGCTCCGGGGTCAGGCCGTTCTCGTGCAGCTGCCGCGGAACAAGGTAGCGCCTCGCGATCTCCAGCTTTTCACGCTCGGTGTAGCCCGCGAAGGTCACACTCTCCAGGCGGTCGAGCAGCGGTCCCGGGATACTCTGCGGGAAGTTCGCGGTCGCGACGAACAATACTTCCGACAGGTCGAAGGGCACGCCCAGGTAATGATCCGTGAACGAATCGTTCTGCGCCGGGTCGAGTACCTCGAGCAACGCGGCGGCCGGGTCTCCCTGGAACGAGACACCCAGCTTGTCGAGCTCGTCGAGGAGGAATACCGGGTTCTTGGCGCCCGCCTGCTTCATCCCCTGGATGATCCGGCCCGGCATGGCGCCGACGTACGTGCGCCGATGGCCCCGGATGTCGGCCTCGTCGCGGGCGCCGCCGAGCGAAATGCGAACGTACGGCCGACCCATGGCGCGCGCGATCGACTTGGCGATCGAGGTCTTGCCGACCCCCGGGGGACCGACGAACAACAAGACTTGACCGCGCGCCTGCTTATCGTCTTCGTTGCCCTGCGCCACCGCGTCGGGCGAGCGCTGGCGCAACTGACGCACGGCGAGGAACTCGAGGACCTGATCTTTCACGTCCTTGAGACCGTAGTGATCCTGCTCGAGGATTTCCGCGGCCCGCTTCAAGTCGAGCGACTCCTCCGCCCGCTTGTTCCAGGGCAATTCCGCCATCGTCTCGAGGTAGGTACGGATCACCTGGGCTTCCATCGAGTCGCGGCTCGCCCGCTCCAGCCGGGAGAGCTCGCGGTCGACTTCCTTGCGCGCGGCTTCGGGGAGCTCGAGCGCCTCGAACCGCTTCCGCAGGTCCTCCACCTCGGTCCCTTCGTCCCCTTCGCCGAGCTCCTTGCGGATCGCCTTCATCTGCTCCCGCAGGAACATCTCACGCTGGCGCTCGCCCAGCTCTTCCTGGACCTGGGACTTGATGTGCTCTTGCGCGTCGAGCACGCCGATCTGCCGCTGGACGTGAATGAGGACACGCCGCAACCGATCCTCTACGGACAGCGTCTCGAGCAGCCCCTGGCGCTCCGCCGGCTGAATCTCGAGGTAGCCGGCCACCAAGTCGGCGAGCCGGCCGGGGTCAGACACCTCTTCGAGCACCTGACGGACGACGTCTTCGGGGAGGCCCGACTTCTGGCCTAATTCCGCGGCGCGCTCGCGCGCCTCACGGTGCAGACCGACAAACGCCGGATCACCGGTGTTCAGGGGCGGCAGGTCGTCGACCTCGTGGACCACAGCCTCGAGGTACCGGCCGTTATCCGTGTAGTGCAGCGCCGTGCCTCGGCGCTCGCCGTGCAACAGCAGCTGCACGCCGCCGAGTCCGCGCTGGATCTGGCTGATCTTGGCGATCGTCCCCGTCGTATACAGCACGTCGGGGCTGACCGTATCGATGTTCTCGCGCTGGGCCACCGCAAAGATGAAGCGGGAGTCGGTCTTCAGCGCCGCCTCGATGGCGCGCAACGTCGCGGGGCGTCCGGCGCCGACCGGCGTCGAGACACCTGGAAACAGCACGACCTCCCGGAGCGGGAGCACGGGGAGCGTCAGTCGTTCAGACATGGGCATAAACTCTAGTGAGGGTAAGCACACGCATGGTTCGCAGGGGCTTAAGCATCGTCCGTGCCACCACCAGAACGCTGCGCTGAGCACGCGCGTTCCGCGGAGCCGCGGCCAATAAGGCAGGCGCTGCCGAATAGCCATCGCGCGAGCGCCAACCCGGCGGCCGAACCGTAAGTCAAAAGGCGCTTACAGGTTGCACGCTCGTCGCCTCGCGGCTAATCTATCCGCGCGCACTTCACGCGACGCTCGATGAACGATGCTGCAGACAAGGCACTCGCCACCCGCCTGAGCCAGGCGCTCGGCAGCTCCTACACGCTCGAGGGAGAGATCGGCCGGGGCGGGATGGGTGTGGTCTTCAGCGCCCGCGACGAGCGGTTGAAGCGCCAGGTCGCCGTCAAGGTACTCCCGCCGGAGCTCGCGTTCCGGGAGGAGATCCGGCTGCGCTTTGTGCGCGAGGCCGAGACGGCGGCGCGGCTGTCGCACCCGCATATCGTGCCGATCCACTCGGTCGGCGAGAGCCCGGACGGGCTGGTCTACTTCGTGATGGCCTACGTGGACGGCGAGTCGCTCGGCGCGAAGCTCAAGCGGCGCGGCAGGCTGCCCCCCGACGAGTCGCGGCGGATCATGCAGGAGACTGCCGACGCGCTCGGGGCTGCGCACGCGTTTGGGATCATCCATCGCGACGTGAAGCCCGACAACATCCTGCTCGAGGGGAGTCGCGGCCGCGTCGTCGTCACGGACTTCGGCATCGCCAAGGCGCTGTCCTCGACGACGGGCGGCGCGACGCTCACGGCGACGGGTGTGGCGATCGGCACGCCGCACTACATGAGCCCGGAGCAGGCAGCGGGAGACCGCGAGATCGACGGGCGGTCCGACATCTATAGCCTGGGTGTGGTGGCCTACCAGATGCTCGCGGGGGAGCTGCCGTTCCAAGCCCCCACGGTCCCCGGGATCCTGATGAAGCACATCACGGAGCGGCCGCCGCTGATCACCGACCGGCGGCCGGAGGTGCCCGAGGATCTCGCGGCCTGCGTGATGCGGTCGCTCGAGAAAGATCCGGAGGACCGTTGGCCGACGGCGGACGCGCTGCGGCGCGCGCTCGAGGCCCGAAGCGCCACCATGTACAAGCCGCGCCGCTCGGGCGGCCCCTCCCCCTCGCGCGGGATGCGGGCGCCACCGCCGCCCGCGCCGCCGTTGCCGCGGGGAGGCAGGGGACGGGCGTTCGATGAGCGGGCGCGGCGGCTCGACCGGATGCGTGACCGGCCGACGCTCGCGCCCAGCGGCGAGCCCGAGATCGTGCGTGATCTGCGGAGCCGGTTCGTGACCTGGGCCTCGGTATGCGGCTCGCTGTTCATCATCGACGTCGCCACAGGCAACCATGCCCCGGGCTTCTCAATCGTGGTCGCCGGCGTGTGGGCCGGTTGGAAGCTCGTACCTCGCTACGTGCGACTCTGGCACGCCGGTTACTCGTGGCGCGACGTATTCGCCCGGCCACCGGCGTCGGACGCGATCGAAGCGCGCCTCGCGGCGGGGGGGAGCCGCCCCATCGAGCTGCCGCGCGCCACGACCGACGAGTTCGGCGGCCAGGCCGAGCCGATCCAGCAGGCCCGCAGCGATCGCAAGGCGATCCTCCGGATCGTCGACCGTCTCCCCAAGTCGGAGCGGAAGCTGTTGCCTGATGTAGTCGCCACTGCAGACGCGCTTCTGAATCGGGCCGAAGACCTGGCCCGGACCCTGCACGCCATGAGCGAGACCGTGGACCGGGGCGCCCTGGCCCGCCTCGAGGAGAAGATCCAAGCGACCAAGCATCAGGGCGATCCCGGGTTGACCCGAAGGCCGCACGAAGGGGGCAGCACGGAGCGGGATCGTCAGGTGGGCCTACTCGAGCGCCAGCGCCAGGCGCTCACGGATCTCCTGACCAGGCGTCAACTGGTCGCGGACCAGCTCGAGTCGTGCGTGCTGGCGATGCAGAACGTCCGGTTCGACCTGCTCCGCCTCCGTTCCGCGGGTGTGGCGGTGGCCCTCGATGATCTCACCCGTGCCACGCAGCAGGCACGAGCGCTGTCGCGCGACGTCGACCACGTAATCGCGGCGGCTGGTGAGATCAAAGACGTGCTGGGCGAGCAAAGCGGCGCCTAGCGCGTCTCCCCACGGCGGCAGCGCTCGACCCAGGCTGGCGCGTCCACCAGCTCGATCCCGAAGTCGATCAGCAGCAGGAACTGCTCCGCCGCCACATCGCAGCGACCCACGCGCAGGGCGGCCACCGCGCGCAGCTCGTGAAGCTTGTACCAGCCGCTCCGGCCGGTGACCGCCGCCGCGAGCAGACTGTCCGCCGTCGCCGCCGGGCCGTTGAGGGTGAACAGCGACAGCGCTTCCGACAGCCACTCGCGCGGGTATGGATGGCGCAACGTCCCCCGCGCCGCGGCGAGCGCGGCGCGCGTCTCGGCCGCCGCCACGCCCCAGCGCCCCGCCCGCGCGTCCAGCGCCGCCAGTCCCGCGAGTGCCTCGGAGGTGTCGGTCCCGGCGGCGAGCGCCCGACCGAGCAGCACCCGAGCACGCGCCTCCTGACCGCGCCGGAGCGCTATGAGGCCGCTCAGCAGCATGGCCTCGCGGCTCTCCCCGGTCCGCAGCACCCGGGCCAGCGCCGAGTCCGCAAAGGTCGTGTCCCCGAGGCCCAACAGGATCGCCGCCGTGGCGGCAGTCCAGAACGGCTCATCCGGTTGCGCGCGGCGGACGGCGTCGAGATAGCGCAGACTCGCGGGGTCGCCCCGGCGCACCGCAAGCACCCGCGCGAACCGCAGCGGTGACGTGGCATCCAACCCCTGCGTCGCCGCCCGGATGTCCGCCAGTGAGTCGAACACGCCCTCGGTCCCGCGGCGATCGATGAAGCGGCGTGCCGCGAGAAACTCGAGGCGCGGACGATCGTCCCGGTGCACGATGGCCGGTCGCTCGAGCAGCCGGGTGACACCCGCTTCGCCGAGCAGAAAATGCCCGAAGTAATCCTCCGGCTGGTCCACACCGAGGTACTCTCGGCCCAGCACCTCCAGCGCGCCACGAGTCCCGACCAAACGTGAGAGCCACGCACGATCGTAGCGGAGCGGTCGGGGTGACCCGAGCACCATCACGTCCCCGGGCGCCCCGAACCACAGTTGCACGTGAGGGAACACGGCTCGGACGTTTCGGACGATGCCCGCCACGACGGGGAGGGGAAGCTGATAGAGCTGCACCCACTGGCAGAAGACGCCGTCGTCCGCGAGGCGGCTCCGCACCACGCGGAAGAACTCGGGCGTGTACAGCGTGGCGACGCCCGCGAGCCAGGGGTTGCTCGGCTCCGAGACCACGATGTCGTACCGCGTCGGATCGATCTGGAGCGCGCTGCGTGCATCGTCCACGATCACCGAGACGTTGGGGCGGGCAAGGGCGGTGTCGTTAACGTGCAGGAAGAAGCGATCCATCTCGAGCACGGCCGGCTCGATCTCTACCACCCGAACGCGCTGCATCCCCGGGATGTCCGCGAGGACCCGCGCGGTCACGCCGCTGCCGTAGCCCACCACGAACGCGGCGCGAGGCTGGGGCCGCGCCGCGACGGGCGCCAAGCCGGCGATGATCTGCGTATCCATGTCTCCGTAGTCGGACGCGTCCGCCTTGCCGTTCACCTTGAGCGCCCGGCCCGTGACGCCTTCCCAGACCGAGACCGTGGCGTTCCAGCCTTCCGCGTAGGCGAGCTGGCGGGATCCCCGGTGCGCCAGGAACTCGGTCACCGCGCGCGCGTCCATGGGACCGCGGGCGTAGATGCTGGGCCCCAGGTCGATGAGTCGCGTGCTCCAGCGCGGCGCGGCGAGGGCGACCACAAGCGCCAGGCTCGCGAGCGCGCCCGCGCCGAGCACCCGCCCCCTCAGCCGCCGGTGTTCGACCGACCGCTCGGCGATCCCGCGTGCCGCCAGACCGGCCAGGGCCAGGGCGGCGACCACGTTCACGAGCAGCCCCAGCCGAAGCGTGAGGTCCGTTCCGAGCGTCACCACCAAGACGAAACCGGTGAGCACAGCCCCGACGATGCTCCCCACGGTGTTGATCGCGTACGCGCGGCCCACCTCGCCCCCACCCGCCGCGTGGCTCTCCGCCACAAGATCGGTGAGTAGCGGGAAGGTCATCCCCATCCCGATCGCGGGGATCAGTACGACGGCGCCGACGGCGAGGCCCATGGCGAGGAGGCGCTCGGTGGCGCCGAGCGAAGGTATCTGGAACACGGCGATGATGTAGCGCGGCAACAGGCCGAAAATGAGGAACAGCAGGCCGGCGCCCGCGGCGGTCAGCGCCTGGGCCCCGGCCGCGGCGGCCGCCGTTTCGCTGGGGACCGCACCGCGACGGGCCACGATGGCGCTCCCGATGCCGATGCCGAGCAGAAACACCAGCAGCACGAGCGTGAACGCGTACGTGGACCCCCCGACGATCATCACCAGCACGCGGGTCCACGCAATCTCGTCGAGCAGGGCGGCGAAGGCGGTGAGGCCGAGCAGCACCACGGCCGCGCGGCGCAACGTGGAGCCAGCGTTTTCCCCGGGCTGGCGCCCGGGGTCAGGAAACCCGGGGGTCGGCGGGGCGATAGCCTGACGGCGGGCAAGGGCAATGGCGCCTACCCCCAACGCCAGGTTGACGGCGGCGGTGCCCCACAGGCTGGCTCGCACGCCAATGAACTCGATCAGGAAGAAGCCGGCGAGCGCGGTTCCCACCACCGCGCCCAGCGTGTTGAGCCCGTATAGCAGTCCCAGGGAGCGCTGCAGCTCCGCTCGATCAGCCCCGGTGAAGGCCCGAGTGAGGACCGGGAGGGTGCCGCCCATGAGGGTGGTCGGGATGAGCAGGACGGCGCCGGCGAGGGCGAAGCGGAGCGCCACGCTGGCCGCACCATCGAGCGCGAGCGCCGCCGCCGTGCCGACATAGATACGGTGGGCGAGGGCCAACACGAGGGGGGACGCGAGCCCAAACAGACCGATCGCGATTTCGAGCCAGCCATAGAGTGCCGCGGGCCTCTCGTGGCGGTCGGCCCGGCGGCCGAGCAGCCAGGCGCCGAGGCCCAGGCCGCCCATGTAGGCGGCCACCACCGTCGTCACCGATTGGATGGTGGAGCCGAACGTCTGATAGAGGACCCGGACCCAGAGAAGCTCGTATACGAGCCCCGTCGCGCCGGACAAAAAGAAGAGAAGACTGTAGGCGCGGGCCGCGCTAGAACGCATGCAGGTCGCGCATGGCCTGCGCGAGATCCTCCACTTGGGGCAGGATGAAATCTTCGAGCTTGGGCGCGTAGCCGACGAACGTGTCGGTCGACGCCACCCGCTTCACGGGCGCGTCCAGCCACGAGAAGCACTCGTCGGCGATGCGGGCGGCGATCTCGGCGCCGTAGCCCCACGACTGCGCGTCCTCGTAGGCGACGAGCACCTTGTTCGTCTTGGTCACCGACGCCCGGATTGCCTCCCAGTCGACGGGCGAGAGGCTGCGCAGGTCGATCACCTCCACACTCACGCCGTCGCGCTCCTCGAGCTCTTTCGCGGCGATCAGCGAGCGCTGCACCACGGCGCCGTAGGTCACTACCGTGAGGTCCCGGCCCTCCCGCACCACCTTCGCTTTGCCGAACGGGATCATGAAGTTCGGTCCGGGATTGGGCGCCTTGTTGTACGTCTGGCGATAGAGGTGCTTGTGCTCGAGGAAGAGCACGGGGTCGTCACACCGGATCGCCGTGCGCAACAGCCCGTTGGCGTCGAGTGCGGTGCTGGGGCAAACCACGCGCAGCCCTGGAACGGCGGTGAACACCACGGCGCCGGTCTGGGAATGGTAAATCGAGCCGCCCTTCAGGTAGCCCCCGTAGGTGACGCGCACCACGACCGGGCTCGAGAAGGCGTTGTTGGAGCGCCACCGCATGGTGGCGAGCTCGTTGCGCAGCTGATGATAGGCGGGCCAGATGTAGTCGAAGAATTGAATCTCGACCACCGGTTTCAGGCCGCGGGTCGCGAGGCCGATCGCCCGGCCCACGATGTTCGCCTCGGCGAGGGGTGAGTTGTAGACCCGATCGCTCCCGAACTGTCGCTGGAGCCCCCATGTGACCTTGAAGACACCGCCCTTGCCTTTCACGTGCTCCAGGTGCTGCTCGCGGCTGACGTCCGCCACGTCCTCGCCGAACACCACGATACGTGGATCACGCGCCATTTCGTCCTTCAGACACGCGTTCAGCAGGTCCACCATCGTCGTGGGATCGCCCCCGAACCGCGGGTCGTCCTCCGTGTCGAACTGCTCGGAGGTGGGATCGACCTCGGGCGAGTACACGTACAGCAGCGCCGTCTCCGGCTCCGGTTGGGGCGAAGCCAGCGCCATGTCGGCGGCGACGACGACTTCCTCATCCACCTGACGCTTGATGGCCTCGATCTCGGCCGCGGTCGCCACGCCGTCGGCGATCAGCCGCTTGGGGAACAGGGTGAGGCAATCGCGGCGTGCCTCCTCCTCCCGCTCCTTGGGCGGCTTGTACAGCACCTCGTCGTCCGAGAGCGAGTGCGAGTAAGGCCTGGTCACGTGCGCGTGCACCAGGGCGGGGCCCTTGCGCTGGCGGACGTACTCCGACGCCCGCAACAGCACGTCGTAGGAGACGACCGGATCGCAGCCGTCCACTTCCTCGACGAGGAGGCCGGGGAAGTTCCGCACGAGCTTCGACACCGAGCCGCCCGCGGTCTGTACTTCCACCGGCACCGAGATCGCGTACTTGTTGTCCTCAATGAGGAACAGCACGGGCAGCTTGAGGTTGCTGGCGCTGTTGAGGGCCTCCCAGAACTCCCCTTCGCTCGTCGTGCCATCCCCCACCGAGACGTACACGAGCTCGTCGCCGTGGACCGGTTTCTCGGCGATCGCGTCGATCCGGTCGTAGCGGAGCCACGCCTCCGCGCAGCCCACGGCCTGGAGCAGCTGTGTGCCGGTGGGGCTCGACTGACTGACGATGTTGAGCGCCTTGTGGCCCCAGTGGGAAGGCATCTGGCGGCCCCCCGAATTGGGATCCTCGGCCGCGCCGACCGCGGAGAGGAGCATCTCGGTGGGGGTCATCCCGAGGCTGAGACAGAGCGCGCGGTCGCGATAGTAGGGATAGAACCCACCCGAGATCTGGAAGAATATCTTGTTCTGACGCTTGAGCTGGATCTCCTTGTCGTCGATGCGCCGCGACAGGAGCATCAGCCGATACATATCGAGCAGGTCGGCCTTGGACAGGGATTTGGCGGCCCGGGGGCGGGGTTGAGCGCGCGTCGCCATGGGACAAAGATAGTCTACTTCGGCCCGCTCAAAAGCTCCGGGAGCCGGGTTGTATGCCGGCCTTGTCCGCCGGGCTCTTGGACATGACCGACCGCGCCGAGCAGCGCGATGAATGAAAGCAGTGTCCACGCGCACAATGGGGGCATTATGGCGCAAGTGGCGTGCTAGGCGCCCGCCGACTCATATTCGTGTCCATGAACGTCGCCGCGCAACAGACGGTCCTCCGACATTTCACCTACGGCCTGTACGCGCTGACCGTGAAGCGTGAGGGCGATGAGCACGGCATAACCGTCAACTGGGTCAGCCAGGCCTCGTTTGACCCTCCCATGGTGGTGGTGGCCGTCGAGAGCACGTCGACGATGATCGAGCTGATCCGCGACGCGCATCACTTTGCCATCAGTGTGTTGCACGACGGGCAACGTGACCTGGCGGACAAGCTGGGGCGGGGCTCGGCGGGTGCCTCGCCGAAGCTCAAGGGAATCAAGACCAAGCCGGGGCCGATCTCCGGTGCGCCCGTGCTCGCCGAGGCGCTCGGCTGGGTGGAGTGTCGTGTCGTCGCAACGCTGCCGAGCGGAGACCATACGCTGGTTCTGGGTGAGGTGGTCGAGGCCGGCGTTGAGCACGAGGGAAAGCGACCCCTCACGCTTCAGGAGGCGGGGCTCAAGTACTCCGCCTAGCGTCGGTAGACCATCTTGCCGCCCACAATTGTGTACCGCACGCGCGCCCGATCGAGCGAATCGGTCGGCATCGTGAAGAGATTGCGGTCCAGCACGACGAGGTCCGCATCACCGCCGCGTGCGAGGGTGCCCCGCTTGGCCTCATCGAAGGTCGCGTAAGCGTTGCCCGCCGTGTACGCCCGCAGCGCCTCTCCTACCGAGATCTTCTGCTCCGGCACCCACCCGTCCGGGTTCTTGCCGTCGAGGGTGCGGCGCGTGACCGCCGCGTACACGCCGAGGATCGGATCGAGCGGCGCGACCGTCCAGTCCGACCCAAATGCGAGCCTGCCGCCCGTGTCGAGCAGCGTGCGGAACGGATACGTGGTCCTGATGCGCACCGGCCCGATGCGCTGCTCCACCCAGCGGCCGTCATCGATGGCGTGATAGGGCTGCACCGAGGCTATCACGCCGAGCTTTCCGAACAGCGGAATGTCCTGCGGGCGCAGGTGCTGGGCGTGCTCCACCCGGAAGCGCCGATCACGCGGCCCGTGTGCCCTTGCCACGCTATCGTAGATCGTCAATAGGATAGCGTTGGCGCGGTCACCGATCGCGTGGACGGCGACCTGCAAGCCCGCCGAGTCGGCGCTGCCGATCCAGCGGCGCATGTCCGCCTCCGGGTGCTGCAACAGCCCGTTGTAGCCGGCCGAATCGCTATACGGCTCGAAGAAGTACGCGGTACGAGAGCCTGCAGAGCCGTCCATGTAGCCCTTGAGCCCGCCGATCTTCACCCAATCGTCGCCGCGGTTCGAACGACTCACGGTCTCGGCGACTGCCCGCCAGGAATCGAGCGGGAAATACAGCGCCGCCCGCAGCGTGAGCCGGCTCGCCCGTTCGAGACGGCGATAGCTCGCAAGATCGGCCCACGACGCGGACACGTGGGCGGTGGCGGTGACACCGAGCGAGGCGGCATAGGCAAGTGCACGGGCGAGGGCCGAGTCACGCTGGGCCGGCGACGGCTCGGGAATGGCGCGGCCGATGAGGTCGAGCGCGCGGTCTTTGAAAATGCCGGTCGGCTCTCCCGTCCTCGCGTCCCGCAGGATCTCGCCACCGGAGGGGGTGGGGGTGTCCTTCGTGACCGCCGCCGCGCGCATCGCGGCGGCGTTGGCCAGCGCCTCATGGCCATCGACCCGACTCACGAATACCGGGTTGGCCGGCGTGACCGAATCGATCCACTCGTGCCGCGGCAGCGGCTGACCGCGCCAGAGCGTGTGGTCCCAGTCACCGCCGGTGATCCATTCGCCGGGCTTCAAGGTTTTGGCGTATTCCTTCAGGCGCCGGACGAGCTCCTGCGGGGTCGCGGCATCGCGCAGGCTCACCGACGCGAGCTGGAAACCGCCGTCGATGAAGTGGGTGTGCCCGTCGGTGAAGCCGGGCAGGACGAGCCCGCCGTCGGCCTGAATTAATTGGGTCTTGGGGCCCGCGTAGTGTCGTGTCCCGGTCGAAAGGCCAGTCCAGACCATGCCGCCGGTGATGATGATGTCCGCCTTCCGGCCGCACGCGGCGAGGGTCAGGCAGAGGAGTCCCAGACACAGGCGTCGGCGCATGCGGTTCCCTCAGCGGAGCTTCGTGATGCGGTGGATGGTCTCGAGCGCGGTGATCGGGTCGGTTCCCGCGGTCTTCCCGGGGCCCGGGTCGGTAGCTGGCGGGAGGGACGCGAGGCCATCGCGGATGTCGAGCAGTACCTCGAGCAACAGCTGTTCGCGCTGGTAGGCGGCGTCGAGATCCGCCATGCGCACCTGGTCGCTGGCGGCCTTCGCACGCTCGTAGGCCTCGCGGTAGATGGACTCGAGATTGCCGAGGACGCGGTCGCGGGAGCGGGGCATGGGGAGAAAATATAGAGGCGACGGCCTGCCGCCGCCTTCTAGACCGCCCGCACTACCAAGCCGCTCGGCACCTTTGGAACGAAGTACGTCGACTTGGGCGGCATGACGTCCGCCGCGTCCGCCACGGCGAACACGTCCCGCACTTTCGTGGGATTGAGGATGACCGCGGCGGCGGCCCGACCGTTCCTGACCGCGTCGAAGGCCGCCCGCGGATCGGGCGTGTAGGCGAGCGACGGCGTCGCGGTGCCCGCCCCGAGGATGCGTTGCACGACGAGTGACTCGATCCGCGCCACATCCAGCGCGCGGATCGCAGGGGTCTTCCCCAGGTCGGGGACGCCGTCGAGCGCGGCGTCGCTCTTCAAGACCAGGCTGACGTCGTAGGCATCGGGGAACGCCACGATGCACGCGGTGCGCTCGCGCCCGAGCTCGGCCAGGCGCTCGACCCGGTCCATGCACGGCGCCACCCGCCCGACGTCGAACCACTCACGCCACGCCGCGACCAGCTTGGTCGGTTCGCGCGCCGCGCCGAAGATGATGCGGTGGGTGGGGAGGATCGTGAGGCCGGGATCGCCCGCCGACACGATGAAGGAGAGCACACGGTCGGCGCGCGGCTGCTCCCGAGCAAAGGCCACCGCGGTCTCGTAGCGGTGATGGCCATCGGCGATGTAGAGCTGGGCCCGGCCCGCCAGCCGGGCGAGGTCCGCCGCCTGATCGCCCGATACGACCCAGAGGCGGATGCCAACGCCGTCGAGCTCCGCGCGCGCCGCCGGCGCGCCGGATGCCCGTTTCACGAGGGCCTGCGCCAGCATCCGGTCGGGGTCAGGCGCGAGCAGGAAGATGGATTCGAGGTTCGCAGTGGTGGCGCGCAACAGTGCCAGCCGGTCGGCCTTGGGGGCCGAGTGCGTCTGCTCGTGCGGCCGCACGCGCCGCGTTTCGAACGGCTCCGCGCGCACGGCGGCCAGCATCCCGATACGGGTCCGCCGCTCGCCCGATGGCACCGCGTAGTCCTGCGCGACGACGTACACCGACTCCGCGGGGTCGGGTCGTACGACGCCCGCCTCCCGCCACGTCCCGAGCAGCCGCGCAGCCAGCGCGTAGCGGTCTCCGCCCCCGCCCGCCCCAGACGGCGCTTCCGGGAGAATGAGATGCACGATATTGTGAGGATCGCGCGCCGCGTAGCGTGCGCGGTCCTCGCTGGAAATGACGTCGTAGGGGGGCGCGATGACGGCGCTCACCTCTTTCGCGGCGTACCGCTCCCCGCGGAACGGCGCCACCAGCGGCGGCAGCTCGGCATTCACGATTGCCCGGAGCCTCCCGTGTCCCTGCGCGAAGCCCAGGAGACGGTCGATCGGTGGATCGGCCAATATAAAGAAGGATACTTCCCCCCGCTCACCAACCTCGCCCGGCTCACCGAAGAAGTCGGTGAGCTGGCGCGGGAGGTGAACCACCGGTTCGGGGAGAAGACGAAGAAGGTGGAGGAGCCGGAGGGCTCGATCGCGATGGAGCTGGCCGACATCCTGTTCGTCGTCATCTGCCTCGCCAACTCTCAGGGGATCGACTTGGACGACGCGTTCGCGGAGATGATGCGAAAGGTCACCTCCCGCGACGCCGATCGCTGGACCAGGAAGGCACGCTGACTTCCTCGTAAATCCGCTGGTAGGACACGAGACGATCGGGGTCGAACGCGCCTCGTTCCGCCGCCTGCCGCACTCCGCACCCCGGCTCGGCGAGATGCCGGCAGTTATCGAAGCGGCATTGGTCGAGGAAGGGCTGGAACTCGGCGAAGTAGGCGCCCAACAGCTCGGGATCGATTCCCCACGTGCCCACCTCCCGCAAACCCGGCGTGTCCACCACATACCCCCCCGTGGCCACGGGCACGACGAGGGCGGCGCGGGTGGTGTGCTTCCCCGTACCCCACTTCGCACTGATCTCGCCGATGCGGAGGTTCAACCCCGGGTCGAGCGCGTTCAGGAGGCTGGACTTCCCGACGCCCGATTGACCGGCGAGCACCGACTCCCGCCCGCGCAGAAGATCGCGCAGGGCAACCAGGCCCTCCGGCTGCTTCACGGAGGTGCCGAGCACCTGGTAGCCGGCCGGCGCGTAGCGCCGCTGCAGGGCGTCGAGCGCGGTCCGGTCGAGGTCGATCTTGTTGAGAACGAGCACGGCAGGGATGCGGTTTGCCGCGGCGATCACCAGGAATCGATCGAGCATCCGAGGGCTCGGCTCCGGACTCCGGGCCGACGCGACGACCACGACCTGGTCGACGTTGGCGGCGATCGGCTGCGCCCGGGGCGCCCGCTCACCGGCGGCGCGGCGCGCGAGCACGCTTCTGCGCGGCCGCACGGCGGAGATCGTGGCGTGCCCATCCGCCTGGAGCTCGAGGTCCACCACATCTCCCGCCACCACGCGGTCGTCGTCCCGGTGTTTGAGCTTGCCGCGCAGCACGGCGACAACTTCGCCACGATCCGTGTGCACACGATAGGCAGAGCCGGTGCGCACCAACACAACCCCAGTGGTGGTCACACCCTTCCCTGCCCTTCAATGCAAGCGTCGAGATGCTGCTTCACGTCCTGCAGGGTCAGGGCGAGCAGCGGGGTGAGCGCGTCCGCGGGCGTCGCGCCCCGGAACAGGTAGTCCGTCTCGAGATGGCCGACCGGACGATCTCCCGCGTCGGACCAGCGCACGAACAGCAACGCCGCACCGTAGCGGCCCTGGGCGTCCGGCGCATCGTCCACGTACGTCCCCACGGAGTACGATTGGCCGTCGCTCCCGGAGAACGCGGGGGCGCGCTCGTGCGCTCGCTGATAGCCGCCCAGGGTGCCGTCCGTCAGCTCCGTAGAGACTCCCGCACCATGTTGCCGACCAGAAACGCCACGTTGGCCGGCCGCTCGGCAAGCCGGCGCATGAGATAGGGATACCACTGGGTGCCGAACGGGACGTAAACGCGCACGTTGTATCCCCGGCGCCGCAGCGCGAGCTGCAGGTCGCGCCGCACGCCGTACAGCATCTGGAACTCGAAGCGCGGGGGCTGGATGCCCTTGTCACGCGCGAACGCCCTGGCGTGCTCGATGATGCGCGCATCGTGGGTCGCAATGCCGGGATAGTTGCCCTTGAGCATCAGCCGCTCCATGCAACGCACGTACGTCGCGTCCACATCGCGCTTGTCGGGAAAGGCGACCGTGTCCGGCTCCTGATACGCACCCTTGCACAACCGCACACGGGCTCCGAGCGCGATCATCTGGTCCACATCCTGCTCCGTGCGCCGCAGGTACGACTGCAGCACCACCCCGACCGCGTTCCCGAACTCCGGGTAGAGCGTGCGCTTGAAGAGCTGCAACGTGCGCTCGGTGTAGTCGGACTGCTCCATGTCGATCCGCGCGAAGGAGCCGTGCGCCTTCGCCCGGGCGATGATGGCGCGCATGTTGTCGCCGCACAGCGCCTCGTCGATGTCGAGGCCCATCTGGCTGAGTTTCACCGAGACGTTGGCATCGGCCCCGGCGGCCCTGATCCGGTCGAGCGTTTCGAGATAGGTGTCTCGCGCGGCCTGTGCCTCGGCGGCGCTGTGCACCGACTCGCCCAGCAGGTCGAGGCTCGCGGTGAGTCCGGCGGCGTTCAGGCTCTTCAGCGCCGCTACTCCCGAGTCCACCGTCTCCCCCGCGACGAAGCGCGCGGCGAAGCGGCGGGCCAACCCGTTGCCGCGGATGAACCGGAAGACCCGGGATTGCTCGCTGAGCCACAGCAGGCCGGCGCGGAGCATCAGGTACTAGGGCTAGGGGCTAGGGGCTAGGGACTAGGGATAAAACTTCGAGTTCCCCTGCGCCTGGTCGCGGAGCAGATCGGACGGCGCGAAGCGGGCGCCGTAGCGCTCGGCGAGCCGCTCGAGCTCGCCCACGATGCGCGCCGCGCCGAGGTCGTCGGCGTGGCGCAGCGGGCCGCCGCGGAACGGTGGGAACCCGAAGCCGAAGATGGCGCCGACGTCGCCGTCGCGGGGTGTGCGCACGATCCCGTCCCCCACCGCGCGCGCGGCTTCGTTCAACATCACGAGGACGAGCCGTTGGATGATCTCCGCGGGTCTGGGGCCCCCGTTGGGATGGGTGCCGATCACCTCGTACACGGCTGGATCGACGCTCCCTTTCTTGCCGCCCGCGTACTTGTAGAATCCCCTTCCCGCCTTCCGGCCCAGCCGGCCGCCCTTGACCATGTCGGCGAACGCGGGCACGGGCGCGAACCGCTCGCCGAACGCCTCGTGCATCACCCCGACCACCTTCTCCCCCACATCCATTCCCACCTCGTCCAACAGCGTGATCGGTCCCACGGGGAAGCCGAACTCGACCATCAGCCGGTCGATTTCTTCGATTGCCACGCCTTCGACGAGCAGATGACCCGCCTCATTCATGTAGGGCGTGAGAATCCGGTTGATCCAGAATCCGGGACTGTCCTTCACGACGATAGCGGTCTTGCCCATGCGGCGGCCGAACCCGACGGCGGTGCTGACCACTTGCGGCGCGGTACGCGCCGACGGAATTACCTCGAGCAGCGGCATCCGGGCGACCGGTGAGAAGAAGTGCATCCCGACGACCTGCTCCGGCCGGGTTGCCGCCTCGGCGATCCGGTGTATCGGGATGGTCGATGTGTTGGACGCGAACACCGCGTCGCGGGCGGTCGCCGCCTCGACCTCGCGCAACACCTGCTGCTTGACCTCGAGATCCTCGAACACCGCCTCGATCACCAGCTCGGCGCGGCCGAACCCGGTGTAGTGATCACTCCCCGAGAGTAGCGCGACGAGCCGGACGTGCTCGTAGGGCGTGATGCGGCGGCGCTTGAGCCGGTCGTCGAGAATCTCGCGCGCGGCGGCCAGCCCCTTCGCGACTCGCGGCAGGTCGGCGTCCTTCATGCGTACGTCCACAGCTGCTTGGGCGATCGCGGTGCCTGCAATGCCCGACCCCATGAACCCCGCGCCGACGACGCCGAGGCGGCTCACGACGGCAGGAGGGGGTGGGTTGGGGATCCCAAAGTCTTTCTTGAGGGCGGTGGTGGCGAAGAAGATCTGGACCAGCTTACGCGAGACGTCGGTGACGGCGAGCTGCCCGAACAGCTGCGCCTCGCGCTTCAGGCCCTCCGCCATGCCGTGTTTGAGCCCGTGCTCCACCGCCTCCAGCGCGGCGAGCGGCGCGGGGTAGTTGCCGCGCGTCTGCGCGAGCACCTGCTTCCGAGCGGCCCGGAAGACCAGCCGCCGACCCAGTGGGTTGCCGTCGAGCAGCCATCCGCGGAAGCCGCCTGGCCGCCTGCGCCGGGGGCGCCACTCGCCCGCCATGCGCTGCGCCGCGGCGATGGTGACGTCTTTGAGGATGGCGGGGTGCACGAGCTCGTCGACGATGCCCAGACGGAAGGCCTTCTTGGCGCTTTCGACCTTGCCGGCGAGGATGATGTCGAGCGCCGCGCTGGCGCCGATCAACCGGGGGAGTCGCTGGCAGCCGCCCGCCCCTGGGAGAATACCAAGCTGCACTTCCGGGAGGCCAAGCTGGGTCCGAGGGTGATCCGAGGCCACGCGGTACCCGCAGGCGAGAGCGAACTCAAGCCCACCGCCGAGGCACGCGCCGTGGATCCCGACGGCAATCGGCTTGGGGAAGCGGGCCACACGCCCCAGCATCTCCTGCCCCTCCGCCGAGAGCCGCTCGGCTTCCGCGGCGGTGGTGAGCCGGACGAACTCCTCGATGTCGGCCCCTGCGATGAAGTTCTCGGGCTTCCCGGAGAAGAACGCGACGGCCCGCACGGCGGTGTCGTGCTCCAACGCGTCGAACGTCGCGAGCAGGTCCTGCTTCACCGCGGCCGAGAGTTTGTTTACCGGCTCACCCTTCAGGTCGAAGGTGACGACGGCAACGCCGTCGTCGGCGAGGTCCCAGGTGAGCGCCGCGCCGGGAGCCATCAGCGGCGCTCCAGCACCATGGCGAAGCCCATCCCACCCTGTGCGCAAATCGACAGCAGACCGAACTGCACATCCCGGCGGGTCATTTCGTTCGCGAGCGTGGTGACGAGCCGGGTGCCGGTCGCGCCGAACGGATGGCCGATGGCAATGGAGCCCCCCATCACGTTGATGATGTCCTCGTTGATCTCCCAGCCCAGCGCCTCCCATCCCTGCAAGTTCGAGAGCACCTGCGCGGCGAACGCCTCATGCACTTCGATCACCCCGAGGTCCTCCCACTGGATACCCGCGCGCTCGAGCGCCTTAGGGACGGCGAAGATGGGCGCCTGGAGCAGCTGCCACCCGGGATCCACCGCCGCGACGGCGTAGGAGCGGACGTAGGCGAGCGGCGTATAGCCGTGCGCGCGCGCCGCCGAGTCACTCATGAGGAGAACCGCGGACGCCCCGTCGGTGAGCGGCGAGGAGTTGGCGGCTGTGACGCTGCCGTAGCGTCGGTCGAAGACCGGCTTGAGCTTGCCCATCTGCTCGAGTGACGTATCCCGGCGGATCCCGTTGTCCTGGGTGACCACGCCGTCGCCCGCGCGCCCCCCCCGAGGGGGTGGGAACCACGGCACGATCTCCGCCGGGATACGCCCGTCGTCGGTCCCCCGGGCGGCGAGCTCGTGGCTCCGGAGCGCCCAGCGATCCTGTGCGGCTCGGGCGATGTGGTTCTCCTTGGCCATCTTCTCTGCTGACTGTCCCATCGTCTCGCCGGTTGAAGGCTCGGCGATGGCGGGTGACACGGGAACCAGGTCACGCGGCCGGATCCGACTCAGCGTACGGAGCCGCGCACCGAGCGACTTGGCCTTGCTCGCCTCCACCAGGATGTCGGCGAGGCGGCGCGAGGCGAGGATCGGGATGTCGGAGAGCGACTCCACCCCGCCTGCGAGCACGACATCGGCATCGCCGAGCACGATCTCGTCGTACGCATTGGCGACCGCCTGCCCGGAGGACGCGCAGGCGCGGTTCAGGGAGTAGGCGGGGATTTCTTTGGGAAACTGCGGCAGGAGACTCACCTCGCGGGCGACGTTCGGCACCAGCGCCGACGGCACCACCTGTCCGAAGATCACGGCGTTCACATCGGCGCCGTCCAGATTGGTGCGCTCGAGGAGCTCGCGCGCCACGAACCGGGCCAGGTCAACGGCCCGCGCGTCCTTCAGCACCGTTCCCGACTTGCAGAACGGCGTGCGGCAACCAGCGATCACCGCTACGCGCCGTCCGTCAGCACCTGGCATTACATTCTCCCTGGCGTTGGACCTCACCCCCTGTCCGGGCGGGGAAGTCTCGAAACCTACCCCGGGCCCGCTGCCGGGCCAAGCTGGAGAACGTCGACGAGCGAGACGCCCTTTTCGTATCGCACGCGCGCCGCCGCGCTCGCATCGATGGCAGCCGAGCCGGTCGATGTCCTCGTCATCGGGGGCGGGATCACGGGCGCCGGGATCGCCCGCGACGCGGCGCTCAGAGGCTTTCGCACGGCGGTAGTGGACAAGGGCGATCTCGGGGGCGGCACCTCGTCGCTGTCATCACGGCTCATTCACGGGGGGATCCGCTACCTCGAGCAAGGCGAGTTTCGCCTCGTCTTCGAGGCGAGCCGCGAGCGCCGCGTGCTGCTCCGCATCGCGCCGCATCTGGTGCATCCCCTGCCGTTCCTGTTCCCGGTGTACCGCGGAACGCGGGTCCCCGCCTGGAAGCTCCGCACAGGGATGTGGGTGTACGATCTGCTCGCGGCCTTCCACAACGTGAAGCCGCACCGCTGGCTGGGACGCAAGGCCACCCACCGCCTCGAGCCCGGCCTGCGGGAGAAAGAGTTGAAGGGCGCGGCTTTGTATTACGACGCGCAGACCGACGACGCCCGTCTCGTGATTGCGACCATGCGGAGCGCCGCGCAAGCGGGCGCCCTGGTCGCGAACTACGCCGAAGTCACCGCGCTTCTGAAGCCGGACGGCCGGGTTGGCGGCGCGACGGTGTGCGACGGACTGACGGGTCGCGTCACGACGGTACGCGCGCTCGTGGTCGTGAATGCCACCGGGCCGTGGGTCGATCGCGTGCGGCGCATCGACGATGCCGGAGCGGAGCCCCTGCTGCGGCCTACCAAAGGGGTACATGTCGTGGTGCCCCGCAAACGTGTTGGGCACACGCACGCGGTCACGCTCACGTCACCGCTCGACGGGCGCGTCATGTTCGTGCTGCCGTGGGGCGATCTGAGCTACATCGGGACGACCGACACGGACGAGGACGCGTCACCTGACGAGGTGCGGGCGACGGCGAACGACGTCGTCTACCTCCTGCGCTCGGCCAACGCGTTCTTCCCGCACGCGCGACTCTCCCCGGCCGACGTCATCGCCAGCTGGGCGGGCCTGCGACCCCTGTTGCGACCGCCGCAGGAGGTCGCGCCGTCGGCGGCCTCGCGCGAGCACCGCGTGGTCGAGAGCCCGAGCGGCCTGGTGACGATCGCCGGCGGCAAGCTCACCACCTACCGGGTCATGGCGCGCGACGTGGTGGATCGAGTCGCGGCCCGCCTGCGCGAGCTGGACGGCCGTCCCCGCGCCCCCCGCGTGCCCACGGACCGACTAGCGCTCCCGGGAGGCGAGACTGCCGACGTGGAAGGACTCGTCAAGGCGGCGATGGACCGGGGGGTAGTGGAGCGGACGGCCCGCCATCTGGTCGCGGGCTACGGCAGCGAGGCGGCGGCAGTGCTCAACCTTGTGGACCGCGACCGGGCGCTGGGACGACCCATCGTGGCCGGCCGGGCGGCGTTGTGGGCCGAGGTGGCCCACGCGGTGGAGCGCGAGATGGCGGTCCGCCTCTCCGACGTGCTGGTGCGGCGGCTCCACCTGTTCTACGCGACGCGCGACCAGGCCGTCCCCGCGACGAGCGCGGTCGCGGATTGGCTGGCGGGGGCACTCGGCTGGGATGCGACCCGCCGCGCGGAGGAGGTGGCGGCGTACCTGGACCTGGCGGAGCGATCCCGCGCCTTCGCCAAGGAAGCGGCGCTCAGCTCCATCCTCTGAGGCTCCGGATGTAGTCGTGCAGCACGAGGAACTTCTCGAACACCGGCACGCCCTTCCGCTTGCGCCCGAACTCGGCGAACAACTCGCGCAGTCGCCCCCGCCGCGCGACGTAGAACCGGAACGTCTCGGCGAAATCCTCCTGCGGGTGCGTCGCGGCGTACGCGGTGACGTAGTTCGGGAGCGTGGTGGTGACGCCCCGGCGCTCGAAGTCGACCCACTTCGAGTCGGCGACGCGGTACGCCTTGCGCACCTCCCCGAAGGCGCGCCGGAACCGCCCGGTGCGGGTGAACGACCAGTTGTGATAGAGGAACGAGTGCCCCAGCTCGTGCAGAATCAGCCCGGTCAGCATGTTCCACGAGATCTCGTCGCGCCGCCGTCGCTTGCTGGTCACGTACCGGCGCTCGATCTCGATGATCTTCGGCGTCCGGTGCGTCACGCCGGAAACTCCCGGCCGCAGCAGCACGCGGTACTTCCAATCCTTCAGGCGGCCGACGACCAAGAGCTGCCGCGCCCGGCGCAGCGCCTGGCGGATCAAGTCGCGCCCGGTGGCGTCTTCGCCGCACCACGGGCAGACGTCCATCCAATCGTTCACGCCCTTGTTGCAGTGCGGGCAGATGTTCTGGAACTCCAGGTAGCGCCATTTCTGCGGGCGCCCGCACCAGGGGCACGATCGCATTGGGTACATCACGCCGCCGCCGCAGCCCCACTGGCAGCGCCGGTGGTATTTGAACCCTTTTGGGGCCTTGAGCGGCTCGGCGCTCGAATCGCGGTCGGCGATGTCGCGACCGCACCAGGGGCAGAACGAGAAGCTGTCCGACACCACCCAGCCGCAGTAGTAGCACTCCGCGCCGGTCTCTTTGGTGGTGTCGCGCCACTCGAGCCGGCGGCCGCAGTTCGAGCAATTCGCCCAGAAGCGCTCCACCTCCGCCGCGCAGGTAGGACAGCGCAGCTCAGGCGTCGGGGTCTCGCGCTTACGCGGTGCCACGCGCCGTTGCCTCTTCTACGATCCGCTGGATGAAGGCGTTGTAGCTCATCCCCGCCTTCCCGGCTGCATCCGCCATCTCGTTCTCCTGCGCGAGAAACGGGTTGGGGTTCACCTCCAGGACGTAGACGGCGTCGTCGTGCGTCAGCCGCAGGTCCACGCGTCCGTAGTCGTGGAGCCACAGGGCATGAAACGCCGTGGTGCAGGTGTCCGCAATCTTGGCCGCGACTTCGTCCGACAGCCCCTTCGCGAACACATTCTTGATCTTTTTCCGCTTGCGGTACTCCTCGTCCCACTTGGCCTTGTACGTCGCGATGCGATGCTCCCCATCGGCCTCGCCGAATGTCAGCTCGACGATGGGCAGGACCTGGAGAGTGCCGTTCCCGATCAGCCCGACGTATAGCTCTCGGCCTTCGATCAGCTCTTCGACTATGGCCGCCTGGTGGAACTTCTCATGGATGAACTTCACCCGCACACCGAGTTCCTCGTCGTCCTCCACCACGGAGGCCTGCGCGATCCCCACGGATGCGTCCTCCAACAGCGGCTTCACGATGAGCGGGAACCGCAGTTCGGACGGGCGCACCGGCTTCTCCCCCGGGCGAAACTCGGCGAACGCCGGCACCCGGATCTCGTGGTGCGCGAGGATCTTCTTGGTGAGCGACTTGTTTCGCGCGACGAGCAGCCCGGTCGGCGACGATCCCGTGTAGCGATACCCGTGCATCTCCAGCACCGTGGCAAGCGCGTACTCGTGCCGGGCGTGCCCGCGGAACGACTCGCACCCGTTGAACACGAGCTTCGGCTGGAACGCGGCGAGCCGCTCGAGCACCGGCGCCAGTTGGTCGGCGACGCCGACCATCAGGACGTCGTGTCCCTGGGCCAGCAGCGCCCGGCCCACGTCGTACTCCGCCTCCTCGACCTTGGCGTCGACTTCCTTCTTGTAGTCGGCGTCCTCCCAGTCGGGGTGCAGCGTATCGAACACGACGGCGATCTTCACCGCCCCGCTCCTCCCCCGCCCCAAACGCGGAAGTGTGAACGCGGAACGCGGAACAGCAAGGCAGGCCGAATCGCGCGGATTAGGTCGCCGCTGTGTTCCGCGCTCCGCGTTTCGCGTTCCGCGTTCACGCCTTCACCCGCGTCATATCCCGCCCGACCGTGCTGAGCGCAATCAGGATGACCAACCCCCCCACGGCGCCGGCCGTCGGCAGCAGCAGCATCGCGGGCCGCAGACCGAATCGGTCGGACAGATACCCGATGAGCGGCGGGGCGATCGCGTCGCCGGCGAGGTGTGAGAACAGCACGTAGGCGCCGAGCACCGACGCGCGGACGGCCGCCGGCACCACGTCGAGGATAACGGCCGACAGCGGTCCGTTGTACCACGAGTAGAGGAAGAACGTCCCGAACAGGAGCGGGACGAAGAGCTGGAGCTCGTCGATCAGGAGCAACGCCGCGCAGACCGGCCCACCGAGCACGAACCCAGCGCCGGACACGACGACCCGCCCGCCGCTCCAGCGCGTGAGCAGCCAGTCCCCCGTCCGGCCGCCGAACAGCGCGCCCAGCGCCCCGCCCGCGAGGCCCCACACGCCGAACTGCCGTCCCACGGCGGCGACCGGCAGCCCGTGCGTGCGCTCCAGGAAGCTCGGCGCCCAGGCGATCAGGCCGTTCACGGCGAAGGTGACGAGCGCGCCCCCCAGGAACATCCAGATCAGGGTCGGGGTGCGGAGCACCGTCCCGGCGGCTTGGAGGAAATCGCCGAACGCGGTGGCCGCGACTTCAGTCGCTTCGGTCGTGCCGCGGACCGCCACGGGCACGAGCCGGAGCACCGTCCACACGATGCCGATGCTCACGCATGCGGAGAACGCCGCGGTATCGAGACCATGCGGCAGGCCCTGGAACAGGTCGAGCGTGCCGGAGAGCGCCGCGCCCGCGAGCGTCAGCCACACGAGCGGCGCGCCGAGCCGCAGCGCCTCGCGGGCTCCCACGCGCCCACGCGCGTACCAGCTCTCCGCCGTGGCGCGGATCGACGGGGGCGGGCGCCGGCGCGGCTCGCGCAGCCGGGACGCGAGCAACGCGAGGAGAATGCCGGGGGCGCCGAGGGCCACGAACGCCGCGCGCCAACCGTAGCGCTCGGCAAGCACGCCGCCGAGCCAGATCCCGAGCACGCCGCCGAACGCCATGCCGACCGAGTAAACCCCGAGCGCGAAGGCGCGGCGTTTGCCCCGGAAGAACTCGGCGAGCAGCGCCTGGGCCGCCGGCCCGTAGCCCGCCTCCCCCACGCCCACCAGTGAGCGGCACACCAGGAGCTGCCAGAAACGGCTCACCGTCGCGCCCAGCGCCGTGAACGCGCTCCACAGCCCGACGCCGAACGCGATCACCGCGCGCCGGGACTTCAAGTCCCCGAGCACCCCGAGCGGCAGCGCGGCGAGCGAGAGGACGATCACGTAGGCCGAGCCGAGCCAGCCGAGCTGCTGGTCCGATAGGACGAGCTCCCGCTTGATCGGCTCGAACAGCGCGAAAACGACGTTGCGGTCGGTGTAGTTGAGGAGATTGATGAGCGTCAAGAGTCCCAGGGCGTACGCGGCGTACGCCCGGGACGTGCCCGTGGGGCCGGCCCGCTCAGGGTCTGCGCCCGACAGTCGTCGCCTCCGCGCGCGCGTCGCGGTCCGCCTTCGCCTCCTGATACGCCTCGGTGAGCTGCCGCATCATCTCCTCGCGGCGGTCGTACAGGCGCTTGAGCCGCCGCTTCTTCCGTTTGGCGAGCGAGTAGGCGGCGAGGATGGGGAAACCGACGGTGTTGTCGAGGTAGCACACCACCGTGCCCGGCAGCTTGTCGGGGTCCACCTTCCCCCAGCTCACCGCTTCGGCCGGCGTCGCCCCGGATAGGCCACCCGTATCGGCGCGCGCGTCGGTCATCTGGAGGTAGTAGTCATGCCCCTTTTCGCTGATGCCCAGCACTTCCTGGATCTGCGGCTCCGTCTGCAGTACGAAGTTCTTCGGGCTGCCGCCGCCGATGATCAAGATGCCGCTCTTGCCGCCGTGGGTCTTGGCGTCGAAGACGATCGCCGACGTCTCGTTGACGTCCGCGCTGGGGTCGAACCGCAGCTGCGACCCGGTGAGCGCCTGCTCGGCCACGTTCATCCCGATGGACGAGTCCCCGGGGGACGACGTGTAGATCGGCACGGCGCACTGGTGCGCGACGCCGAGCACCGATTTCCGCGAGATCCCCAGCGCCGTTTCGCGCTCGAGGATGTAGCCGCCCAAGAGGTAGTGGTACTCCGCCGTACTCATGGGGCGCTGGAAGTCCGGGCCCGCCGACACTTCCCGGATGTAAGCGTCGGTCGACAGCAGCACCTCGTAGTCGAAGAAGATGTCGTAGATGCGCACGACGCCTTCCTCGCGCAGCTCCACGTCGTCCGCGAAGGGCGTCCCCCGATGCATCGAGAGGCCCAACCCGAAGTGCGCGTCGTGATACAGGTTCGCACCGGTTGAGACGACCCAATCGATGAACCCCGCCTCGAGGAGCGGGATGATGGTCGACATCCCGAGTCCTGCGGGCGTCATGGCGCCGGTGAGGCTCATGCCGACGGTGACGTCGTCCTCGAGCATCAGCTCCGTGAACAGGCGGCACCCCTCGGCGAGGCGCCCCGAGTTGTAGGCGAGGAACGCGTTGTCCACGAGTTCGGGGACGGTCTCACGGCCGGTGATGGGCTTGGGATCGATGCGCTGGCCGCGCAAGAACTCTTTGCGTGTGGTCATGGCACCTCCGAGTCGCGTTGGGACTCGACCGGAAAGGCCTGGGTGCGACGCTCGCGTGCCTGCCGTACGGTCGCGACGGCCTCTCGCGGGCTGTCGGTGACGGTGAAGAGCCGAAGATCGGTGGTGGCGATCTTCCCCTCCCCCGCCACGCGATCCCGCAGCCACTCCACGAGACCGGCCCAGTATTCCTCTCCGAACAGGATCACGGGGAAATGCTTCACCTTCCCGGTCTGAATCAGCGTGAGCGCCTCGAACAGTTCGTCCATCGTCCCGTAGCCGCCGGGGAAAACGATGAACGCGGTCGAGTATTTGACGAACATCGTCTTGCGGACGAAGAAGTAGCGGAAGTCGATCGCGCGCTCGACGTAGGGATTGAGCCCCTGCTCGAACGGCAGTTCGATATTGCAGCCGATCGACAGGCCGTTCCCCTCCTGGGCCCCGCGGTTCGCGGCCTCCATGATCCCGGGACCGCCCCCCGTGATGATCGGGAATCCTTCCTGGGCGAGCATGCGCGCGGTTTCCACGGCCTTCTCATAGTAGGGGTCTTCCGGCGTGGTGCGCGCCGACCCGAACACCGTGACCGCGTTGTACACGTCGGACAGGGTGTCGAACCCTTCCACGAACTCCCCCATGATCCGCAGGACCCGCCACGAGTCTGTCTTGACGAACGCTCGCCGCTCGCGGGGACCCTGGGCGAGGAGGCGTTCGTCCTCAGTGACTGGTGTACGTTGCGAGCCGCTCGAGCGCTGAGACATGGTCGTCCTGCACGTTATAGAAGAAAGGAGAGAGACGGACGTGTCCCGGTCGGGCGTCCGCGATGATCCCGCCAGCAGCGAGATGTCGCACGCCCGCCGCCGGGTCGGCCGCGGGGAGTAGCACGATCGCCGATCGATCCTCCGCGCGGGAGGCCACCTTAGGCCGGAAGCCGTACTCCCGCGCCCGCGCGATCAAGTCCTCGGTGAGCGTCGACGTCACGCGGCGGATGGCCGGGACCCCGATCTCGTCGATGTAGTCGAGGCCCCCAAGCTGTGCATACACCGCCGCGAGCGCCGGCGTGCCGAGCTCGAAGCGCCGGGCGTCGTCGTGCAGGTCGAGCGCACGGGGATCGAACGTGAACTGCTTCCTCTGACCGAACCATCCCGCGATCGCCGGAGCAAGCTGCCGCGCGAGCTCGTCGCGAACGTACAGCAGCACGATGCCCGGCCCGCCGAGCAACCACTTGAGCCCGCCGGCGGTGAGAAAGTCCACGCCTGTGGCCTTTACGTCCACCGGAACCTGCCCCACCGATTGGTAGCCATCGACCAGGCACAAGGCGCCACTTTTGTGCGCCGCCTCCGCCACGCCCTTGATGTCCTGGATCGCCCCGCTCGTGAAGTAGACGTGTGAGGTCACCACGAGGGCGGTCCGGTCATCCACCGCACCGGCGATGGCCTCGACCGGCAGCGAGACCTGGTCCGGGCTCTCGACGACGACCAGCTCCACCCCACGCCCCCGCTTGGCGAGCCACTGGTAGGCGACCGTGGGAAAATCGAGCGACGTGATCACCACCTTGGGGCGGCGGCGATAGTCCAGCGCCTCCGCCACCGCGGACAACGCCACCGAAACGCTGGGAGCGAGTGCGATCTCCCCAGGGCTCGCGCCCACGATCCGCGCGTAGCGCGCCCGCAGCTCCTCGAGGGCCGCCCACCACACGTCGTACCAGGCGGCCGCCCCGCGCGCCTGCCACACATCGAAGAACTCCGCGATGCGGCGGCGCGTGCGCTCGCCGAGCGCGCCGAGCGAGCAGGTATTCAAGTACACCGCGTCCCGGAAGATCGGGAACTCGCTCCGATAGCGCGCGAGCGCGTGAGCCCCGGCGGACGCGCCGGCGTCCAGACCGCTGGCGAGTGGCATAGGCGGTCAATATACAGGAGGAAAAGCGCGCTGGGCACGCCTCGCGAGTAAATTCACTGCGATGAGAGCCTCCGGCTGGCCGACGCTCACCGCGCGCCTCGTAGTCCGGGCCCTCGTGAACCCGCGGCTCGCGCTCGACCTCGTCCGCCTCACCTGGAGTTTTCGGGCGCGGGACTGGTACCGACGCCCGCCGTTTTTGCCGCTGCCGCCGCGCGACTATGTGCGGTGGCGCATGTTCACCGCGTACGGCGACGAGGACGCGGTGCCACCGCTCGAAGACGTCGTCCGCTTCGCGAGGTGGCGAAGAGAGACAATGCACGTATGAAAAAGGACGTCGAGCAAACCATCGCCGTGAAACGTCGAGCCCTCGAGATCGGTTTCGATGCCGTGGGCGTCGCGAGCCTGGAGTCGAACGCGCACGCCACCGAGCTCGATCAGTGGCTCGACGCCGGGTATGCCGGCAGCATGACCTACCTCCATCGCCAGGCGGAGAAGCGCAAGGACCCGGCCCGCATCATGCCTGCGGCGCGGGTCGCCGTGGTGACGCTCACGAACTACTTCCACGGCGCGGCACCTGCGTCCTCCGGAAGAGTCGCTCAGTACGCGTGGTCCGCGGACTACCACCGCGTGCTCGGGGCTCGCCTCGCGCAGCTCGCCACGGCCATTCGGGAAATCATGCCGGGGGCGATAACACGCTGCTATGTCGATGCGGGACCCGTCCCCGAGCGGGAGCTGGCGCAGCGGGCAGGGCTCGGCTGGATCGGCAAGAACATGATGCTGATCGACCCCGCCAGGGGCTCGTTCACGTTCATCGGCGTCGTCTTGACCGACGCGGAGCTCGCCGCCGATCTGCCGTTCGAGGCGGATCGCTGTGGTACCTGCCGCGCCTGTCTGGATGCATGTCCGACGAGCGCATTCGTCGCACCAGGTGTGCTCGACGCGCGGCGTTGCATCTCCTACCTGACCATCGAGCACACGGCTGAGTTCAGCGATGCCGAGCAGCAGCTGGTGGGCGAGTGGCTGTTCGGGTGCGACGTGTGCCAGGACGTCTGTCCGTGGAACGTCAAGTTCGCGCGCCCGACGCGCGACGTCGAGCTCGGCGTCCGCCCCGAAGTTGCCGAGCCGGATCTCACCGCGCTGCTCGACGGGAATCCGGACGCTTTCCAACGCGGCTTCGGCGACACGCCGTTCGAGCGCCCCGGCGGCGCCGGTATGCGACGAAACGCCACCGCCGTGCTCGCGAACCGTCGCCGGGCTCATCCATGATCGACGTTCCCGCGCCGCAGCGCGCAGAGGCCGCCGCGATTCAGCAACGGCTCAAAGAGGGGCTCGGCAGAATCGACCCGCATCATCGCCTGCTCGGGCGGCCGGTGTCCTACCGAATCATCGACGGCACGACGCTCGAGATCACCTATCGAGACGTGCCCGGCATCGCGGAGGCAGAGGTGCTGGGTGTCAAGCGCCTGATCGGCGTCGATTGCTTCTGCACGGTCGCGCCCCAGACGGCGGAAACCGTGCTCGTGCGGTTCGTCGTCTCCCTCAAGTAGCCGTCGTCAACCGTATCACCGGGAGCTCGGGGGGGTTCCCCCACCGCGGGATCCACGCGCTGCCCACGCCCGCCGAGACATACAGCCAGCACCGCCCCACGTGCTTCAGCCCATGCAGGTATTTGCGGCCGAACTGCGACGGCGCCGTGATCGGCCCGAGGAGCGGCAGGTGCGCCTGGCCGTTGTGCGTGTGTCCCGCCAGCATCACGTCCACCCGCAGGCCTGCGGGCAGGTATTCGATGAGATCGGGATTGTGCGAGACGAGCACCCGCGGCACGTCCGGCGCCACTCCAGAGAACGCTTCGTCGGGCCGGACGGCTCCGTGGGTGAAGTCGTCCACGCCGCCCACCGCCAGCACCGCCGCTCCCCGACGGATGAGACGGTGCCGATTGTGGAGCAGCGTCGCGCCACTGCGCTCGACGACGGCAGCGACCTGATCGGGGTCCACCCAGTGGTCGTGGTTCCCGAGCACGGCCACCACGCCGTCGCGCCCGCGGAAGCGCGCCAGGACCCGCTCGAGGCCCTCGATGTCGCTGCGGGCGTGGCTGACGAAATCGCCGCCCAGCACCACGAGATCGGTGTCGAGCTCACGCACCCGGTCGGCCATGCGCTCGAGCCACCACGCGGGCACGGCGGGCCCATGGTGCAGATCGGTGACCAGCGCCAGGCGGTAGCCCACGAGCCCGGGGGCGAGGCCCGCGACGGGGACCGCGACGTCCGGCGTCTCGAGCCGGGCGCGTTCCCAGCGGATGAGCGGACGGGCCAACCGCTCGGCCACCCACCCGAGTGGTACCTTGGTGACGCGCTCGAATAGCGGCGAACGCCGCTCCCGCGCGGGCGGGTAACGGCGGGGATGGAGGAACAGCCCGATCACTTCGCCGCGATGCGCGCGACGACGTCGTACATGAAATGCACCCCGAACGCGAGGTCGTCGAGGCTCACCCGCTCATCGTTGCCGTGCACGCCGCGCGACTCGGCTTGACTCAGAGGGAACGGCGACACGCCGTAGCTCACGATGCCCAGCCGGCGGAAGTAGTGGCTGTCCGTGAAACCGGGGAGGGGAGGCGTGGTGACGAGCGCGTCCGGCGTGCGCTCACGCGCCGCGGCGACGATGGCGCGAAACAGTTCCGTCTCGCTCGGGCTCTCGGTGGCGGGCCAGTTTGGACCTTGGGGAGTGATCTCCACGCTCGAGTCACCCACCACCCGTACCAGGTCGGCGAGGAAGGCCTGTGGGTCCTGGCCCGGGAGGAGCCGGACGTCCAGCGCGGCGCGCGCCAGCGGCGGGATGACGTTCGTCTTGTCGCTGCCCTGCAGTCCCGTGATCGAGATGGTGTTGCGGAGCAGCGCGTTGTACGTGAGGTCGCCCGTGAGGAAGCGAACCGCGGCCGAGTCGCGCAGCGCCGCGCGCACGTCCGCCAGCGCCGCACGCCGCCCTTGGTCCGTCTCGAGGGTGGATAGATCGCGGAAGTAGCGCTCGACTGCCGGAGTCACGACCAGCGGGGTCTGATACGCGGCAATACGAGACAAGGCTCGCACCAACCGATGCACGGGGTTGTCCGGCGTGGGGCGCGACCCGTGGCCCGGGGTGCCGTGCGCGGTCACGTTCAGCCAGAAAGGCGACTTCTCCGTCGTTCCCACCCCGTAGTACTCGACCCGCCCGCTCGCATCCGTGCGGATCGTGCCGCCCTCGGTGAGGAGGAACTCAGCGTCCTGCACGAGGTCGCGGTGATGCTCGACGAACCAGCCCGCACCTACACCACCGCCGATCTCTTCGTCGGCCGTCGCGAGGAAGATTACATCGCGCTTGAGCGGCACACCGGCTCGCTTGAGCGTCAGCACAGCCATGAGCTGCGCGATCGCCTCGCCCTTCATGTCCAGCGCGCCGCGTCCCCAGAGGTAGCCGTCCTGCACGGCCCCGCTGAACGGGCCGACCTTCCAGTACTCCGGGCTCGCGAGCACCACGTCCATGTGGTTGAGTAAGATGAGCGGCCGCGCGCTGCCGTCTCCCCTGAGACGGACATAGAGGTTCGCTTTCCCGGGTCGGGGCTCGAACACCTGAGCGTCGATCCCTTCGCGCGCGAGCACGGCCTTCAGCCACTGCGCCGTCTGGAGCTCGTTGCCGGGCGGATTGGTGGTGTTGATCGCGACGTACTGCGACAACAGCGCCGCCGCTTCCCCGCCGACAGCACGCCATTGGGCGTCCGTGCGCGGCACGTCCGGCTCAGCCAGCCCGGGTGGCAAGAGCACCGGTTGAGAGGAAGGACCGAACAGCCCGGGCTGGGGAGGCGCTGGCGCGCGAGGCGGACGCGCACAAGCGACCATCAGGGTCAGCGCGAGGAGTGGAACGAAACGCAAACGACCTCCGGTGGGAACAGGGAACCGCAAGCTACGAGCCCGCAGCGTGCGGGGGGAGCCCAGCCCCCCACCCCCCCGCCCCCCCGGCCCTGGGATCAGTGCACCGTGATGGTCGCCTGACCCGTCTTGCCTTCGCTCGTCGCCTGCAGCAGCGCGCTCCCCACCCGCCGCCCGCGTCCCACGACAGCGGTTCCGTATGAGATTTCAATCACGAAGGCCGAGTCGGTCGAAAACCACGAGACCGGCCGGCCGGTCAAGACGTTACCCACCGAGTCGCGCAGGAAGACCGTGAAGCTCGCGCTGTCGCCAACCGCGAGACTGGCGCTCGCTGGTTGCACCGTCACAGTCGCCACAGAGGCTGGTGTCCCCGTCACTTGGATCGTCAGCGAGTCGCTCAGCGTGTCGCTCGTTGCGATGATGGTGGCGAAACCAGGCTGGCGCCCGGTGACGGAGGCAGTGTCACCGATGCCCAGCACCTCGGCGACCGCTGGGTCACTGCTCGTCCACGACACGGACGGGTTCGGGACCGGAGCGCCATTCGCGCCTCCCACCGCGGCAAACAAGGTGATCCTGCCCCCCACGCCCACCGATGTTGGTCCGGTGATCTGCAAGAAGGCGCCGCCGGCGCCCGCCTCGGTGAGTGACACCGGCAGGTTCGTGGTATCACCCGCTACGATGTCCACGGCAGGGGTGATCGACGCCGCCAGGAAGGGGTAGTCGGGCTGCTCGACGCGGACGATGTAGGTGCCGGAGCCAAGGAAGGCGACCCGATAGAATCCTGCAGCGTCGCTCCGCCCCGTGGCCATCAGGTACCACGTGGAGGCCGACCGGTTCGGGTCGCCACCGTACACGCTGACGTTCGCGTTGGCGATCGGTTGCATGGCGCCGCTATAGTTGCTCGTAACGGTGCCGGCGAGCGTTCCACTGAACGCCTTGTGCACCGCCCGCAACCAGGGGATCAGCGTGAACGTGCCGGTGGTGTCGTAGTAGTTGTAGAGGAAGCTCCGGCCGACGTCCCAGTCGATGACGATCTCGACTTGGCTCGCGTCGGTGATCAACGCGAGCGGCTCCTCCACCTGCGCGTGCAGCGCGATGAGGCCGCTTCCCGGGAACGGCCAATTGACCCGCGCGTCGGACCCATTTTTCCACCGCACGGACGATGCATTGGCGTCGATGATGACGCGGATGGCGCGGTACAACCTGCCCGACAGCTGGCCCTCCCCCAGGAGCGCCGTGGTACCCTGCTGGAGCGACAGCAGGTCGAACACCTTCCCCGGCTGAGCGATCGTCTCCCAACCCGCGTCGCCGGTCGTGTCGGGGTCCGTGCTGGCGGCGACACTCACCACATAGACATTCACGCTTGCTACAGAGTCGTAGGGGAAGGGCGCATCGGTGAGCAGCACCTTCGCGAACGGCTTCTGGCTCGTGGACGGCGCGTTCGACCCGGGATCGTCCTGGTAGCACCCGCCTCCGGCGAGCAGCAAAATGCCGAGGAGAGGCACGGCGAGGCGTCTAGACATCATTCGCTCCTTGGGGGACGGCAGGGTTCCGCCCAAGATACCCCTGCTCCCCTGGCCGAGGTCACACCTGCGGGGTAGTGTGACGCAGGGATCCTCTCAATGGGTATACACAGCGTGGGGACGAGCGACGCCGCCCTGGTGCGCCGTGTGCAAACCGGCGACACCGGTGCTTACGCCGATCTCGTCGCGCGGTATCGCGATCGCCTGGGCCGGTACGCACTGCACATGCTCGGAAATCGGGAGGACGCGGAAGAGGTGTTGCAGGACGCCTTCGTCCGCGCCTATCGCTCGCTCGCGCGCTGCGATGATCCCGAGCGGTT
>WNFQ01000011.1_pt1 | contig 96263 bp, 86 predicted proteins | sample 5400171 | NCBI WGS metagenome assembly WNFQ01 (sample SAMN13153356, study PRJNA577476) | soil metagenome | isolation source: 20 cm soil under Madrone tree | place: USA:California | collected 2016-06-14
TGCAACAAGATCTGTTTGGTCGGGTCGAGATCGGCGAATTCGACGCCGTGTGCGTAAGGACCTTGCTCTTGCGAAGTGGTTGTCTTAACCGACTTGATGTTGCGGATTGTGGCTCGCGTACCGAGCTGGATCTCGCTTTCGCCGGGTTGCGCAATGAAGGAAAACGAAAGGTCGATCTCCTCTCCCATCTCGCCGAGCCTTTGCTGCGCTTCGATCAAACCGCCGAGTACGCTGACGTTGGTGACCGAGACGTCGCTGGTACGGGGAGGCTCACCGACGATGGATCGAGTGACTTTGCCGGGCAGGTTAACCTTGATCCTCATGGCCTTGCGCAGCGCTGTGCCACTGACCGCCTTCGGAAAGGCAAGATGCAGGCAGGCAAGCGGGCGAGAGACGTTGTGATCAACGGACGTCCTGAATGAAAACACGTTAACGCCGCTGAATGCGCGCACCGTGAGCGGCTCGCCTTGCTTGAACGGAGCTGAAAGGCCGTTTTCCGTCGGCGTCATGACCAGGATTGCCTCGCCGGGCACGTAGCCGATCAGCGTCGTGAAGTACTGCTGCCTATGGCCCGTTCGGTCGACGAACAACTGGAGCCTGGCGCCGACCTGAAGATTCATGGCGGCAAATTCATAGTCTTGCGACATTTCCGATTCCCGCTGTGTTGCGACTTCAGAACAATTCGACTTCCGAGCGTTCTTCCTTACGCGCTATCAGGCCGGCGCGCACCAGGGACTCGTGGCAATCCGACCGGTTGCGGCCGTTCTGCTTTGCGTAGTACAGCGCGGCGTCGGCGCGCGCCACCGCCGAGGCTGGAATATCGTCGGGGTTGATCTGCGTATAGCCGATGCTGATCGTCGCGCGGCCGACCTGGGGAAACCGGAACAGCTCGACTTTGGCCCGAAAGCGTTCGAATGCGCGAGCGGCGCCGGATTCGTCGGCACCATCGATCACGACAACGAACTCCTCGCCGCCGAAGCGAAATACCTGGTCGATGATGCGGAAGGTGTCATTCATCAATCGCGCCAGCAGCAGTAGTACCTCGTCACCGAACAGGTGTCCGTGGCTGTCGTTGATCGACTTGAAGCGATCCACGTCGAGCACTGCCAGCCAACTCGCCGACCCGCTGCCCGTGGTGCGCGCGAGTTCCCGCGTGCGCTCGCGCAGCTTACCGAAGCTCGCTTCGAAGGTCCTCCGGTTGAGCAGCCCCGTCAATTGGTCGCGTTCGCCGTAGTCGAGCACGGCCAAGTGATTGTGCAGAATGCGCAGCACGCCATTGACCAGGTGGACCTCGTGCGGCTTGAGGCAGGCGCGGCGGCCGCTGGATTCGATCTCGACCATCCCACTCACGTCACGCTCGCCGAACACCGGAAACACGCTCCACAGCCGATCCCCGGTATCGGCCACGCTGGACGGGGAAAAGTGGGCGACGTCCTTCAGCAGCACGCACTCGTGCCAGTGGGGCATCTCGGTTACCCTCGGGAGCGCGGCCGGGTCGCCCACCGCCGGACCTTCCTGACTGCCGCCGGCCACCAGGCTCACGCGGCGTTGCACCTTACGATCATCGCCGTCGCCGAGCAGTCGATACACTGTGACGCGGGCGGGCTCGAGGTGGTCGAACAACAACTTCGCAACCGCAGCGTTGAGTTCGTCGCGATCGCGATGCGATGTGGTCCGCGCCACGGCGTCGATGAGGTCGGATTTCAAGGCGGTCTGGTTCTGGAGTTTTCCGCCGAACATGCTATCGAACGGTCCGGGCGCCGATGCGTAGAAATACAATACTTCCAATGTGGACTGCGCCCGGGCCGTGCTCCCAGGCTCAGTCTTACGTCTTCGCGAAGCAAAAAGGGGGCGTAAAGGTGCCAATTCGCAGCTACGGCAGCCAAAACTGTGAAGTCGTGACCCTAAGTTACCCAGAGCAGGCGGGGCCGTTCCCGAATCGGCAGAACCAGATAGCCCATTTGCGGGCGTTGCCGTCGACACTGGATCAGGTCAGCGGGACGTCTAGTGCTGTTCCAACTTAACATGCCTAACCTGACGGATTCTTGCCAAGCCATGATTTTCGGTGCCGACGTTGCGATGCCGGTAACGCAGGTACCGATAAACGCGGCGGCGGCGAACCGAATGGCTCGGATCGTCCGTGTTGGCCAGGGTGAAGCGTTTCAGGACGCCGAAGTGTGCCTCGATCAGGTTGAGCCAGGACGCCTCGGTGGGCGTCCAGACCGGATGGATGCGCAGCTTCTTCAACAGCGCCAGGAAGCGCGGGTGATCGTGCACTTGATGCAGGTTATCCATGATCACGAACAATTTGGTGCGGGGATAGCACTGACGCAGACGTTCGAAGGCCTCGAACAGTTCGGGCAGGCGCTTGCGCTTGCGAAACAGGCCGTCGAGGCAATCGGCGTGCACGTCGTAAAAGCCAAAGAACTGCTCGGTGCCATGCAGCCGGCGGTAGGTCGCGCGCATACGGGCGGGCTGACCGCGCCGCGCCCAGGCCACGCCGCCGATCGGCCGGATCTCCAGCGGACCCCACTCATCGAAACACACGACCGCGGATCGGGCTGGTCGGCGGCGGTACAACTGGCGGATCAGTTTTTTTTACTGTCGAACTGCGGGTCATGCGAGCGTTTCCAGGTCCGGATACGCTGTGCGCTCAGACCCTCTCGGCGCAACAGGCGGCGTACCCATTCGTCGGTCACCGGTGGCAGCAGGCGCTTGCTGCGACAGTACTCGGCTAGCTTGGGCACCGACCAGTTGGAAAACGGCAGCCCCCGCTCCTCGGGGCTGGACAAGGCGACCTCCACCAACTCGCGCAACTGCTCGGCCTTCAGGATCGGCGGCCGACCCTTCGGGTTGGCAACCTGCTCGAAGCTGGTAAAGCCCGAGTCGTTGAACCGATGCACCCAGTCGTAGGCCACCGTGAAATGGCACCCCACCCGATCGGCAGCCTCGGTAACCGCGTGGCCCCGGCGCACCTCCTCGATGACCCGGTAGCGCTGATGGACCCGGGCCGACAACGAGAGGTCCTTCAGTTTGGACACCAACAAGCGCTGCTCCGCCCGCGTCAGGGCACGCAACGGCAAGGTCTTGGCCATCCCGCACCTCCTTCCGGAGAGCAGCATGATACCAAGATTTAGGCATATTAAGTTGGAAACGCACTAGTTCAACAAGCGGGTGTCACGAGAGCGCAGAGTTGCGTTGAATTTCGGATCCGCTCATCGTGAGCGCTTATTGGAGAAGGAGATCATCATGCCTGACGTCACTGGGGCATTAGGGACAGTCGTTCTCGTCCACGGCGGCTTCGTGGACGCCTCCGGCTGGGAGGACGTCTACAAGATCCTGAAGAAGGACGGCTACAACGTGAGCGTCGTCCAGAACCCGACCTCATCGCTGGCAGACGACGTGGCCGCAACAAAGCGCGCCCTCGCGGGGCAGAAAGCGCCCGTCATTCTGGTCGGCCACTCCTATGGCGGGGTGGTTGTCACCGAGGCCGGCAACGACCCCAGGGTCGCCGGGCTTGTCTATATCGCGGCTTTTGCTCCGGACAAAGGAGAGTCTGTGGCCGCGCTCATCAAGGATCCGCAACCCGGCGCACCCGTCCCGCCGATACTTCCCCCGCAGGACGGCTATCTTTTTCTCGATCGGACAAAGTTCGCCGCCTCTTTCGCAGGCGACGTGGCCAAAGAAAAGGCCGAGTTCATGGCCGACTCGCAGCTTCCCTGGGGCGTGGAGGCCCTCAACGGGACCATCAGCGAACCAGCGTGGAAGACCAAGCCGAGCTGGTACCTGGTCGCAACCGAGGACAAGATGATTCCGCCCGCGGCCCAGAAGTTCATGTCAAAGCGCGCGGGCTCGACGGTTGTCGAAGTCGGAGGCAGTCACGCGGTTTACGTGTCGAAGCCAGAAGCGGTGGCCGCACTTATAGAAAAGGCCGCGAAGGGTGTGAAATTGGCAGCGAATTAATCTGGCGAAAGGGCGCCGTCGGCAAACTTCTGAGTGAGGCCATGCCGGCGGCGTCCGAGCATTGAGTTTGCGGAGTTGCGCGCGAACGTGTTTCCCGGAAACGATGCCCAAGGCGGCGACCTTCCGCCCCGGCGGGAATGCGCGGAAACCTGGCACGCGCTTGTTCTGAAACAGCTGCCCAATATCGAGTTGATGCTCTTGATCGGGCACTATGCCCAGAAATGGCACCTCGACCGTAGCCTTACGGCGGGCGGCGTCACCGGCACCTTGCAGCGGTGGCGGGAGATTTATGACGCAAGCAGCCGGCGGCGGACGATGCCGCTGCCGCATCCCTCGTGGCGAAACTCTGGCTGGATCAAGCGTAACCCGCGGTTCGAGACGGAATTGCTGCCGATCCTTCGCACCGACATCGCGGCATTGCGGCGGTCATGCGGCTGGGGCCACATTCCTGCCGCAAGCGAACCGAAAGGCTCATAGAGAAACGCGCCGGCCGCGGCTGCGCCTGAGAAGACCAGGTCCAGCTGAACCCGGCGCGACGCCGATCCAAAAGCGGCACAATTCGAGCCGTACGTGGCGCCGGCGCAATGAGCGCCGGCTGCTCTGAATCGGAAGCTCGATGATGCCGTGTTGTCCAAACCTGATGCGCTTGCCGTCAGGCCCACTCGCGTCGCGAACGCGCGGCCACCGGGCCATGCGCGCGTCAACCGCGCTGCTCTCGTTGTTCTTGCTCGCATCCTCCGGCGCGGCTGCGCCGGCCCGGTCGCGGGCAACGACGGGCCGGTTGCCGGAAACGACGGCCGGCGAAAGCATTTACCGCGAGGGAGTGCTGTCCACTGGCAAGCCCCTTCGCGGCGAACGCCCGTCTGCGCCCGCCGTACAGGGGGCGGCCGCGGCCTGCACGAATTGCCATCGCCGCAGCGGGCTTGGCGAGCTCGAGGGTCGGGCCTTGGTTCCGCCGATCACGGCCAAGTACCTGTACCGGCCACGCAGCCAGAATCGGCCCAATGTTCTGGAAAACCGGGCGCTGACGATGACCGAGCCCGGAGCCCGAGTCGAGCTGCTGCGGCAGGCCGACCGCGGCGCCTATACCGACGCCACGCTGGCGCGGGCGATTCGCGAGGGGCTCGGGCCGGATGGACGCGCGCTCGACTTCCTGATGCCGCGCTTTCGGATCGACGACGCGGACATGACTTCGTTGATCGCCTACCTGAAGCAGTTGTCGAAACGACCCTCGCCCGGCGTTGGAGACGGCACGCTGCAATTTGCGACCATCGTCACACCCGATGCCGATCCGGTGAAGCGACGCGGCATGCTCGAAGTGCTGGAGCACTTCTTCGGCAAGCCGAACGTGTTTTCGGGAGGCAACGCTCCGCCGGCGCAGCTTTCGAACAGATTCACGCCGGGCTCCCACCAGTGGCAGCTGCATATTTGGGAGCTGACAGGCGCTCCCGAGTCCTGGGAGGTGCAGCTTGATGAGCGGTTGCGGCGGGAGCCCGTGTTTGCGGTGATCTCCGGCATCGGGGGCAGGACCTGGGCACCCGTACACCGCTTCTGCGAGCGGACGGGCCTGCCTTGCCTTTTTCCCAACGTCGACTTGCCGGTCGCTGCCGAGCTGGATTTCTACGATGTCTACTTGTCCAAGGGCGTGCTGATCGAAGCGCAATTGATCGCCGAACGGTTGCAGCGCCTGCGCGACGCTGGCGGACGGGCACATCCCGAGAGGCAGCGGGTCGTGCAGATAGTTCGGGGCGGCGACATCGGCGAGGATGCTGCCGCCGAGTTGCGGCGCGCGCTGCCGTCGCACGCTTTCGAGCTGGTCGATCGCGTGCTCGAGCCGGGCTCCGATGCAACTCGCCTGCAGGAGGCCTTATCCGCCTCGGGCCCGGGCGACGCGCTCATATTGTGGCTGCGGCCGGGCGATCTCGCGTCGCTGCCCACGCAGCCGCCTGCCGAGGCGGCGGTCTTCGTGTCCGGCATCATGGCCGGGCTCGAGCGCGCGCCGCTGGCCGGCCCGTGGCGCGCTACCGCCTGGATGGCGTACCCGTTCGACCTTCCGGAGCGGCGGCGGGCGCGGATGGCCTACCCGCTGGGCTGGATGCAGTTCAAGCAGATCCCGGTAGTGGATGAGCGCACGCAGTCCGATACCTATTTGGCCTGTCTGGCCACGGCCGAGACAGTCAGCATGATGGGAGAGGATCTGGTTCGAGACCATCTGGTCGAGACGCTGGAGATGCACCTGGGCACACGCCTGCTGAACGGTTACTACCCGCGGGTCGGGCTGGCCGCCGGACAGCGCTTCGCCTCGAAGGGCGGTTTCCTGGTGCGCTTTGCTGGTCCGGATAGGACGCGCCTGGTCGCCGACGGTGATTGGAGCTCGCCATGAGGCGGGACCCGACTGGCGTGCCCTTCGGGTCAACTACAAGACCCAAATTGTTCGATCCGGTCGAACTTGCCCCTATCTATCAGAATCGCCCCTATCTATCAGAACAAGCAGTGTCTGTCGGGGCAGTTTCGTCGGCCTGTCCATTGGTTTCAGGTGCGGGTAAATTCCGCGTTGCAGCAGGTCCAATAGTCTTGGAACCGCGGAATCAGTTTGGCCGAACATGACGGCCCCCCTTCGCTTCGGCCGCGCCGAAGTTCGACCCTCAGAACGCCAGCTGCTGGTTGACGGCCGGCCGGTCAGTTTGGGGGCGCGCGCGTTCGACGTATTGCTGGCGCTGGTGGAACGCCGCGACCGAATCGTGGCCAAGAACGAACTGCTCGACTCCGTCTGGCCCGGCCTGGTGGTCGAGGAGAACAATCTGCAGGTGCAGATCAGCAGCCTGCGCAAAGCCCTCGGGCCGCAGGCGATCGCCACGATCCCGGGGCGCGGCTATCGCTTCACTGCCGCGCTCGATTTCGAAGCCGTGAGCCAGCCAGACACTACTGCGCCCCGCGCAACATCGGCGCCCGAGGCCACCGATACCCACGCAGCGCCCCTGAGCAACCTGCCGGCCGAGCTGCCACCGCTGTATGGCCGCGCAGAGGATCTGCTGGCGCTGGGCGCCCTTATCGAGTTGCACAAGCTTGTGACCGTCGTTGGCGCCGGCGGCATCGGCAAGACGGCATTGGCGCAGGCGCTCGCCCACCGGCTGCGCGGATCCCTTGACGACGGCGTGTGGCTCGTCGAACTGGCGCCGGTTGCCGATGTGTCGATTGTTGCAACCACAGTGGCCGGCGTGTTGCGTGTCGAGCTCGGCGCCGAAGCGCAGATCGTGACCCTGGCGAAGGCGTTGAGCGCGAGTCGGATGCTGATCGTGCTCGACAACTGCGAGCACCTGCTGAACGCCGTGGCGGAGCTGGCCGCGGCGCTGCACCGCGCCGCCCCGAACGTGCGCCTGCTGGCCACGAGTCAGGAGCCGCTGAGGGTCGCGCAGGAGCACGTCTATCGACTGGGCGCGCTGGCCCTGCCCGCAGAAGCGGGTGTTGAAAGCGCGAGGCAGGCGGGCGCTGTGGCCCTGTTCGAAGCGCGTGCGCGGGCAGCCGACCCGCGCTTCGCGCTCACCGAGCACAACATCGCAGCGGTGGTCGACATCTGCCGCCACCTGGACGGCATTGCGCTGGCGATCGAGTTGGCGGCGGCACGCCTGCCGCTGCTCGGCGTCGACGGCCTGCGCGCGCGACTGGACGAACGTTTCAGCGTTTTGAAGGGCGGCCCACGGCTGGCACTGAAGCGCCACCAGACGCTGCGCGCTGCACTGGACTGGAGCCACGGGTTGCTCATGCAAGACGAGCAGACTGTATTCCGGCGGCTCGGCGTGTTCGCCGGCAGCTTCAGCCTGGAAAGCGCGCAGCGGGTGACGGCCGACGACCGCATCGACAGGTGGGCAATGCTCGACCACCTTGGGGCGCTGGTCGACAAATCGCTGGTGGTAGCCGAAATGGGCGAAGCACCACGTTATCGGCTTCTGGAAAGCAGCCGAGCGTTTGCAATGGAAAAGGTGCAACAGGCCGATGAGACCGATGCCGTGCGCCGAAGCCACGCGGAAGCCGTGCTGGCCGTCTTCGAAGGCTCGCTCGAAGAAGAATATGTCCTGCCGACCCAGGCACGACTGGAACGCTACCTGCCGGAACTTGATAACGCGCGTGCCGCGCTGGACTGGTCAGCTGGCGCGAGTGGAGACGCGCAGTTGCAGATCGCGCTGACTGGAGCGATCGCCTGGATCTGGGTCAGCGCCGGCTTGCGGCCGGAAGGGATGCGCAGAACCAGGGCGGCAATGGCCAGGATCGCGCCCTCGACCGCACCTCATTGGGTGGCCCGACTGCTGGGGTCATGGTCGAGGCTGGCACATCCGGAAATCGGTCCGGAAGAGCTTGCCGCCGATGCGCGCGCCGTGGAACTCTATCGAACCCTCGGGGATCGACGCGCACTATTCACCGCTCTGTGCTTTCAAGGCCGTGCCCAGGCGAATCGCCGCCGAGCGCAGGAGGCCGAAGTCGCCTTGCACGAAGCAGAGCAGATCTTTGACAGCACTTGGCCGCCAGCGCTGCGCATCCCCTTGCTGATTGCCCGCTCCCAGTTGTTCAGTGGACAGGGTCGCTTCGAAGACGGAAGCGGCGTCGAGCAAGAACTGCTTCAACTGGCGATCGCCTTGGACGACAAGAGACTCACTCTGTACGCGCTGATTCTTCTGGAACAGAGCGCAGCTTCACTAGGTCGCTGGGAAGAGTCTGTGGCGCGTGGTCGCGACCTGGTAGAACGCATTCAACGTGACCGCTCCCTGCGTAGCGGGCTGGAGAATTTCGTGTTCAGCAATCTCAGCTATTCACTTACGGCATTGGGAGAAATTGACGAAGCGCTCGAGATGGCGCGTCGTGCATACCCCGCGGTCGAAAAGGCAGGTCGTGTGATGGAATTACTCGATCCCTTTGCGCTGCTCGCATTCAAACGCGGACGTATCGGCGATGCGGCCCGAATGCTCGGGCGAGCCGACATGCGCTATCCGACGAGCAATGTCCCGCGGTATCCCGTCGAACAGAAACTGCACGACATGCTGGTGCTCGAGTTGCAGGGCGCCATGCCCCCTGACGAGCTATCCCGCCTGATGAAAGAAGGCGAGGTACTGAGCGACGAGGTCGCCGTGTGCCTGGCACTGCGGGACTAGTGTCGGCAGCGGTTCGATCAGAGTCGGCGCCGCTGCAATTTACGAGCGCAAGAAGCTGAAGTAGGATTTGCGAGGCGGCAAAGCCGACGATGGCGAAAGGCACAGACCGGCCATCTCTGGACATCAGCATCAACCGCGAGAATTCGCCGGGACCGGTCGCCCCGGCCGGTTGCTGCGGTGAGAAGCCACGGGTAATGTCATCTGGGGAGGACAACATGATGCTGAAGCAGAAAGTTGTGCTGAGGGGACTCGCGCGGGCATGCGCAGTCAGTATTCTCGCCGGGGCCCAATTGGCATCAGCCCAGGGATCGGGTCCCACACTGACTCCGCAAAACAGCGGCACTACCAACCGGCTGCAAGCAGTCAGTGCGGTCAACTCGGACGTGGTCTGGGCATCCGGGCTCGGTGGTACGTTTGTTGTGACTACGGACGGCGGAGAGACCTGGAAAGCCGGTGTGGTGCCGGGAGCCGAATCGCTGCAATTCCGCGATGTGCAGGGCGTGAGCCGCAGGGTTGCATATCTACTCTCCTCTGGAGTGGGTACGGATTCTCGGATCTACAAAACCGTAGACGGCGGCGAGACCTGGACGATGCAATTCCAGGCAAGCGACCCCAATTCTTTCTATGATTGTTTCGCGTTCTGGACACCGAAGCGAGGCATTGTGCAAGGCGACGGGGTGAATGGAAAGTTCCCGGATCTGCGTACCACCGATGGAGTGACGTGGGAAGACATCAGCAACAATTTGCCGCCGGCATTTTCAAATGAAGGGTCGTTCGCCGCGAGTGGCACTTGCGTCGCAACTCAGGGTGCGAGGAACGCCTGGATTGCGACCTCCGATGCGCGGATCCTGGCCACGAGAGACGGGGGCGAAACTTGGAACGCCTATAACACTCCGCTTGTTGGTGGCACTGGCACCGCAGGTGCATTCACAGTGGCTTTCCGCGATTCTCGGAATGGCATCGTTGGCGGCGGCGATTTCTTGGGAACCGGTCCAGCGGCGACGGCAATATCTGGCGATGGCGGTAAAACCTGGACGCTCACGAATACGCCTCCAGTGACCGGAGCAATTTTCGGCCTAAGCTACGTGAGTCGGGTTGGAGAAGACGACGACGGCGACGCTGCTGTGTTGATTACAGGTCCGGCCGGAGCCGCTTGGACTCCCGATGAGGGAAACACTTGGTTCGCGCTGCCGGGTGTGACCGGCTACTGGGCGGTGGCTTTTGCGAGTCCGGAAGATGGTTGGCTCGTGGGCACTGGAGGGCGCATTCTGAAGATCAGTTTTAGCGAGCGGTGATAGGTCGATCTTGTGTACGTTGAGCTTCCGTAGGTCAAAGACGGGTCTTTCGTTTCAACTCGGGTTCGCCGTTTCCGTCCTAACGGCACTGCCCGGTTTTTTGTGTGTCAAGCTGAGATGAGACTTTTCCACGGCGGCGGTCCTCGCTTGCGACGAACGACCGACGCGGTGGGAAAGTCGGTGGTTGATCATATTTGGGATGGAGTCGGCCAAGATGAACGGGCACGACCCTGCGCCGATCTGAAGGACGTGTTCACGCGTCCACCAACCCAGCCTGCCAGCAGGATCGAGGAACTGCTGCCCCACTTCTGGCAGTCGGCCATCCCGCACTGAAATCCGCCTCGTGACAGGCCGGAGCACCGGCGTCAAGATTTGTTCGTCGGCTGCTTACACATTCGAGCGTTGCGGGCAGAGCCCCATGACCCCTGGACCATGCCCGAGCTTCCCGACGTAGCCGTCTACTGCGAAGCGCTCGCTGCAAGGGTGCGCGGCGAGGTTCTGCTGCGCGTGCAGCTCAAGAGCCCGTTCGTGCTGCGCACCGCGGTCCCGCCGATCGCATCGGCAGAAGGCAAGCGCGTGCGTGACGTGCGCCGTCTTGGCAAGCGGATCGTGCTGGGGCTCGACGATGACTTATTCCTCGTGATCCACCTGATGATCGCCGGCCGCTTACGCTGGCTCGACGCCGTTGCGAAACCGCCCGCGCGCATTGCGCTCGCGGTTCTCGAATTCGGGAACGGAAGGATCGCATTCACCGAAGCCGGCACGAAGCGTCGAGCGTCGCTGCATCTGGTGCGCGGCGCCGACGCGCTTGCACAATTCGACATGGGTGGACTCGAAGTCGGCGACAGCTCGCTCGCCGACTTCGCCGCGCGATTGCGAAAGGAGAATCACACGCTGAAGCGTGCGCTGACCGATCCGCGTCTGTTCAGCGGCATCGGAAACGCGTATTCTGACGAGATCCTGCATCGTGCACGATTGTCGCCACTGGCGCTGACACACAAGCTCGCTGAGGCCGATGTCGCGCGACTGTTCGACGCGACGCGCGACGTGCTGAGCGAATGGACGGCGCGGCTGCGCGTCGACGCGCTCGCTAAATTTCCGGAAAAAGTCACCGCGTTCCACCCCGAGATGGCGGTCCACGGCCGTTACGGTCAGCCGTGTCCGGTCTGCGGATCGCCGGTCCAGCGCATCGTGTATTCGGAAAACGAGTGCAACTATTGCGCCCGTTGCCAAACCGGCGGAGTCATCCTGGCCGATCGGGCGCTGTCACGGCTTTTGCGCGACAGCTTTCCGCGCTCGCTCGACCAAGCATGATGGTCGTTGAAATCCAAATTCTGGTACTGCTGCTGGTCGTGACTGCGGCGGTTGGGGTCGCCGCGAAGCGGCTGCAAGTCCCTCCGTCCATTCTGCTGGTTGTTACGGGTGTCGCGCTGGCGCTGGTTCCCGGCCTGCCCACGGTGCAACTCGCTCCGGAACTGGTGCTGCTGCTGGTATTGCCGCCGATCGTCTACTCGTCGGCGGTCGCGATGAGCTGGCGAGAGTTCCGCTTCAATCTGCGCTCCATCTCGTTGCTTGCGATCGGGTGCGTCGCCTTCACGACCATCGCGGTGGCCGCGGCGGTGCACTGGATCCTGGGCCTGTCCTGGCCGGTGGGCTTCGTTCTGGGTGCGATCGTTTCGCCTCCGGACGCTGTGGCGCCCCTGTCCATCGCCCGCCGGCTGCAGTTGCCGAGACGAATTCTGGTGGTCCTCGAAGGGGAGGGCTTGGCCAATGACGCCACGGCGCTGATCCTGTACCGCTTCGCGATTGCGGCCGTGAGCGCCGGAGTGTTCTCGCTCGGCAAGGCAGCCGGAATATTCGCGGCCATTGTCGCCGGGGAAATCGTATGGGGAATCGGCGTGGGCTCCTTGATGCTGCGCTTGCGGCGCTGGGTGCACGATCCTCGAACCGAGATCCTGTTCTCGATCCTGACGCCGTTCGTCGCTTTCTGGCCGCCCGCGCAGCTGGGCGGATCCGGAGTGCTTGCCACGGTGGCCGCGGGCCTTTACGTCAGCTGGAACGGCCTGAACATCATCAGCGCGGCAACGCGTCTTCAGGGCATCTTCTTCTGGGACGTTCTGATCTACCTGATCGACGGCCTGGTGTTCCTCGTCACCGGCCTGCAGGCGCGCGCCTTGATCGCGGGAATGGGCGGCCACCCCCTGTCCGAGCTTGCTATCTCCGCCTCCGTCATCAGCGGTGTGGTGATCCTGGCCCGCTACGTATGGACGTTCCCTGCAATCTACCTTCCGCGCCGACTGGTGCCGGCGATCGCGCGAAAGGACCCTGCGCCGCCTTGGCAGTGGCCGTTTGTTCTGGCTTTCACCGGCGTGCGTGGCATCGTGTCGCTGGCCGCGGCGCTGGCCATCCCGCTTGCAACGGATACGGGTCAACCGTTTCCCGACCGCGACCTGATACTTTTTCTAACGTTTTCGGTCATTCTCGTGACTCTGGTGGGCCAGGGCTTGGCGCTGCCCGCCGTGATCCGGGCGCTCGGCCTCGCCCATGCGGGCAAACGAGAGCAACGCGCCGACCGGGCCGAGGAACTGAGCGCCCGAGAGGGCGCCATCGAGTCGGCCATCGCGCGTCTGGACCGGCTTGCGGTCGAACGCAAGCTGCCGGAAGACGTCGTCCATACGCTTCGCGCCCAGCTGCGGGATCGACTGAAGCATTTCGAGCACGGACATGAGCGGGCCGACGGTCGTCACGAACACGGCAAGCTTTACGACGAGATCGAGTTTCTATTGATCGCCGCCGAGCGGGAGCGGGTCAATGAGCTCTATCGCCAGGGCGGGCTGAAGGACGAGGCGCGGCGCCGAATTGAAAGAGAGCTCGACCTGCGCGAAGCCAGCGTGGCCAACCACGAGCACGAAGAGTGAGTGAGCCGCATTCCTTGCGCCTCAACGAGTTCGACCTCATCCGCACCCGGATCCAGGCGCGAGGGGGCTCTGGTCGCCCGCTTGCGGGCACGCGGTGAAGTCGCCTATTGGCTCGCCGAGCCCTCCGCGCCCAGCTCTTTTGAAAGCCAGTCGAGAATTTCCCCTCCCGTGGCGGGAGCGGTCTCGTGAAGCTGCAGATCATGCCCGGTATTAGGGGCGATCAATACATGAAGCCGTGCCTCTTGGGAGTAGTAAGGCGTTTCTTGCTGGGCCACGTTGGATTGGGTGCAGACCAGGCCGTCTTCGTCGCACATGACGCGGTCATGTTCGCCCAACACCAGGAGTGTTGGGACTCTGATTGCTCGGGATGGCGCGGTCTGTGCCGGCGGAGAGTTGAATAGCGGCACGGCAGCTCCGAACTCTGTACCCGATACGGAATCTTTGAGCCGCTCGTCAAGGGCGATCACATCGGGTTGTGCTCCGGGGGCCCAGTAGAACAGCGGGCCTCGGGCGCCGGGTTTGAACGTCAGGTAACCAGCGTCGAAGCCTGAAGTGGCGAATTTCGGGTCGAGATTGGCGGAATAGGCGCTTTGGAAGGCCAGCGCGAGCCACGACGGTTTGACCGTATGTAACAAGCCCGTCAGTACGAATGCATCGACATCCTTGGACACGGAGGCCTCGAGCCAGCCATAGAGGGTGCCCAGCGAGTGACCGACCCAGATGACGCGAGAGAACGCGTGACCGCCTATCTCGCCGCTACGCAGTTTCTCGACCACCTGGTGTAGCGCCTCCGTGCCATTTTGGAGCGTGACCAAAGTGCTGTCCGGATGAGTGCTACGACCGTAGCCCAGCCGCTCTATATTGAACGTGGCATATCCGGCGTCGGTCATTTGGCGTACGTACGAATAGAAACTCGGTCGATACGGCCAGTCGGAGTAGTAACTGTTGTAGGTCGCGCCGTGCACCAGCAACTGCACGGCAGACGGTGTCCTGTCCGCCCGGACGCAGAGCTCACCGTAAAGCGTGGCGCCGGGTACTTGCGGCAGCGATACCGCCACCTGCAATGCTTCGCATTGCGGCAGTACGTCATCGGGATCCTTCGCCTCCGCCGTTGGCCAGAGGCTCGATGTCGCGACCGCCAAGGTCGCTAACTGCCGTAACAACGCTGCTCTTTGATTCTTGTATGCGGAAATCGTGCACACGGTTCTTCCTCCTTATCGAAACCTCCAGTGGATGACACCTCCGGAATCGGTGAGGCCCGAACGCCGCATAACGGTAGCGCGGCCCGTGCGCGGCGCAATGGCGAATGCATGAATGGGGTATCGGGCACCCTCGCTCCGCAACGGGACGAGGCTTGGCGACTGACCGCGGCTAAGGACCGCTCGCCACGGGATGGCGGTAGTCACAAAAGCGCGGGGCGTAGTGTCCAGACTTTCATCTTCAAGACGGATCAGCTCGAGGCGTTTGCGCAGCGGTCTCGCTGACCACTGACTCAAGCGCAGCGCGCCATCGGAGTGCCGCTGCATGGGTGGCTTGCGCGTGAATCTGACGCGAGCACTCAGACCGATGCGGTGACCCCACGGATGAGTCCTTTACGGGTTCGCCTTGCGGAGACTCGCGCGCAAGTCAGTCCCACGACGCCGGCAGAGGCGCCGGGCTCGCCGGTGACGAAAGACACTACCGCGCGCGCTTTCGCTACCGCAGAGTAAAGGCTGGCCAGTTTGGTCGGCAAGCTCGTCGTGGGAGCGTCATCATGAAGCAAAACCGGTGGACCGTCGCCTTCGCTGGCATGCTGCTGATGATGTCGCTCGGGACCATCTATTCGTGGAGCTTGTACACCCAGCCGCTGATCTGCTCTTTCGGCTGGTCAACCTCGACGACGACGTGCGCGTTCTCGCTCGCGATCTTCTTCCTGGGGCTGGGCGCGCTCGCGGGCGGAAGACTCCAGGACCGAATCGGGCCGCGCAGGGTTGCGCTCGCGGGCGCCGTGCTCTGGGGTGCGGGCAACATGCTCGCCGGTCTCGGCACTCCTTACCTGGGCGCAGGCTGGCTCTACCTGACCTACGGCGTGATGGGCGGTTTTGGAGTCGGCATGGGCTACGTGACGTCGGTGGCGGTGGTGACTAAATGGTTTCCGCGCCAACGAGGCCTGGGAAGCGGAGTGGTGGTAACCGGTTTTGGCCTCGGCGCGGTGGTCTACAACCTGGTCGTCAAGAGCCTGCCATCGTTCCGTTCCGCCGCAGCCATGGCAGCGCAGCACACCAAGGCGGTTCACGCCGGCGCGCTGACGCGGCTGCTGCCAGCTGGCCAGATGCACGCCGTGATGAATGTTCTCACGCTGTCCGGCGTCGCCTTCCTCGTGCTCGGCGTATTGGGCGCCTGGCTCCTCGCCAACCCCACCTCGGCTACGCATTGCGCGGAGGAAGCGTCGGCCGCCGGCCAAGGGCATTCGTACACTCCCCGCCAGATGCTCGCGACCAGGCAGTTCTACTTCCTCTGGTCGATGCTGTTTCTCAACGTCACCGCGGGAATACTCCTCATCAGCAATGCTCTGCCCATCCTTCAGGAGCTCACCGGCGCTTCGCCCTCCGTCGTCGCTGCGGCGTACGGAGGGGTCGCGCTGTTCAACGCGCTCGGCCGCTTCTTTTGGGGAGCTATCTCCGACCGGATCGGGCGCACGTACGCGTTCTCGCTCATTTTCCTGGTGCAGGCGGTCGTTTTCTTCCTGATGGGCAGCGCGCACGGCCTGATCTGGGCGGTCGCAGCGTTCGCGGTGATCCTGCTTTGCTACGGGGGCGGCTTTGGAACCATGCCTTCGTTCAACGCCGACTACTTCGGCACCCGGCACATGGGGGCGAACTACGGGGTGCTCCTCACCGCGTGGGGTGCGGCCGGCGTAGCGGGCCCGGTCTTCGTCGCCGTGGTGAACGACACGAGCGGGGCGTTCAGCGGCGCTTTGCCGATGGTGGCGATCGTGCTCGCGGCGGCGACGATGCTTCCCCTCGTCACGAAGAAGCCGTCCGGCCGGCGTACTCCGGATTCAGCCAGGTGGCTTCCGCCTGCGTAGTCGCGCATCCGCCGAGCCCGAAGGCCGTCAGGTAGCAGTGCGCATGCCGAAAGAAAGTCACGACTCTTGCGCATCATCGCAAGCCTCCAGGATCAGTCGCGCCACAGTCCCACCGAATTGGATGGGGCGGTAGCCCGCGAAGTTGGAAACGCCGAAAGGCGTTTCCAACCAGATATGCGGTCATTCGAGCCCGCCTTTCGATCTCACCGCGTCTGGACCGGAAAATTCGCCTTGGCCCACTGCGACAACGTGCTCGGCTGCCTGCCTGCGATCTTGTTGGCGAGGGCAATCCGGTCGCGCGAATCCGAACCCAGGTAGGTGTGAGCCTGGAAGTAAGCAAGCATCTCGGCTACCTCAGCGGCTCCAGGGAAGAGAGGCACGAAAACTTCCTTCGGGACTTGCTGAAATGAGATTTTGTGCCCCTGTCGATTTAGCGTGTCGACGATTTCGTTGAAGCTCATGAAATCACCGACGAGGGGCAGGTATTCGCCGCTGCCCGCCTTGTCCGGGTGTGCGAACGCGCCGGCAACGATGTCGCCAAGTTCGTCGATGTCGCCCATGTGAATGCCACGCACGGACGGATCAATCGGAAGAGCCCAGCCCAGGGATCCGTCTGCCTGCTTTTGCGGAGTCATGACGCCGACAAGGTTCTGGTAGTAGAAGGGCGCGACGACGAATGTGTGATGCGCAAAACCGGCGTCCCGGACCAGCTGATCGATCTCGGCCTTGCCGGTAAAGTGCGGAACGTGAAATTTGCCGCCACTGATCGCTTCTACATTCGGCAGCGTTGACCAGACGAGGTGTTTGACGCCGGCATCCTTGGCAGCGCGGACCACCGCTGTGGCCTGCCTGCGCTCGTCGGTCCCTGCTTCCCAAAAGTTGGTGACGAGGAAAACGCCGTGCACCCCTTTGAACGCAGCCATCAGGGTTTCCGGGCGATCCAGATCTGCTTCGACAACTTCATCGGCGAGTTCTCGATGCTTGCCCGGGTTGCGGGTCAGAGCGCGCACCTTGAATTGGCGGGCTTGCAGGGCGCGCGATACTGCGCCGCCCTGATGCCCCGTTGCGCCGATCACGGCGATCTGTTTTTCACTCATGGGTGATTCCTTGCCTTGCTTGAGGGAAACAGGGGCAGTCGGGTTGCGAGGAGCGGTGGGTGACAAGCTGCTCATGGGGGACTCCATGGTGGTGGGTTGACGATCGGTGCAACGCGGCAGTGATGAATTTGCCGCAGGCTCTTTTAGAGGCGACCTTCGGCGCGAAGCCGCTCGCCAATCCGGCGGATTTCGGCTTCACCCCGCGCGAGTGCCTGGGCGTTGGTATGGACCGAGTACGTGCCTAGAACCAGCGGATGCGGATGCTTGATCGCGGATCCGAAGACGAATGACGTGACGCCGTCCGCTCGCACCTCGATGGCACCGTCGGATTCCTCGAACACCGCGAGCTGCCCGGCGTGGATCATCTCCGGCGACCGCAGGCGGCCCTTGTCGACGGACAGCCAGGCGACGTTGTGACCCGGGGGCGGCGTGTAGCGCCAGTGCTGTCCGTCTTTCAGGCGGATGTGGAAGTAGTTGACGCCCTCGGGAGCACGGATCGGACTGCGCGCACGACCGTGTCGCCCGAGAACCACCCGCACCGGACCTTCTTCCTCCACGGCATCCGGCGAAATGTACTGGCTCTCCGGCGGCGCATTCTCCTCCGACGCCGACAGCGCGACCCAAAGCTGGAAGACGCGCAGGGGGTCACCTTGGAGGGGCGCTCCGTCATGCCATACGCCGTTACCAGCCTTCATCCATTCGAGCCCGCCTTTCGTAACTTCGCCCTTCTTTCCGGTCGTGTCCTCGTAGGCAAATCCGCCTTGCAGCACGACGGTGAGGGTTGCGATGCCCGAGTGCGGGTGAATGCCGAACAGTGGCCGCCCTGTGAAGGCGACTTCGGCATGATCCAGGAACACGAACGGCTTGATCAGTTCGCCGACGTCGGACGGGCTGACGAGCCGCGTGATCGGACCGTGCTGGCGGCCGCTGGTGCGAAACGCGATGCGACGTGCGCTGGTGCTCACGGCGTTCACTTGTAGGGTCGCCACCTCGAAGACCCCATCCCTGAGGTCGGCAACGGCGATTGGCTTGTCCATACGTATCTCCAGAACGGTTGCCTCCAAAGATAGGGACTGGCGGTGTATCTGACAAGCCTATATATTCAGATACAAGATATCGTCCAGGACGATCGATATGCTCGATGGAATCACGTTGGACCAGCTGCGAACCTTCATCGCCGCGGTGGACGAAGGCAGCTTTTCGGCCGCAGGGCGCAAGCTGCGGCGCGCGCAATCCGTGGTCAGTCAGGCGCTGGCCAATCTGGAAGCGCAGCTGGGCGTGAAGCTCTTCGACCGCTCCGCGCGTTATCCGAAGCTCACCGACGAGGGACGCAGCCTGCTCGTCGACGCCCGCTCAGTGGCGGACAACGTCGACGGATTCAAGGCCAGGGCCCGCGCGATGCGGGAGGGCCTGGAGCCCGAGCTGGCGGTCGCCATGGATGTGATGTACCCGATGCAGGCCGTGACCAGGGCGGCCATGTATTCGCGAAAGACCTATCCACACACGCCACTGCGCCTCTATGTGGAGGCGCTCGGCGGAGTCATCCGGCCGGTTCTCGATCGCAGCTGCAGCATCGGCGTCATCGGCTCGCTGCCGCTGGTGCCGGATGACCTTCAGTCCGAGCCTCTGCTGAACGTCCCGTTCGCGACGGTGGTCAGTCCCTCTCATGGCCTGGCAACCATGCGTGGCGTGGTCACGGTATCGGCCGCCGCCAAACACGTGCAACTGGTTCTCACCGACAGGACCGCGCTGAGCGACGGCCGAGACTTTGGCGTAGTGTCTCCGATGAACTGGCGCCTGGCGGACCTGGGAGCCAAGCACGCATTTCTCAGGGCCGGCCTGGGATGGGGGCACATGCCCTTGCACATGGTGAAGGCGGACCTCGATAGTGGAGCGTTGGTCAAGATCCGCCTCGAGGGCGTTCCGCGCGATTTTGCCCTTCCGATGAGAGCTGTTTTTCGCAAGGACGCACCGCCGGGGCCAGCGGGCCGGGCCTTCATTGCGCAACTCAAGCAGTAGTCGGTGCACGCGCGCCTGCACGAGACCGTGAAGACCTTGGCCCGCCCCCGAGTCGGTGGTTTCACGGGCGCCAGGCCGCTGCTGGCCACGCTTTGCCCGTCTGTCCTATGCGTCGTGCTGGCGACGGCATGCACGAGTCTGCCACGCGAGGATGCCCCTCTCGTGCCGTACGCGGACGCCGTGCCGCCCGGATTTCCGAACACCGTTCGATGGACCGGAGAGCCGACTCGGCGCGAATTCAAGGTCCAGTTGGCATCCGTGGGGGACCGTATCCAGAAGGCGGCCAATGGGTCGCCGGTGGACTTTCTTGCACTGTCGGGAGGCGGCGTCGGAGGATCTTTCGGAGCCGGCGTGCTGGTCGGGTGGAGTCGCCTGGGCACACGCCCTCAATTTCACATTGTCACCGGTGTCAGCGCCGGTGCCCTGATCGCTCCTTTGGCGTTTCTTGGTCCCGGCTGGGATCGACAGTTGACGGAGGCGTTCTCGGGGACAGCCGCCGTCGCGCTTCTCCAATCTCACTGGCTGGGTGCGCTTTTCGGCGCGAGTGTCTTCCAAGGCGGACCGCTCAGGGAGCTTGTCGATCGATTTGTAACGGATGACCTGTTGCAGGCGGTTGCGGCCGAGACCGAAAAAGGGCGCCTGTTGCTGGTTGCGACCACCGACCTGGATCGTCAGCGGGTCGTCATCTGGAACATGGGTGTCATCGCTGCGCACGGCGGGGAAGACGCACGGAAGCTATTTCGCGACGTCTTGATCGCCTCCGCCAGCGTTCCCGGAGTCTTTCCTCCCGTGCTGATCCGTGTCGAAGCGTCCGGCAACACCTTCGAAGAGATGCACGTCGATGGCTCGACCACCGCGCCGTTGCTGGTGGCCACAGGGATCGTGGCAATTCTGCCGGACGAACTCGAGCCACTGCGCGGTGGGAATATGTACGTCGTGGTCAACGGCAAGCTCCGCGCGGTTGAAGAGACGACGCCGGTGAACACCGTGTCAATCTTGAAGCGCAGCGTCGTAGCGGCGCTGGAAAGCAACACGCGACACGCGGTAGAACTCGCGTACTCGTTTGCGCAGCGCAACGAGATGAAGCTCAAGGTCACCGAGATTCCCAACAACTACGCGTTTCGCGGGCTTCTGGATCTTGGGCCGTCCACCATGAAGGCGCTGTTCGAGTACGGCGTACGCTGTGCAACCGAGGATCGCCTGTGGGCCGATCCGCTCGATGTCCTGGATGACGTCGCCCGACCCAGTACAGCTTTACCGGATGGTGCGTCTCAGTGCCCAGCCCCCATTGCCTCTGGTCCCAAGGCTCAAGCAGAGCAGGCTCGTTAGCGCTCCTGCGCCCGCGGACCGTTCAGGTTACCGCCTGGCGCTGCTTGAACTCGGGGCGATCCCAGGCCGCCGTGTGCAGCACGTCACGCAAAGTCTCGACGGCGTGCCAGCTGTCTGCGTAGCGGTTGTACAGGGGCGCGAAGCCGAAGCGCATCGCATCGGGTGCCCTGAAGTCGCCGATCACGCCACGTACGATCAGGGCCTGCATCACGGCATAGGCCTGCGCGTGCCGAAGGGCGACATGGCTGCCCCTGGCTTCCGGGCTGCGCGGCGATGCCAGTTCCAGCCCCTGTCCGGCGCAGCGCGACTCGACCAGCGCCACGAACAGCTCGGACAGCGCGCGCGACTTGTCGACACGGCATTGCGGATCGGCCCGCAGCATCAGGTCGACCCCGACTTCGAGGGCCGTGATACCGAGTATGGGGTGTGAACCGGCAAGAAAGCGCCCGATGCCCGGGGCCGGGGTGTAGTCGTCGATGAAGTCGAACGGCCGTGCATGCCCCAGCCAGCCGGTGATGGGTGAGGCCGTCGTGGCTTGGTGGCGCTGCGCCACGAAGAGGTAGGCCGGCGCGCCCGGCCCGCCGTTGAGGTACTTGTATCCGCAGCCCACGGCGAAGTCGGCTTGCGCCGCGTCCAGGTTCACTGGCACGGCGCCCGCACTGTGGCTCAGGTCCCACAACGCCAACGCACCTTGCGCGTGCGCGCGCGCCGTGATGCGCGCCATATCGTGCACGGCCGCCGACTTGTAGTGCACATGGGTGAGCAGCACGACTGCCACATGCTCGTCGATGGCGGCCTCGATCTGGTCGGCCGACACCAGGCGAAGTCCGATGCGGCCGTCGCTCAGGCCCTGAAAGCCCTGCGCGACGTACAGGTCGTTGGGAAAGTTGCCCGGCTCGGACAGGATCACCGAGCGATCCGGTCGCAGCCGGCACGCCGCCGCCAGCAGCTTGAAGAGGTTGACCGATGTGGAATCCGAAACCACCACCTCGCCCCGTCCGGCGCCGATCAGGCGCGCGATCTTGTCGCCCACGCGCTGCGGCGCGCCGATCCAGTCGTGCACGGTCCAGCTTCGGATCAGGTCCTGGCCCCATTGCCGCGCGGCTACCTCGTGCAGCCGCGTCGGCGTCTCGCGCGGCAGCGCGCCGAGCGAGACGCCGTCCAGGTACACGACGCCATCCGGCAGCATGAAGGCATCGCGCAGCGTTCGCAACGGGTCGTCGCGGTCCAGCGCTTCGAGGTCCGCCAACGTCACACTGGCAGGGCGGTGCCGGATCACAGCAGGGTCCTCACCTTCCAAGCATCGATGACCTTCGGCACTTTCGTCAAGCGCCGAGGCCGCATAACGTTCGTTCAACGCATTCCGGCGTGGTCTGCGAAACCCTTGTCAACATACCTGAGTAGAGACTGTCATGAACTGGACGAGACGACTCAACATAAAGACATCCGAGCCTTCCAAGGCCGAACGCTCCGACTGCAGCGAATCGGGCTTCACCCTGGTGATCGAACTGGGTGAAGCCGAGCTCTGCCAGGTCGCTGGCGGTGTAGCCGAGGCAGGTATTGTCCATCGTTTTTGACCACCGAGCGGGATGTCAGCGAGTGAAGCTTGACGAATCCGAGCCGACTCGGATTGAAACTCGGGTCCGGCGCGAAGCCAAAGGGCTGATCGGTTGCGACGCTGAGCCTTGGCTCGAATCGCCGCGGGTTTGAATCGTCGAATTCGCTACCGATGGGTAGCCGAACAGGCGCTTTCCGAACGATCGACCGGCACGCTTTTGGTCTACCTTTTCAGCTGTTCCTCTTTGTGACCCCGAAAGATCGTGACCGTCCCAATCCTGGTCCACGCCACCGGCATTGTCGCCCTGGGCCTGAGCGTGCGCAGCACCATGCATCGCTGCGATCGCGGCCTGCACCGCGGCTACTTCCTGGCGGGCATCCTGTGGGCGCTGAACAACTTCTTGCTGGGAGCATCCACCGGAGCCGCGCTGTCGTGCGTGTCGGTCGCGCGCACGGGCACCGCAAGCCTGGTGCACAAGGGCGACAGCCGAATCCGGCTTGGGGCATGCGCACTGTTCATGCTGATTTCGCTGGCAGCGGCCGCGCTCACCTGGCGGGGCTGGCTCACGTTGCTGCCGGTCGGCGCTTCCATTCTCGTCACGTATGCCGCATTTTTCCTGTCCGGGGCCCGGCTACGCTTGGCGCTGCTGGTCAGCGCCTTGCTGTGGACGCAAAACGTCCTTTCCCTGCATTCTCCTGAACAGATAGGCGGCAATCTGCTGGGGATCGCGGGCGCCGCCATAGGGGTCTGGCGTACCCGCACGATTGCGCAAACGTGACGGCGCGCCACGTACGAGCGCGAGACGCGCATGCGGGCGTTGCACGGGTCGACTTAAGAGTCGACTCGCGGACCGGGCCGGTCCGCCCTTGCGGTTCAGCGCCCGGTCGGTAACACCCCCAGCGGCCGCATCAACCTCAGTTGGTCCTGCCTCTGTCCCACCTGTCCAGCGACCGCCGGCCTGGCCGCCGCAGCCGATGCATTCATCACCGCAACGCTGGGGGGCAGCGCAACCGCGGCGACGCCGCGCGGCCCCAGGACGAAGGCGCTGTCGCTGCCCGGCGCGAGGGTTATCGACGCCGTGTGCTGACAGGTTTCGCCGGTGGCGAGCGTGCTGGACGTGCCAGTGCGGTCAGCAGAACCAGGCAGAAACGCGCCATGGGTGCGCCGAGGTGGGTGCAACGCATGCTGCCCCGAGTCGGCATCGCGTCTCCCTCCGGTCGCTGCTTGTCTTGTAGATAGGGACACTACCGATTACGGCGATCGGAGGTCAAGGGTCGAAGCAGGCCGCTGGCCGGGTAAGTGCTTGATTTTGCAAACACACTCGCGGTGCCATCGGGATCGCGATTCCCGTTGTTGCGGGCTCGAGTCCCGTCGTTCACTTAATACAAAAACCTAAGCCGTTCACGTCGGCGGGCTTAGCCGGCAAAAAGGCGAGCCCACGTAGACTGCGACTGGACTCCGACCCAGCGCGGTTCCGTCGCGCTCATTCCGCAACCGCGTCGCCCGATGGAGATCTCGACCCCGTTCATCCAGCGCCCGATCGCCACCTCGCTGCTGATGCTGCTGGTGTTGCTGCTCGGTGTGGCGGGCTACCTGTTGATGCCCATCGCCGCCTTGCCGCAGGTGGAGCTGCCGACGATCCAGGTTTCCGCCGACCTGCCCGGCGCCAGTGCGGAAGTGATGGCGACCTCGGTCGCCGCGCCGCTGGAGCGGCAGCTGGCGCTGATTTCCAATGTGACCGAGCTGTCTTCGACCAGCGCCCAGGGCAGCACCTCGATCACGATCCAGTTCGATCTGAGCCGCAACATCGACGCTGCTGCCCAGGATGTGCAGGCCGCGATCAATGCGGCGGCCGGCCTGTTGCCGAAGAGCCTGCCGAATCCGCCGACCTACGAGAAGGCGAACCCGGCCGATTTCCAGATCATGTCGCTCGCGGTCACATCGAAGACGCTTCCCCTGGCGCAGCTGAACATCTACGCCGACACGTACATCGCCCAGCGACTGTCCCGGATAAAAGGCGTCGGACTGATCGATTTGCACGGAGAGCAGAAGCCCGCGGTGCGGGTCCAGATCGACCCGAACAAGCTCGCGGCGCTGCAGCTCGGCCTGGAGCAGGTCCGTTCCGCGCTGGCAGCGGCAACCGTGAACGAGCCGAAGGGAACACTCGATGGGGCGCGGCGCTCGGTAACGGTCGACTCCACCGATCAGATCACGCGAGCCAGTGAATACGATGCGCTGATCCTGGCCTACCGCAACGGCGCGCCGATCAGGGTGCGTGACGTCGGCCAGGCGATCGACGGCGTGGAAGACGTCAGGCAGGCCGCGTGGGTGCGCGACCAGCGCGCCATCATCGTCGATATCCACAAGCAACCCGGTTACAACGTGGTCGAGACGGTCGACCAGATCAAGAGGGCTTTGCCCGAGCTGGAGCGCTCCCTGCCGGCTGCGGTCGACGTCGAAGTGGTCAACGATCGCACCCAGACCATTCGTGCCGCGCTGCGCGAGATCCAGCGAACTCTCGCGTTGACCGTGGCGCTGGTGGTGCTGGTGGTGTTCGTGTTCCTGCGCGGGCTATGGGTGACGTTGATCCCCGCCAGTGCCATCCCACTGTCGATACTCGGCACCTTCGCGGTGATGCATGCACTCGGCTACAGCGTCGACAATCTCTCGCTGATGGGCATCACGATCGCGGTGGGCTTTGTCGTCGACGACGCGATTGTCGTGATCGAAAACATCGTGCGCCACGTCGAGAGCGGCGAGTCGCCGTTGCACGCCGCCATCAATGGCGCGCGGCAGGTTGCGTTCACGGTCGTATCCATGACGCTGTCGTTGATCGCGGCCTTGATCCCGCTCCTGTTCATGGGCGGTGTTACCGGGCGCCTGTTCCGGGAGTTCTCCGTCACCGTCAGTGTGGCGTTGCTGGTCTCGGCGGTGGTATCGCTGACGGTCACGCCGATGCTGTGCCGCATCTTCCTTCCGCTGGACCGTCGCCGCGTACCGGGCCGTGTGTCAATGGCCGCCGAGCGGGCCTTTCAGTCCACGCTCGCTCTGTACGATCGAACCCTGGCCTGGGTGCTGGAGCGACCGCGAGCCACCCTGACCCTGACGATCGCCATCCTGCTGTTGACGGTCGCGCTGTATGGCGTGATTCCAAAAGGATTCTTTCCGCAACAGGATACCGGGCAGATCATCGGTACGAGCGAGGCGCCGCTCGATATTTCCGTTCCCGAGATGTCGAAGCGCCAGCTCGCACTGGTGCGTGCGGTCCAGGACGATCCGGACGTCGCGAGCGTATACAGCTGGATCGGGCCGCCAGCCATCGGCAATGGTCGGCTGGTGATCAATCTCAGACCGTTCCGCGAGCGCCATCGGACCGCCGCCGAGATCATGGCTCGACTGAAGTCGACTGTGGCCGAGGTACAGGGCATCCAGCTGCGGATGCGGACCCGGCAGGAGCTGCAGATCGGCGGGCGAGCCAGCTCGACGCAATTCCAGTACACCCTGCAGGACGTCGACCTGAAGGAGCTCTACGCGTTCACGCCGAAGCTGATCGCTCGTCTGAGTTTGCTGCCTGAACTGGCCGACGTGACCTCGGATCTGCAAGACGGCGCACCGCGAACGATGGTGATCATCGACCGCGATCGCGCGGCCACGCTCGGAATCACTCCCCAGGCGGTCGACGACACGCTGTACGACGCGCTCGGTCAGCGGCAGGTCGCCACCATTTATACGCAGATCGATCAGTACCGGGTCGTGCTCGAGGTCGAACCGGATCGCAAGCTGGATGCGGGCGTCTTGCAGGATATGTACGTGCCGTCCTCCTTCGGACACCTGGTGCCGATGGCGGCCTTTACCCGTCTGGAGGATTCCCGGATCCCGCTCACGATCAGTCACCAGGACCAGTTTCCCGCGGTGACGCTGTCGTTCAATCTCGCCGCCGGTGTTGCGCTGGGCGACGCCGTCAACGCGGTCGAGAGGGCGCTCGCACGCATGACCGACTTGCCGGCCACGCTGCGCGGCAGTTTCGAGGGAACCGCGCAGGCCTTCAAATCGTCCCTGGGAAGCCAGATCTACTTGATCGCGGCCGCGATCCTCGCCGTCTATATCGTGCTCGGGGTGCTGTACGAAAGCTACGTCCATCCGATCACCATACTGTCGACAATCCCCTCGGCGGGGATCGGCGCTCTGCTGGCGCTGATGTTGTTTGGCTACGATCTGGGCGTGATCTCCCTGATCGGAATCATCCTGTTGATCGGCATCGTGAAGAAAAACGCGATCATGATGGTCGACGTGGCGTTGGACTCGGAGCGCCGCGAACGCATGTCGAGCGAAGCGGCGATCCGCTATGCCTGTCATCTGCGCTTCCGCCCGATCATGATGACCACGGGGGCGGCGATTCTCGGTGCGTTGCCGCTCGCGCTCGGCACCGGTGCCGGATCGGAAGTGCGGGCGCCGCTCGGGGTGGCGATCGTCGGAGGACTGTTGTTTTCGCAGTTCCTGACTTTGTATACGACTCCGGTGGTTTATCTGTACATCGACCGCGTCAACCGCTTCAAGGCACGCCAGCCCGCTCGCGAACCGTCGCCCGAGCCGTCGCCCAAGTCCTCACCAGCGCAATAGGCGCGGACCGGCCCAGGCTCCGACTGCGGTCGGGATCGCTATGCCCAGCACGTACCAGATGCCCAGAAACGGCGCTGCGAGCTCGGGACAGTGCAGCGAATACACCAGGGCGCCCAGGGATCCGGCGGCGAAACCGCCCGCCGCGCCGGCCAGCCGCAGGCGCGTCGGCGCCAGTCCCCGGATCGCCCAGAAAATACCGACGAACAACGGAGTCGATATCAACGCGATGCGGAACGGGCAAACGCCCGCGGTTTGCCCGAAGATCAAGACGGAACGATCCCGTGGGTCGGCCGTGAGCAACGCCACCGCCGCCAGCAGCCACATCGCGACAACCGGCGCGGCAACCGCCATCGGGACCCAACCGGGGCGTCGGCCCGGTCGCGCAAGCCGGGCGACCGCGAGCAGGCCAGCGGCGCCGAGCGCGGCGCAAAAGGCTTCCTTGGCCCAGAACATCGGCACCGACAAGTCGCGCAGCAGCGTCGGCCTGACTCCGAGCCACGCGGACATCAAGAGCGTCGCGATGGCCGTCCCCGCCGACAGCGCGATCAGGTAGCGGCGCGCCAGCCAGCGGGGGTCGACCGCTTCGGTTCCGCGGGCAAGCAGGGACACCAGCTCTTCGGTCCTCACGACTCGCTCCTGATTTTCGCCGCCAGCGCCTTCAGTCCCCGGTGCACGCCGACCTTGACGGCCGATTGCGACATGCCGGTAAGGCGTGCGGTCTCGGCAACCGACAGGCCCTCGATTTTCATGTGAATGATCGGCGCACGCTGCCGCTCTGGAAGATCGGCCAGCAGCTTGGCCAGATCGCGGCGCGCCTCGGCTGCCTCGCCGTCCGATGTGGCCAGCAAATCGTCCTCCTCGTCCAACGGGTCGTTCAGCGATTCCTTGCGAGAGCGCCGGCGCAGCAGGTCGACCAGCTTGTAGCGCGCGATCGCATAGACCCAGGCGGTGATCGGCTGCCTCGGGTCATACGTATGCCGCTGATTGTGAACGGCCAAAAGCAGCTCCTGCACCAGGTCCTCGACCTCTTCGGGCAGATTCACGAGCCGCTTTCTCAGAAACGCCCGCAAATGCGCGCTCAGATCCTTCAGGAAGGCATGGTAAGCGGATGAGTCGCCTGCGAGACCGCCGAGCAACAGACCCCTGAGACGCGCCTCGACCAATCTCGCCCCTTTCCTTGTATTCGTCACGTCACCGCATTCGGTTACCGCCACATGACTCGAAATCGGCGGTGGCCCCGAAGATCCGGCGTGCTGCGCCATGTAACCGGCCGCTGATCGCCGGCGAATTAACCAGCACTCGACAACCCAAGGGGAAGCGGGGTCCGATCCGGACACCGGTACGTAGTCGTTAGTCGGATCTGAGCAGGAAAGCTTTCAGCCTGCGCTTTATCGGCCGGCCGGGGGTGCACTCGCGCCGCGATGCCGGAATCGGGGTCAACCTCACGACAGGAGCAAGACGATGGATCACATTTCATTGATCAGGTATCGAGCGAGCGCGTTTCGCCTCGCGTTGTCCGGGATCGCTGCCGTGGCAGCCATGGGTATGCAGCCCGCCTCGGCCGAAAGCGGCACGCTGACCGTCTACACGGAGAGCAACGCCGCGGCGGGCAATCAGCTGCTGGTCTTCGCTCAGGGCGAGGACGGCTCAGTGGCCTTGAAGTTCGCCGTTCCTACCCATGGAATCGGATCCGGGGGTGGTCTTTCCAACGAAGGGGCGGTGGCCATTGCGCCCGGGGGATCGCTGCTGTTCGCGGTCAACGCGGCCAGCAACAGCATTTCGGCGTTCCGCATCGGCGGCGGAACGGTCGAATTCCTCGCCACCGCGCCTTGCGGCGGGCTGACACCAGTCAGTCTCGCCGTATACGACGACTTGCTGTACGTGCTGAACCAGGGCTCCGATAGCATCACCGGATTCCGGATCCAGGACGATGGCCACCTGCAGGCGCTACCGGGTTCGGCGCAGAAGCTGAGCGGCGCTGCGGTCGGAGGCGCGCAGCTGTCGTTCTCCCGTGGTGGAGACTTTCTCGTTGCGACGGAAAAGCTCGGCAGCCAGATCGGCGTGTTTGCGCTGGTCGACGACATCGCCCAGCCCGGTCAATTCCAGCAGTCCTACGGTCCGGTGCCGTTCGGCTTTGCCGTCGACCGGCGCGATCGCCTCGTGGTCTCCGAAGCAGGAGGCAGCGCCGTGACGTCCTACGATCTGGACACCGATACGGGCGGCCTGTCGGTGATCAGCGGCTCGGTGCCGACCCACCAGGCCGCGGCCTGCTGGGTTGCCGAGACTCCGAACGGACACTTCGCTTTCACCGGCAACGCTGGAAGCGGTTCGGTATCGGCGTTCTCGATCGACCATGCCGGTCGGCTCGCTGAACTGGGCTCGACGCAGATCAGCGCAGGCGCTCATACCACCGACCTCGCGGTGAGCGCGAACGGCAGGTATCTGTTCGCATTGGACGCCGGGATCGGGACCATCAACGGCTTCCGGATCGGCGCGGACGGTCATCTCGAAGCGCTGCCGGCGATGTCGCCGTCAAATCTGCTGGCGGCGGCCACCGGGCTGGCCGTTCAGTGATGCGGGTCGGGACGGTGCGTGATCGCACCGTCTCGATCGGGCCTACGATTGAGGACTCGCCCTCTTGTCAGCTCTGCCGATCGAGCCCGCAGGCTGGGTCAGCGGATTCTGATCCGGCTGGTTCAAGTCGCACCGGTAATCGTGCAGCACGAGCGTGAACTCGTAGCCCATGCCTTCCGTTGTGCGCGCGCGCAGATCTCCACCCAGCAGAGCCGCGATCTCCCGCGACAGGGCGAGTCCAAGCCCGACGCCTTTGGCGACCGGGCCAGGTCCCGGCGCTCGCGCGGAAGGGGCGAACAGGGCGGAGAGCTGCTCCAGAGGAATCCCCGTTCCACTGTCGATGACCTCGATGCGGACCTCCTCTTCGCTGATCCGGAATGCTCGCAACCGGACGCTACCTTCGCGGGCGTACTTGATGGCGTTGGCCACCAGGTTGCGAATGACCTGGCCGACACGCACCTCATCGGTCGTCAAGAACAGCGGTGCCGCGCTCGGCTCGGCCCGTAGCGTCAAACGCTTGTGCCAGGCCAGCGGCTCGAATTCAGCCGCGATGCGCCCGATGAGGCTTTGCACGTCCAAAGGGCGCAGGTGTGGTTCGAATTTCCCAGCCGAGGCTCGCGCGCTGTCCATCGTCACATCCAAAAGCGCCGACAGCGCCTTGGCGGAACTGCTGATCGATTCCGTGACGCGCTTTTCGGCAGCCCGCTTGGCGTCCATCGTCAAAAGCGTCAACGATCCCTGTACCGCCATGATCAGGTTGCCGGTCTCGTGCGCCAGGTAGGCGGTCAAATGCCTCTTTCGCTCCGCATCGCGCGTGACATCGTAGAGTTGACTGCGAAAATCCGCCGTTTCGCGTTCTGCCGTCTCTCGGGCGGCCGCGAGCTCCCTGGCCAGATGGCGGATGCGCCAGACGGCGACCAGCGAGATCAGCAGCGCCGCCGCAGCCGTGAGCCAGCCCAGCGGTGCCACGTAGTCGGAGAGGAACGTTTGCATGCTTGCGGGCCTTGGTGAGCGGGTGCGAGTGTCCGGCGGCAATGGTAGCGGCGCAGGCGTTCGTTGGAGAGCCTACAGTGGGCTCGGTTTGATATTTAACAAATCGAATCGGCCTAACGCATGCGCGAACGTTTCCGAAACACGCTAGGTGACACATCGATCCGGTCGGGTTTCGCGCGCGGCTGTCGGCTCCCGCTGACACGCGCTCGAGCGGAGTGAACCGGTCAGTGCGGGTTAGGCCGTTTGATTGCCACCTGCGGGGCGGTCGCATCGGAGCGCAGAGGGTTTGCGGTTCCCTTGCGCAGCAGGAGGTTTTCGGCGCGGCGTCGAACCGTCGCCACGTGAGGATCGAGCGAATCGCGGGTCGCGTGGACGAGCCGGCGCAGCATCATCTCGAAATCGCGTTCTGCGCCATCCTCACGAGTCAGGCCGCTGTCGACCAGGTCGATGAGCTCGCACTGCCGGCGGCGCGGACGCGGCGGCGGCATTACCGGACGCTGAGTCAAGTCGTCACCGACGATGTCCAGACAAATGCGGGCGGCATGCGTGTCGAAGCGGTCGTGCGCGTCGCGCAGCCGGCCTTCCATGGCGATCCAGAAGTCGGCATTGCCGGCCGCCTCGTAAATGCGTGGCAGCGCGCGCGGGAGCTCTTCGGGCCCCAGGCTGCCGGCGTAGCCACACTGCACCGAAGGCAGCGCGGCCGGCCAGACGTCGGGCGCATGGCCGCGGCCCAGCGAGGCGTCGAACAGCACTGCGCGATTCGGCACGTCGGCAAGCGCCGCCGCGACGGGTGCGTTCGTGTCGCTGTGCTGAGTGATGAATGTCACGTCGGGGCGACTGAGCATGAAAGCATGCAGTCTGGCCACGTCGACCTCACCCTCAGTCGCATCGAAATTCAACTGTACCCGGCCGCCGCGGGTGCGGACCTGCTCAAAAAGCCCGGACACGACCGGCTCGCCGTCGAGCAACTGGGGAACGCCGTTGCCACAGACATGCAATGCGACCTTCACCATGGACGGCAGGTCCTTGAAAGCGCGCCGCAGCCGGGCGACCGACGGATACCGACCGCGGGTTCCCTGCCGGTCCGGGGAGTACAGAAAGCTCCATTCGACGAATGGGTACAAGTCGGACACGGCGACGAGCTCGACAAGAGGTGTCGTTTCGTCGACTCCGGTAAGGCTGCAGCGAGTGAGCGGCATGGCGCGACCTCCTGGACCGCCATGTTCACCTTGCGCGGGTGGCAAGGCAAACACGCCGAGTGATTGCAAAACTGACGGGCCGCCGCGACCCATGAAACGGTGCTGCCTCGATGTAACCTGCGGCTGGCCGCCGGCGAATTGACCAGCGCACACCGCCCTCGAGGAGGGGAAACGGGGTCCCAGGGATCGACCGCTTATCTCCGTCGGGGCAGACCCGAGTTTCCGTGAATATGAAGGACGACGATGATTACGTTCTACTACCACCCGGCTCCGAATCCGTTGAAAGTAGCCCTGTTCCTCGAGGAGGCCGGCCTGAAGTACGAGGTCGTGCCAGTCGACACCCGCAAGGGGGAGCAGCACGCGCCGTCGTTTCGCGCCATCAACCCGAACGGCAAGCTGCCCGCAATTGTCGATTCGGAGGGGCCAGGGGGAGCGAGAGTTCGGGTTTTCGACTCCAGTGCGATCCTGCTCTACCTTGGCGACAAGATTGGCCGATTCGTCGGAACACCAGCCGATCGTCCGGAGTTGCTGTCATGGCTGATGTTCGTCGCTTCGGGAATCGGGCCGTACTCGGGGCAAGCCGTGCACTTCCAGCGCTTCGCGCCGGAGCCGCTGCCCTATGCCGTGAATCGATATCGCCGCGAGGCCGAGCGGCACTATCGCGTACTCGACAAGCACCTGGCCGGTCGCGATGTCATCGTCGGCAACGATTACTCGATCGTCGACATGTCGGCTTGGGGTTGGATCGATCGGGCGCCCGTGGTTCTACCAGGTGAGGCCGATCCACTGGCTGCCTTTCCCAATCTGCGACGCTGGTTCAGGCGCGTCGATGAACGGGCCGCAGTAGCTCGAGCGCGTGCTGTCTCCGCGCGCTACGTGTTCAAGGCGGAACTGGACGAGGAAGCTCGCCGGGCTCTGTTTCCGTCAAACTATCCTGATCAACTCGAGCAATAGACGACGTCTTGATCGGCCTGGGAGCGAAGTAAGTTTTTCAGCGATACGTATCATCCGATCCTCTATGAGCGCCTCCTCTTCTGCCACGAAGCGGCCGTTCCGCGTGCTGGGCGTGCAGCAGATCGCGCTGGGCAGCACGGACAAGGCGCGGCTGCGCAGGCTCTGGGTGGACCTGCTGGGACTCACCCTGGAAGGCAGCTATCGGAGCGAGCGTGAAAACGTCGACGAGGACATTGCCGTGATCGGTCACGGACCGGCGCGCTGCGAGATCGACCTGATGCAACCGCTGGACCCGGCCGCGCGGCCGGCTGTGCACGAGCCGGCCTTGAATCACGTGGGCCTATGGGTCGACGACCTGGCCTCGGCGGTGCAGTGGCTGAGCGCGCAGGGAGTCCGATTCGCTCCGGGGGGCATCCGCCGCGGCGCCGCGGGTCACGACGTCACCTTCATTCACCCGCGGGCGAGCGCCGATGCGCCGCTGGCCGGCGAGGGCGTGCTGATCGAACTGGTCCAGGCTCCGCCGGAGGTCATCGCCGCGCTAAGCTAGACGCGGGTTGCACCCTGATTGGTGGAGATCGGCGATGAGCGAGTATCGCGACCAGGGGATTAAGCGGGGCCTGCTGGTTGCCGCGCTGTGCGCGGCGACGGCCTGCGGTTGCGCGAGCTACAGCGGCGTCGATCTGAAGGCCGGCCAGTCCACGCTGCAAGACGTTCGTGCGACGATGGGCGAACCCGCAATGCAGTGGGTCGATCCCGATCATTCGATGCAACTGTCCTATCCGCGCGGCCCGGCCGGATTTCACTCCTACATGGTCTACCTGGATCCGGCCGGCCGCCTGCAGCGCATCGAGAACGTGATGGGTTCGACATCCTTTTACCGGATTTCGCCCGGCATGACCGAGCAGCAGGTACTGCGCGTGCTGGGTCCGTCGGTGCCTGCGTGGACCAGCTATTTCGCGCCGCGGCGCGAATTGGTGTGGGAGTGGCGCTTTTGCGACGAACTCAGCCAGGCGGCGCGCTTCGACGTGCTGTTTGACGGCGACAATGGCACGGTTCGCACCAGCTACAGTCATATGGAAATGAACGGCCAGTTCGATCCGCATTTTTGCGGCCACTGACTCGGACGCTTGCGAGCGGCCGCGGAGGCAAGGGATGAACGAAATTCCGATCGGGTCGCGTGGCACGTTCGAGCTGGTGGTCGGACCCGATCATCTGGCCAACCGGTTCAAGGACGCGAGCTTGCCCGCGGTGTTGGCCACGCCGGTGATGATCCTGGTGATGGAGAACGCGGCGCTGAACGCGATCAAGCCACACCTTGAGCCCGGCTTCAGCGCGGTTGGCACGCACGTCGATGTCGCGCACCTGGCCGCGACACCGGTCGGGCGCAGGGTCATCGGTGAGGCCGAAGTCACCCGGGTCGATGGGCGGCGCATCGAATTCACGGTTCGGGCGTTCGACGGGACCGAACTGATCGGCGCCGGCACGCATCAGCGCGCGTTGATAGAGCTCGCCAAGTTCGCCGAGCGCCTGAGGGCAAAGACCGGCGCCGGGTGATTTTTTGGCATGCGCTTCAGCACCGACCTGATCAGTCGTCTGCGAAGCGCCACGCACGTGGCGGTCTTTACCGGTGCGGGTGTATCGGCCGAGAGCGGGATACCGACCTTTCGCGACCGGCAGAGCGGCCTGTGGCAGAACTTCGACGCCCAGTCGCTGGCAACGCCCGAAGCGTTCGAACGCGATCCGGCCTTCGTGTGGGGCTGGTATGAATGGCGCCGGTCCCGGGTGCTGGCGTCGCACCCCAACGCGGCCCATCGGGCGATCGCGCTGCTGGCGGAGCGGGTCCCGCGGCTGACGCTGATCACGCAGAACGTCGACGATCTGCATGAGCGCGCGGGCAGCCGCGAGGTGCTGCATCTGCATGGTCGCATTTGCAGCCCTTACTGCAGCGCGTGCGGACTCGAATACCCTGCGCCGCAACCGGCGCTGCTCGAGCCGGAGTGCGGGCGCAGGCTGGAGCCGCCGCGTTGCGGCCAGTGCGGCGGCCGCGTGCGGCCCGGTGTCGTGTGGTTCGGCGAATCGCTGCCGAGGCTCGCGTGGGAGCAGGCGGTGCAGGCCGCGCAGGGATGCGGCGCGTTTCTGTGCGTTGGGACGTCCTCGATCGTCGAGCCTGCTGCCAGCCTGACCCGGGTTGCGATCGCGGCAGGCTCGGTCACGATCCAGGTCAACATCGACAGTACCTGGTTGGACGATCTCGTGACACTGAATCTGTGCGGTCCTGCCGCCTCGATGCTCCCCGAACTCGTCGCCGAGATCTGGCCGCAAGCGTGATGTGGTCATCGCCGTGCCCGCGGCGGGCCCAACGGTTCAATGGTTTTCGAACGCAGCGCGTGACGCGATCAAGGTAGTGAGCATGTGACTCAAGTCACTTTCAAATCCATACACCGCAGGCATACGCTGCCGCCGGTAATAGCAGCCTGAACGAATCGTCTGCTCATATTCTGGAGGAGGAACGCCGATGAGCACGCGCCCGAAGATTCTCTGTGCCGCCGTCGCCGCCGCCGGGTGGCTCGCAGTCGGAACGGCCGTGGCGGCTCCGGTCACCTATACGACGTTCGTGGTCACGGACGTGGCGCTCGGCGGGCGCTTTTTCCACAACGCATCCGTTTACCTGAAGTTCGTGGGAGATACGGCCGACGTTCAGGCCTTCAACGTCACGGCATCGAGCGGGAAGTCCGGAAGCGGCTGGCAGATCACCAAGGGCACGGCGAGCGTTGAGATCATCAGCGGTCGCCGGGTGATTCGGGCCAATTTCCTGCCGGACCAGATTCTGGTGGCGTTTGATTCCGAAAACGGCGGCGCGGGCTTCAGCTCGCTGGTGGGCAGCGATCATCATGTGGAAGCGGGTTACCCGCTGGGGATGACGGGCACCACCATATGGAGCCTGCCGGATCTGGTCACCACGGGCGTCTGGAGCGGCCACGCGTGGTCATGCATCGGCTATCCACCCGCCTTGCGCGGAACGGGGCGCTGCGGAGATCCCGCGGCGTACCCGCTGCATACCGATCACGGGCCATTCGTCATCCACATGCCGTACTTCGCCACCAACGCGGCCGGCACGATCTTCGACGACTTCGAGGGGGCGCTGAACGACGCGCTGTTCTCGGTTCTGGTAGGCCCTTAGAGGCGTCGCCACGGCGTCGTGTCTGCGGCTGGCAACCGTTCGAACTCTGAACAAAGGGAGAGAGCGCTATGAGGCGTGCGATCAATGTGGGGTTCGCGCTGGCGGTGGCGATCGGCGGCGGCGCCAGCGCGGAGCCGATCGTGTACAGCATCCACGGGGATGCCGACGGGGAGTTGGATGGTCGGGCTTTTTCGGGCGCGCAATTCCGGCTCGAACTTCGCAGCGATACGGTGCACACGGTCACGGCAATCGAAAACGGGGTGACCGTCTACCGAAACGATCAGGGACACGCCATTCTCTTCCTTACGCGAGGCGCCCAGACGACGGTGGCGCACATCGTGCCCAATCAGATCTTCGTGCGATACGACCCGACCAACGGCGTTGTCGGATTCGGCACCCATGGTATCGGGCCGTTCTATCCGGTCTCGCTGGACTGGTGCGGCTTGCCGATGGGCTGCGGCGCGATAGAAACCGGCACCCCTGAAATCACGATCGTGGGCGCGCTGGCACAGCTTAAGGTTGCGCCGCATGATTCCGTCTTCTATCCGGCTGCCGTAGAGGCGCTCGCGACCGAACTCAGGGGCCGGGCCCTGTTGGGCGGCTTCCTGGATGCTTGCGTCTCGTACGACGTGATCAACCTTCGCTGCCCATCGATTCCCGGCACGCCGATCAAAACGGACCAGGGCGATCTTTACTTCCAGAAGCAGACGCTGTTCGGCAAGGGCGTCTTCACGGCGACCGTGGGCCGGGTCGGCTGGTAAGTGATGGCCGGAGCACTTAATATGTCGGCAATCGCGCTGCGTGAGCGAAAGAGGCGCCGTGTTCGAGCCGGTCGGACGAGCCCTTGCCGAGTACCTTTCGAAGCCGGTCGCCAGGCCTGGCGGCAGCAGCACGGACGCGCGCCTGGTTGCCGACACTCTGGCCCCTGGCGACGTGCTGCTGATCGAAGGCAACACGCGGATGAGCGCGGCGATCAAGTACCTGACCCAGTCGATGTGGTCGCATGCCGCCTTGTTCGTGGGCAAACGACCGGAGCTTCCGGCGGCCGACGGCGAACCGGCGACGCTGGTCGAGGCGGATGTTCTGTGTGGCGTGCGCGCGGTGCCGCTTTCGGCCTACAGCAGGTTTCGTGTCCGAATCTGCCGCCCGGTCAATCTGACCCCGGAGGACTGCGAGCGTCTGATTCAGTACGCACTGCAAAGGATCGGGCACCAGTACGACCTTAAGAATGTATTGGACCTCGCACGCTATCTCTTTCCGATCCCGCTGCCGGCGCGCCTGCGGCGCCGGCTGATCGCTTTCGGCAGCGGCGATCCTACCCGCGCGATCTGTTCGACTCTGATCGCCCAGGCCTTCGATTCCGTCCGTTATCCGATCCTGCCGGTCATTTCGCGCAAGCGCGAGGTCGATCCTGAACAGGCCGATCAGATGCGCGAATTGTGGCGCATCCGCCACTACAGCCTGTATGTGCCGCGCGACTTCGACGCATCGCCCTTTTTCGAGGTGGTCAAGCCGCGCATCGCGAAGCCGTTCGACTATCGCCATGCGCCCTGGAGCGAGGGCGGAACCGTCATCATCGGCGACGCCACGACGACGACCGACTACTGGACCGTCGTTTCGAAGAACGACACGCGGGCCTGAGGTACGCGCCTGAGAGGCGCTCGCCCGTCGCCTCTGGAACCGGGCCATGGTCCGTTCGTGATCTATCAACCCTATCTTTCGTCCGGGAGGATCAAATGAGGCGCAAGCAGTTGTTGGTTCTGGCCGCCATCAGCGGAGCGGCTCTTGCTCAAAGCTCCGGTCTGAAGCCCGGGTTGTGGGAAGTTACGGTGGTGCGCGAGACCCGGGACGGGCGCGATATGTCCGCGCAAATGGCGGCTGCCCGCAGTCAAATGCAACAGGCCATGGCGCACATGGCTCCCGAGCAACGCCAACGGATGGAAACCATGATGGGCGGGCAGGGCGCCTCGGGTTCGGACGCCGGACGGCGCATCTGTGTGAGTCCGGCGATGGCGGCGCGCGACAAGCCGATGATCGATCCACAGGGGAGCTGCGACCCGAGCAAGCTCACTCATTCCAGCAACAAGCTGACCTTCGAGTTCAATTGCACCGTCAATGGGATGGCTACGACCGGCACTGGCGAAACCACTGTCGCGGGCGATACGATTACGATGCTCGTCGACAAGACGGTCACGGACCCCCGCGGCCGTCACACGCTGCACAGTGAGACGCGGATGAAGTACCTCGGTCAGGACTGCCAAGGCATCACGCCGCTCGACCAGCTGAGCAAGGAATTCAAGGGGTCTGCTGGCCCGAAGTGACCCTTCGTTACGTGCGCCAGAGCTCTCGAATCCGTACCCTGTCGTTGTCGAGCTCAATACGACAGTGTGAAGGTCGCGGGTGGAGCTCCACGCCCGGATACCAAAGTGCCGGTGATACGTGCATGTTTGACTTTATCGCCAGTGCTGTCGAGGGCCGTGATCTGTATTTGCACGTTTCCCGCAGGAGGTGAAGCGTAATTGGACGCGGACCAGTTGGACGGCGAAACGCCGCTTGCGGGACGGCGTTCAGGCTGAATCGCTGCGAAGATGGAGCCTTTGAGAGGTTTAGAGTCGGTGCCCTTGAAGGTTTGGAAATCGTACGTCCCTGGCGCGAACGCCGGATCCTGTCTGATCAGAGCTTCGAAATAAAAGTCGGTGCCCATCCCCTTACTGGGTGGGGCCAACAGGTACAGAGTGATCACGCCTTTGGACGATTGAGACGCGTCGTACAACACGAATTCACCGGTTCTGTTTACGCCGGAGACGACGGCCTTGGACGATGGGGTCGGATTGAATCTGAATGACGCGTTAACCCCGCCTTTCGCCATGAATGTTCCGGTTACGGGTGGATCGACGATTTGACTTTGGGCAAAGCCGCTATGACCGGCAGCCGCAACACTTAACAGAACAGCTACAGCGGAAGCGGGGCGGTTCATATACCTCCTTTCGGTTGGCGGAGTCACGCGGTCGCGGCGAGCGCGGCGAGCCGGACGCCAGCGTCCAGGCCAAGGCGGGCGGCGGCTCCGGCGCGCATTTCCAGCACGGCGCGCGCGCCGAAGGCGAACCGGACGCGGCCAGCCGGGACCCGTGGGTAAACGCGCACAATGCGTGCATCCCCGTCGATGAATGCAACGTCGATCGGATACCGCATACCGAAGGTGTGGATGCTGGAGCAGGGTGCGATCAGCAGTGCCTCCTCCGGGGCGAGCGGCGCACCGACCAGCAGACCCAGCGCGCGGGAAACGAAGCTGTCCGCGACTCGCACGCGCAGCCTGCCGGCCGGCACGGGACAGTCGAGGATCCGCGCCATCAGATCCCGGACCTGATCAGCTGGACCGCGATCGGGAAGCCGATCACGATGAAGGTGCACGGGAAGATGCACATGATCAGCGGCCCCAGCATCTTGACCGGCGCCTCCAGCGCGAGCTTCTCGGCGCGCTGGAAACGCTCGGTCCGGCGCTGCTCGGACTGCGCCCGTAGGATCGGGCCCAGGCTGCTGCCCATCATCTCGCCTTGCACCAGGGCGCTGACCAGGCTGCTGATGGGTCCGAAATCGAGCCGGGACGCCATGTCGCGCATCGCGTCGGTGCGCGGCTTGCCGGCGCGCACCTCGCGCAACAGGCGGTTGACCTCGGCCACGAGCGGCCCGGGCGGCATCTTGTCGACGGCCGTTTGCAGCGCGGAAGAAAGATTCAATCCCCCCTCGACAGACATCGTGACGATGTCGAGAAAGAAGGGCAATCCCTTCAGAATGCGAAGATTGCGCGACTTGGCCATGTCGCGCAACCACATCTCGGGCCAATAGTGCCCGAACACCGCCCCGGCCAGGGCGTACGTCAGCGCGCTTTGATGCACCTGGGACATCGTAAAGCCCAGCACCAGCGCCACCACGATCGCTGCGAGCAGCTTGCCGGCGAAGAACTGGGCGGGAGTCAGCGTGTAGTCCTGGCCGGCGCGCAGCAGAGAGTCGCGCATCCGCGCGCTCGCGCCTTCGCGCAGCAGCCACCCGAAATGATGCGCCGTGACCAGCACCAGGGGCCAGGTGAGGCGGTAGAACTTGGGCGGCGGGTCCATGTACTGGCGGTCGTCTCGAGGCACTTCGGCGACGATCTTGCGCGTCGAGACGATGAAGACAACGACCGCCAGCGCGGCCAGTACGGCAATCAGGGCTTCGACCATGATGGAATGTCCTTGGCGTTCGCTCTAAGCGTGAATCAAACGTCGATTGTCACGATCTTCTTGATCATGAAGGCACCGATCGCTTCCATGATCACGATCACCCCCACGACGACCCAGCCCCACCACGTCGTGACCAGCGGCCTCATCGAGTCCTTCTCCATGAACCAAAGAACCACCCCGAGAAACAACGGCAGGGCGCCCACGATCCATCCCTGAAGCTTGCCTTGCGACGTCAGGGATCGGATCTTGCCTTCCATCACCGCCTTGGCTCGCAGGGTTCCGGACAGGCGCTCCAGGGTTTCGGCCAGGTTTCCTCCGACCTCCTTGGCGATCGTCATCGCAGCCACCACCAGGTCGATGTCCTCGAGTTTCAGGCGCCGCGCCATCGACTCGAGGGCATCCTCCAGCGTGACTCCCAGACGCTGTTCCCGCGCCACGACACCCAGCTCCTGCGCCAGCGGCGCCGGCGTCTCCTTGATCACGATATCCAGGGCGGTCTGCAGGCTCGTGCCGGCGCGCATCGCGCTCGCCAGCATCGTCAGCGCATCGGGCAGTTGCAGGACGATCCGATGACGGCGCCGGTTGCTGATCACGCGGTAGCTAAGGCTCGGCAGCATGGTCACGACGAACAGGCCGATCAGGGGTGGCAGGAAGGAGCCGGTCAACAGCCAGAGCAGGGCGGGCACGACCAGGGCGCCGATGATCACGAATCGAAACAGCCGGTCGGCCTCGATGAAAAGGAATGCTTCGCGCAGCGAAGCCTCGGACTTTTCCGTGAAGCGCTGCCGATAAGTCGTGAAGCCCGACATCGACGCGCGCAGCAGCAACACAACGCTGATGAGCGCGGCGACGCCTACCGCAATGATCACCGGATCGACGCTCATGCGACCCTCGCCAACGGCTCATGCCGGTCGAAAATGTCCAGGTTCAGCGGTACCCCGATTCGGCGCAGCGACTCGTAGAACTCCGGCACGAAACCGCAGCCGGTGAAGTAGCCCTGGGTCTTGGCGTTGGCATCGATCCCGGTCTGGCGGAACTCGAAGATGTCCTGCAGCTGGATGCGCCCGCTTTCTACGCCGGTCACCTCGCTGATGTGGGTGATCTTGCGGGTTCCGCAGGCAAAGCGGGTCTGCTGCACGACGATGTCGATGGCCGATGCGACCTGCTCGCGGATCGCCGTGACCGGCAGGTCCAGGCCGGCCATCAGCACCATCACCTCCAGCCGCGCGAGCATGTCGCGCGGCGTGTTGGCGTGCGCGGTCGTCAGGGAGCCGTCGTGGCCGGTGTTCATCGCCTGCAGCATGTCGAGCGCTTCGCCACCGCGACACTCACCCACCACGATCCGGTCCGGTCGCATCCGCAGGGAGTTGCGCACCAGATCGCGGATCGCGACCTGTCCGCGGCCCTCGATATTGGCCGGGCGCGCCTCCAGCGAGACCAGGTTGTGATGGTGCACCTGGAGTTCGGCGGCATCCTCGATCGTGACGATGCGCTCGTCCTCCGGGATGAAGTTCGAAAGGATGTTCAGCAGTGTGGTCTTGCCGGAGCCGGTGCCGCCCGAGATCACGACGTTCTTGCGGTGCACGACGGCGATGCGCAGGAATTCGATCATTTCGGGGCTCGCCGACCCGAAGTTCTGCAGGTCCTGCGCGACCAGCTTGCGCTTGGAGAACTTCCGGATCGTGATGCTCGGGCCTTTCAGTGCCAGCGGCGGGATCACGGCGTTCACGCGCGAACCGTCCTTCAGGCGCGCATCGACCATCGGCGAGCTCTCGTCGATGCGCCGGCCCAGCGGCGCGACGATGCGCTCGATGATGCCGGCGACCGCCCGATCGCTGGTGAACGCGAGCGGAAAGCGCTCCAGCTTTCCTCCACGCTCGATGAAGACCTCGTCGAACCGGTTGACCATCACCTCGGTCACCGAAGGATCGGCCAGCAGCGGCTCCAACAGGCCAAGGCCGATCGCTTCGTCGCGCACCGCATCGAGCAGTGCCGCGCGGTCCGCGTCGGCCGGGATTTCGGGCATTTGCTCGATCAGGTCCGAGATCAGCGCCTCGGTACGGGTGCGCAGCTCGGAGTCCGACATCTTGTGTACGTCGACCCTTCGCAGATCGAAGGCCTCGAGCAGCCGCTCGTGCAGCACCCGGCGCCACTTGAACGTTTCGTCTTCGGTCGGAGCCTGCGCCGAATTCGCCGCGTTGCCGGGCTTCGCCGCATCGCCGGGTTCCTTGGCTGGCGCCGCCTCGGACTGCCGATGCCTGTGCCCGTGGCCATGCCCATGGCCGTGCGCTTCCACGCTTTGAACCACCCGGGGCTTGGCTGCGGCGACTGCCCAACGCACCTGGATCGAGTACGACCCGATCATGATCGTGTCTTCCGGCTTCAGCGGACCGTGGGTCGTGATCCGCTGCCCGTTGACCAGTGTGCCGGCCGAGGAGTTCAGGTCGCGGATGAAGGGCTGGTCGTTGGAGACGAACAGCTCGGCGTGCCGGCGACTGACCCGCCACCCGGCGAGGTTCACATCGTTGTCGGCTTCGCGCCCGATCTTCAGCTTGTTGCCTTTCGCGAAGCTCAGGTCCGAAGGCGGCCCGTCGGCCGGTTGCAGTAGAACGCTCCACATGGTCCTTACTCCGCCATGTAACGATTGATGATGTTGTTCGCGCTGGCCGTGGAATCGTCGGACCGCCTGATCGCAGCCACGTTCTGTTCGGCCTGTGCGTCGATTGCGCGAGGAGTCACGAGTACCACCAGTTCGGTGCGCTCGTTCTGGAATTCCTTCGACTTGAACAGTGCTCCCAGGACCGGAACCTCTTTCAGCCCCGGAATCCCGTTGATCGCGTTCGAGCCGCTGTTCCTGAGCAGACCGGAGATCACCAGGGTCTCGTTCTCCTTCAGGCTGACTTCGGTCTCGGTGCGGTTCTGCCGGAACGCGACGAAGCCGTTGTTGCCGACATTCGAAAAGGTCGGGTCCGGCTCGCTCACTTCGGCCACGATCGACGAGCTCACGTTGCCCTTGTCGTCGGCGACCGGCTTGAACTCGAGGATGATTCCGTATTTCTTGTAAATGACCGACACCGTTCCGAAACCGGCCGACACGGGAATCGGAATCTCACCCCCGACCACGAATTTGGCCTCGCCGCCGCTCTTGCAGCTCACCCTCGGCTCGGCCAGCGTCCAGCTGTCCCCGCTCTGGCCGAGCAGGTCGATCGCGGACGTCAGGTTGCTGACGATTCCGAAGTACCCCATATTGGGCATGCGCGCAGGAAATTTTCCGGTGGTGTAGCTTCCGCCGATAGTCGGCCCGGTCGCGTGTGCCGCCCAGTTGATTCCAAGCTGCTCGAGCGCCTTCTTCCTGATCTCCACCACTCGCACATCCATGTGAATCATCCGTTCGACCGGTACCACGGCCGCCGGCTTGTGTGCGGGCGTGACGCTGACGACCTGCGGATAGATCTTCTGGATCGCTTCGATCCGGGCCGCCGTGTGGGGCGCGCTGTAATCGCCCTCGATCAGCACGTGCCCGTCGACCTGTCTGACCGACAGCCCGGGCTCGCCGGCCAGGAGATCCTGTACGTCCCGCACGATGCGCGCCGTATCGTCGCTGCGGACCGTCACTTCGTAGTTGTACTGGGCACTGCTGGTCTGGGCGCTCTTGCCGACCCAGACGCGCAGCGTGGTGGTGCCTGCCGCTTCGCCGATCAGGACGATCTGGCCCGGTTCCGCGACGGTGGCTTTCAGAACGGCGCCGTTGCCGACCGCGATGCGCGAGACGTTGGCCAGATCCAGCACCTGAACCTCCCCGTGGTACAGGATCAAGCTCTGGCCGTCGACGACCGGTCCGTTCAACGCGCCCTTTTCGAGGGCCGCGCCAGGAGCATGCAGCGCGTCGGCGGCCGACGCGAACGCGCCGGACCGCATCGAGACCGGCTTTGCGGGCGGAACGGGCGGCTGCTGCGCCATGGCGTTGGTCGGTGCGAGAGTAACCCGCGCGACCAGCCAGGCGGCGACCAAATACGGTTTGACGTTGGGGCTCATGGTTTGTTCCTGTTGTACGTGAACGATGCGATGCCGAGATGATGGAGGCCGCGCTGGCAGGGCGAAAGTGACGAAGGGCACGTCGCGAGGCGGCTGCCGAAACGGACATGACCAAAGACACGTTGACGAGGGGCGCGCGCGGCGGGTGCTGCCCCCACGCGCTGAATGCAGCTGCGAAAACCGCAAGCGCGTGCCGGCCGTCCGACTTCGGCTGCCGCACAAAAAGGAAGCGGCCCGCACTGCGGGCCGCTTCTGGCCGGTTCTGAGCCGCACTAGGATCGCGAGCCGCCCCCGCCGATGATGTACTGCACCGCACGCGACCCCTTCTGGGCCTTCGTCTTGGGCAACACCTCGTCGATGCCCATCGCCATCGTCGAATTGGGCTGCTTGTCGTCGGGATTGCGCAGGACGGCCGTCATCCTGCCCGAGGCCTTGGCGATCACCACCCGATCCGCATCCTCGGGGGTCATGGCCATCGTGATCGTCGTGTACATGCGAGGCTTGTCGCCGTCGCGCTTGCGCGTGACCTGGCCGGTGGCCAGCACCTCGACGTTGGACATCAACGGAAATGTCACGTCGGCGATGTTGCCCTTGGTCGCGTGCGCGGTGACGATCAGGTCGATGTGGTCGCTCGGACGCAGCATGCCCGAGATCGAGTTGACCTCGTCGACTTCGGTGGTCAGTGCAACTTTGCCCTTTGGAAGCGTGGACGAGAAAACCGCGTTCGTCGATTCCAGGTGCGCTTCCAGCAGAGGTTCGCCGAGCTTCAGGCTGACCGCCAGGCGCTGTCCGACGAACTGACCGAACTGATCAGGGCGCAGCGCCGAGGCGTGCACATATTCGGAGGGAATCGAGCGCAGCGAGAAGTTGTCCTTCACGATCGGGGCGCCGCGCTCGAGGTCGCGCCTGGCAACGACGACCTTCACCATCGTGTGCTTCCCGCGCAGCTCGGCCTCGATCTTCGCCTTGTGGTCGTGCAGCACCTTCTCGGTGAGGAATATCGCAAGGCCGCCCATGACCAGCGCGCCTACCAGCGTAAGCCAGTTCCGGCTCAGCGGCAGGTTGTCAGGCGAAAAATTGAACGGGATCTTCATCTCGACTCCTTATGGCAATGACAGGAAATAGCTCAACGCGATGTAGTTCTGCCTCAGCGCTTCGGCGAGCTTCTGGGCGTTCGATGTCTGATCCGGCGGAAGCGGCGCAAACAGCGCCAGCGCCAGCACGGTGCAGATGATCACGTATTCGATCATCGACTGGCCCCGCTGGGCGCCGGGCAGGCGATTGGGAATCCTGGAAAACATGTTCGACTCTCCGTTTGGCATCAGCAGCGGCATCGTGCCGCTCACTCGCTGGGCAGGCCAGTGCCTTTGGTCACCCAGTTGGCCACCAGCGTCGAGCCGCGGCCGCCGCGGGCCGGTGTCACGGTGATCGAAAGCTCTGACAGATCCCGGTGATAGACGTCGAGCCTGCCGGTCCGGGCGGCCGGAGCGTCGGGCGCAGTCGTTTGCACCAGCTTCCAGCCTGCGCCTTCCAACGCCGCCTGATAGAACTGCTGGGAGGAATCGACGCTGGCGTCCTGGGCGACCACGACCTGGCGGCAGTGCTTGCCCGGGTCGTTCGACTCCACCACCGTCATGACCAATGCGCCCGGCATCAGCGGCAGGCCGCCGGCATGGCGCTCGACGCGGTTGCCGACGATCTGGCTGACCGAGATGTATCCTTCGCTGGCGTTGTTCGAGTGGTCGGTCACCTTCACCGTCATGTAGTAAGGACCAAGAGCCTGACCCACCACGGTCGCCTCGCCGAGCGGCTGCACGGACGGCTTGCCCGGGTAACCTTCGGACCAGTGGGCGGTGTAGTAGGCGACGATTTCCGACCGGCTGGCGGTCGACTCGAAGTGCATCACGCGCATCGGGATCCCGTTGACCTTCATGTCCTGGCCCACCCACTCGACCTTCGCGTGAGGTGGCAGCGGAAGCTCGGGCCAGGGTGCCGAATTCTCCGCGTGCGCGGTGCCGCCGAGCAGCAAGGCCAACGCAAGGGCTCGTGCGATCCGGACAAGAGTCCGCAAGTGAAGGGTTTTCATCGAAGCGCTCGGGTTCAATTGCAGACCTGGGAGGCGTTGTATTGCACATTGGCCGCGTCAAGCGGCACGACGTCGGGCGCGACACAGAAAAACTTCGGTCCTGGCGTGTCGGACAGACCCTCCCACCCCCACTGGATGATGGCGTTGCTTCCCACCTGCGCGACCTGGTTCAATCCGGGAGCGATCGAGTTCAACTTCGCCAGCACCGACGCACGGCCGCGCACCGAGTTGGCATCCGGGTTGTTCGGATCCCCGTTCCCGTCGGCATTGAAGCCGTCGACCAGCATCGCGGTCGACACGTCGATGTTCAGGTTGAGGTTGTGCAGCGCCGAGAAGTTGGCCACATCGGCCAGCTTGACCTGGACGCGGCCGCTTTGTATGCCGGGGTCGCCGATGTTGGTCAGGGCCACCGTGCGAGCGACGTCGAACGCGGTCTTCCCGGCCCCGGACAGATCGGTGGCTTTCTGCACCGTGACCTGGATGTCGGGGTATTGGCCGACCAGGACTTCCCCTCCCGCGCCGAACCAGTTCTGGTTCAACGTCCCGCTGGTTTGACCGGGGGGCTTGTCCTTGAAGGCAAGGGCACCCTGGTTCGACTGGTTCGGATCCATGAAGAAGCGCGCCTGGGTTTCGCTGGTGAGGTCCGTGGCCGACTCGTGCGTATTGGGCGAAGGCAGCGTGTCGAAGGCCCGCTCGAATACGGCGTAGCGGCTCGCCTCGATGGCCGTGTACTTGATGTCTTCGTACTTGCCGACATAGATGACGCCGAGCACGAGCGGAACCGCGACCAGCATCGCAATGAGGAACTCCGCAATCGCCTGGCCGCTTTGGAACCTCGTCTGAATCCTGGGCATGGCTCGACTCCTCGTGGCCGCAGCAGCGACCGGCAAATCGCTCGGTTCGATCGGGTTCATTGGACAAGATCCAGCGCGCCTTCGAGCGGCACATCGTTGAGCGCGGCCCGGGCGATGCAGTCGTCGCTGGTTGGATCGGTGATCTTGCAATTCGGCGTGTGCAGGCGCGCTTGCCAGTACGGGTTGTACAGGCTCCCGAACTCCTGCACGCCGTCGGACCGGAACAGGCCTTGAGAGGTGAACACGCCTCGGGCGGTGGGATCGTTCGGATCCTGCTTCGGGCGTCTGAAAAAGACGCGTCCGGCCGAAATCGCCTGCAGCTCCGGAGGCCCGCCCCCGTTGATAAGAGCCTGCGATGGAGCCAGACTGTCGATCACCCGGGGTGAGCCCTGCGCTCCGGGCACGTCGACGTTGTCGATTCCCATCTGCTGCGAGGTCAGGGGTGGATTGCCGGCCTTCGACTTGACCGAAACATAGATCCTCATCTCGTTTTTGCGGTTGGCTCCCTTCACGTCCCACATCTCCGGGACGCCCTTCCAGCCGGTGAACGTGTCGGCGTTCTCTGGCGCCAGGGCGCACGCCGGGGCCACGGACGAGTAATCGCACCAGGAATTTCCCCAGAACGAAGCCCAATTGTCGCCTGTACCGCCGTCGTTATTCACGTTGGCGCGCCCCCAGCCGAGCGGCAGGAACGGAAACCCGCCGACACAGCCCACGATCGGGAAGCAGAGGTCCATGAACAGATCGAGCGAGTCCTGATCCTCCCAGTGGTCGTTATCGCGCAGCCGCGCGCTGCCGGACGTCTTTTCGAGTTGCGGCGCGATGATGGCAAAGGACGCGCCGAAGTTCAGCGCATCGATCGCCTTGCCGGCGCCCCGCTTGGCGTTCCACTGATCGCGCGATCTCATCATGACGACGGCGGCGTCCGCCCGGTCGTCGCCATTCGAATCGTTCTGGTGCTTCTGGAAGAGATTCCTGTTGTCTTTGATATTCTTGACGAAGCTGCCGATCGTGAAGAAGGAAGCGTCGTTCATATCGACCTTGTTCTGGTCGGCCACCTGCTGCGCGGCTTCTCTGACGGCCTCCGGGATGACCGCGCCCTGAAACTGGAGGGCGTCGTTTTGAATCTGGAGCCCGGTGATCACGACCTGGATGCCGTTGATGACCGGGCCGATGATCTGTTGCAGGACGTTCGAGATCTGCATCATCGCGTCAGCGATGGGCTGCGCGATGTAATTGACGTAGGGAATGTAGGACAGCGTGGTTGCGAGCTGGGTGTTGTACTTGATCCAGGAATCGAGCGAGGCGATCGTCGCGATCGTCATTTCGTCGGCGATGATCGCGCGGTTGGTGTAGGACATCAGGTTCATGCCGCGCGCCTGCACCAGCGCGGCGCTCATCGCCACGGCGTCGGAGGCGTTGGTGGTCTTGGCCTTCTCCGTGGCGACCTGCCCCACGTTGAAGACGATCATCAGCAGCGCACAGCAGGCGGCCAGCGTCGCCACGAACCACAGAACCGTCTGACCCGATTGGCGTGCAGATGCGACTCGCTTCATTTGAATGCCTTTCAGTGCAAAAACGACCTTGGACGGGTTTTGGACCACGCACCCGCCCTCCTTGCTGCTGGCGACCCCGGGATGGGGCCTGGGCCGCATCCCGGGGTTGCTCGCGCGTTGGCGCGCCTTACTTGTTGACCGTAGCGTCGCCGGAGTTCTGGCCGAAATCCGACATGTCCTGCGTCTTGTCGGCCAGTGTCTTGCCAGCGGTCGCGTCGCCGTTCGCCAGACCGGTTTCCGACGAGGCCTGGCTGCTGTTGGTCAGACCGAGGGTGATCGCGGACACCTGGTGCCGCACGACTCCGCCGAAGGCCGTGAACAGGGCAACGGATCCGATCGCGATCAGCGCGACGATGATGATGTACTCGGTCATGCCCTGGCCCAGTTGCTTCTTGCTGCTGATGATGTGCCTCATTGACGTCTCCTAGATTGAGGTTAAGTGGATGACCGAGCCGCGATCTGGATCTTCGTCGGTGGTCGGTGATTTCGCATGTGCGTTGGCTTTTGTGGCGGACCCGATGGACCCCATGTCCTTCGGTGACCCGTCGGACCGAATCGTCGGCGAAACGACCGGCGCTGCCTATTGACTGAAGTCACATCGAATCGGCAACACGGTTGCGCCGGAGCGCACTAAGCTGCGCATCAGGTCCTGGGCGCGCCCGGTTTCGTTCAAGCGCGTCTTGCCCGGGAAAAAGGACTAAGCCATGACATGCGACGGTCGACTCTGGAACGGCGACGGACCAACGAGGTTCGCGGTGCGAGCTGCGCTTTGGCTCGGACTGGCCACGGGTTGCATGCAGCTGACGGGCTGTGCTCAACCTGCAACCAGGCCTTCAGCGCAGTCGGAGCCGACGGCCGCACGCGATTCGGACCTCGAGCAGCGGCTGCGCGAACTGCAGCAGGCCGAGGCCCTCTATTTGAGCGGGCGCTTCAAAGAAGCGCAGGCCGCCTACGAGCAGCTCACGGCCAAGTATCCGAGTAACGGCGACCTGTGGTTCCGCCTCGGCAATACCCTGATGAAGCAGGGTCGCTATGACGAGGCCGCCGGCGCGTTGCAGACGTCGATCGGGCTCGATCCAGGCAACGGCCGCGCAGCCTTGAACCTGGCGCTCTCACGCCTGGCGCAGGCGCAGTCCGCTGCCGACGCGGCACGCGGTCACCTAGCGGCGGGTACGCCCGAGCACCAGCAGGCCGACGCGATCGACCGGCGTCTCAGGTCGATTTTGTCCAATCCCTCCGGCGGCGATCCGCCCCGATAAACCCACGCGTCCGCAAACCGAGCTGCCAATGAAACCTCTGCACTCCTGCGCAAAAAGATCGCGCGCCAATCTCGCTGCCCGGGGCCAGCGCGGCGTGTCGATGGTCGAATTCGTGATCGCGGCGCCGGTGGCGATCCTGTTGATCCTTGGGTTGATACAGGTCGGCCTGATGATGGTGGCCAAGCAGATCGTGAACGAAGCCGCGTTCGAGGGTGCGCGGATGGGGGCCAGCGAGCATGGCCACCAGAAGGAGGTCGTCCATGCCGTGAAGCGCAAGCTGCTGCCGTTCTACCAGGACAGCAGCGGGTACCAGCAATTGAGCGACATGCAACGTGCCGGCAGATTGGGCGCTGCGGCGTTCGCGGAAATGGCGGACGTCGATGTCACGATCTTTCCGGTCTTGACCGTGACGCGTCTGAATCCTCCGCCCAGCGCCTTCCAGCCTTATCCCACCGGCTACTTGACCAGCCTCGACAACGGAAACGGCGGTCAGGTGATGGGGATCCCCAATGACAACCTCGAATACCGGACCTATTCGGCTAACAATTCGGGGCTGTCGATCCAGGACGCCAACGTACTCAGGATCAAGGTCGTGTACGGGTACAAATTGAAGGTGCCGCTGATGCAGACGGTGTTCAAGGCCGTGATGTGCGGGATCGACAGCGGCGTCGACGCGTTCGGGCGTGGCAATTTCGATAGCACCGTCATAAAGGAAAACGCCAATCTCGATTGCCTGATGTACTACGACCAGGGACGGGTCCCGATCACGGCGTTCGCGACGGTGCACATGCAAAGCGATGCCTGGCAGGATAACGACTGGGGCAGCTAGGCCGGCGTCCGCGGGTTCAGTCGCAACCGGAGCCGAATCCGGGGCGGATCAGCTGCAGGAAGCGATCGCCACGCGGCAGCCCGTCGATCGCCGCGGGTATCTCGTCGTCACGCGCGTCGGGCCGCCAGGACCACCACAGGCTGGTTCCGGGCATTGCCGCTTCCAGCGCCGGCGCGAGGCGCGAGTCCGACGGTTCGGGCGCCTGGTCGCCGCAAGGATGGACGGGCGAGGCGAGCAGGGCGGACTCCAGCGCATCGGCATCGCAGTCGCGGTCCTTGGCTCGTGATGCAACTGCGATCAACGCGCTCCACCAGTGGGCCAGGGCTCCGGCTTGGGTCGCAAAACTCGCGGCGAACGTCAGCGGAAACTGGCGTCCGACCCGATCGACGCTCGGCATCAGCACCCCGAACCAAGGGCGTGCGTCGAGCGCGCCGGGCATCAGCGCGAAGCGCCAGATCGGCGCGTTCAGGTAGGACTCGAGCCAGGTTTCACCGAGCTTCTCCCGGGCTTCAAAAAGCTCCTCGGAGAGCCAGACATCCCAGGCCTCGATGAATTCCGGAGGGAGCCTTCGGCTGACGAAGTCGCCCAGCGCCGGAATCTTTCCGAACCAGCCCGCCGGCGGCGGCGCGCTGACCGCCGTGGAACCGGCAGGCGGTAACGTGCTCACGACCGAGCGGGGCAGTCGAACCGCTCCAGTTCGGGCATCCGGAACGGGTTGGCGCCGCTTTCGGTTTCGACGTCGAAACTGGCGCGCCGCTCGCCCAGATTGAACACGACTCGAAACTTCCCCGGCGCGATCGACTCGACCGGAACGCGGTCGAGCAGCCTGAACAGGGCCCAGGTACCGCTGAACTCGAGCGGAGGCTGTCCTTCCACCGGCGGCGTCACCTCGGCCCGCGCGCCCGGCTTCGGTCCAGGCCACGTGATCACGGTCGCGGTGGCGGGGCCGTGCGCGTAGCGGACGGGTTGGCCGTCGATCTCCAGCAGGAATCGATCGATCGTCTCGTCCATGTCGTGCGGCCGGAACGTCAGTCGCAGCGAGGTATCGGCGCGCTTGCCGGCGAAGAAGACGTCGCGAATACGCGCCGCCGAGCGCAGCCGGCCCAGCGTCTTGTCATCGAGCCCGGCCCGGCCGCCTGCCTCGCTCAGCGTCCAGCTGTCCGGCTCGTCGCCGGCCCGCGGGCCGAGCAGCCTGGCTGCAGCACTGTCGAAGATCCCAGAGGGTCCGAAAAGGCGGTTGAAGTCCGAGATCGCGATCTCGCGCGGGCTGCCCCGGTTGAAGGGAAAGCGACCCGGTACGGCCTGATCGCATGCGTCGGCCAGCTGGGTGCCCGTCTGCCGCGCCTGCGCCGGCGCGGCCGGCGTTCTCGCGGTCGGGACCGATTCATACGCGGCCTGGGTCGGCGAGGCGGCGAGCGCCAGCAGCATCGATCGGACCGGTTCGGGCAAGCGCCGTGAATCGGCCCGAATGCGTTCGAGACGTTCGAGCGACGTTGCCGCGGCATCGCTTGAAGCGGCGCTGGAGCCGGCCAGCGCCCGCAGCACGTGCAATTCATTGAAGTCGGCCAGGACCGCATCCAGCGGGCGGCGCCCGTCGGCGCCCGCCAGTGTCAATTCCCGCAGCGCCGCGAAGCGATCCTCGACGAGCCGCTCCAGCGGCGCGAGCGCATCGCCCAGGCTGCTCGCGGCGGACGCCTGGTGCAGGGAGGTCTGTTGCGCGACGGTCCGCACCAGAGCCGCGAGCGGTCCGTCGTGCTCTGCCAGCAACTGTGCCTGGCGTATCGCGTCGCCGCCGGCCGCGCGCTTCAACCGCAGGTCGTCCACGAAGTCGGACCAGTTGCGTGCATAGTCGTCCAGATACACGGCCAGCGCCTCGGCGCCGGCGCGCCCGGCGGTCGCCGCATGGGTGGCTGCGAGCGCCGGCTGCGCCGAGGCGAGCACCCACGCGGCTTCGGTCGCAAGTTCAGATGCAGCGGCCGGCAGCGTCGTCAGAACACCATCGCGATACGCCTGCAGCGTGTAGCGCCCCGACACGCTGCGAGGCGCCGAGTGGCCATCCTTGCCGACGAAAAGCGCGGAGGCCGGACCGCCCAGCGAGGCGACCGCGAACTCCGGATACGAGCGGGTGCCCAGCAGGGCTTTCAGGCGCGTTGCGATCCGCTGCGAGATGGGCTGACCGGCAAGCCGGGTCCGGACCGACTCGACCAGCCGCGGGTCGGCGGTCGTTGCCGCTCCGGCCGCTCCGGCGTCGAGCAGCGCGTCCAGGTGCTGTACCAGCTGAGCCCGGTCCTCGCGGGCGAGCGGCGGCTCCAGCCCGCTGTCCCAGTCGTAGGTGACGAAGGCCTTCAGCGAAGCGGCGTCGAAGTGTGCGGCCTCGTGCAGCATCGTATATGCCTTCAGCGCTTCGTATTGCAGGTTGGGATCGACCCCGCTTCGCATCTGCTCCTCGCAGCGCGCGATGATGCGAACCAGCAGCGAGTCGAGCAGCATCCGCTGGTAGGCCTGGTGGGCGGCAGCGGCGAGCTTGACGCGCTGGTGTCGGCGAAATGCGGCCATCGGCGCGCCGGGCTCGCCGGCGGCCGGCGAGGTCGACACGATCAGGTCCTGCATCGCGTTCAACGCCGGCAACAACGGCCGCGGGTCGCTGCCCGGCCGCACGTCGGTCGCCTCGATCTGGGTGCGCGTGGCGGCCACATTGCCGGCGATCTGCTCCGCTTCGCCGGAGCTGCGGGTATAACTGGTCGCCCAGTACGCCGCGAGCAGGGCGCCGGCGCACTGCATCGCCACCAGCAGGGCGGTGATCGCACGGGCGCGCCAGCGCTCAAGACGAGGCGAGCGGCCGGCGATTTCGGCCTCCGGGAACACGACGTCGCGCAGCAAGCCGGCCAGGAAGAAGCTCTTTCCGGTGCTCTGGTTCGGCGGCAGTATCTGCCGCTCGAGGCCGAGCTCGCGTCCCAGCGCCGACAGCGTGCGGTCGATCGGCGTGCCTTCCTGCGTCCCGCTGGTGAAGTAGACGCCCCGAAGGCAGGGGGCGCCGTCGGCGGCGGACGATGTGCCCACGCCGAATACGCGTCGAACCAGGTCGTCCAGCGGCTCCCTCAGGCTGACGAACTGGCGCGGAAATGCGAAGATCCGCGCCCGCCGTTGCGGGTCGCGCTCGCCCTGCATGCGCTCGATCAGGTTCTCGTGCAGCCGTTCCACGAGCTGCTCGAAGGCCGCTGGAAATTGATCGGCCGCGCGACCTTTGTTCGATGCGTCGAAGTCGAACGTCGTGCCCCAGACCTGGTCGCGGGTGCGCTTCTCGAAAGCAAGAAACGAGTCAAGGAAACCCGGGAGCAGATCGCACTTGGTCAGCAACAGGTAAACGGGCAGCCGGATGCCGATGGCCGCGCGAATCTCGTCAAGGCGCGCGCGCAATGTGGCTGCATGCTGTGCGCGCTGTATCGGGTCGAACACCAGCAGATCGGTGACCGAAACGGCGACCAGCGCGCCGTTCAACGGCTGCCGCGGCCGCCCGCGCTTCAACAGGGCGAGGAAGCCCTCCCACGCCCGGCGGTCGGCCACGCGATCGGCCTCGTGCGTCGTGTAGCGCCCAGCCGTGTCCAGCAGCACCGCTCGGTCGGTGAACCACCAGTCGCAATTTCGCGTGCCGCCAACGCCCTTGATGGAGCCGCGCCCGAATTCGCCGGCGAGCGGAAACTTCAGGCCGGAGTTCAACAGCGCCGTGGTCTTGCCGGCGCCTGGGGCACCGATGATCAGGTACCAGGGCAGCTGGTACAGATACTGGCGCCCGAATTTCCACGACAGGGACGACCAGTATCCGCCGCGCGAGCCGAACCGGGTGCGTCGCAGCGTGGCCAGGGCGGCCGAGAATCGCCTGCGCAGCTGCGCCAGCTCGGCCGGCTCTGCGCCGCTCGCAGCGGGCGCGAGCTGGTCGACCACGCGCTCGTTGCGGCGTCTGGCGCTCCAGGCGGACCAGCCCTTGTGTACGAGATACTGAAGCGCGAACGCCGCGATCAGCGCGACGCGCGCATCATCGCTCGCCAGCGGAGCCGAATTGCCGATCGATGCCAGCGGTCCGGCGAACCACACCAGCAGCCCGAAGGCGGTCAGGCCCAGCACAGCGAGCAGCCAGGGGTGGATTCTCATCGTCCCACCAGCAGCACGATTTCGATGCGACCGCTGTGCACAGGCGGCTGATTCGCGCCGCCGGCGGCAAGCGGCTCGGTGTCGGCCCGCCCGTCGTAGCGCAGCCGGGCCGGCGCAACGCCGAACAGGAGCAGCGCATCGTGCACGGCGCGCGCGCGCTCGACCGACAGCTCCCAGTTGGAGGGAAATCTCGCTGAGCGCTCCGCATGGCTGTCCGTGTGACCCAGAACCAGCACCTGGCCGGCCGTACCTCGCAGCGCCTGCGCCACGGGCCGCAACGTGTCGGCCCCCGCGCGCAGAAGGCCGGCGCTTGCGGCCTCGAACAGTGCGTCATCGCGCAGCGTGATGACGCTGCGGTCGATCTCGTCGCGCACCTGTAAGCCTTGTCCGGCGGCCGCGTCCAGCAAAGGCAGCAGCCGCGGCTGCGGGGCCGGGCCGGGCTTGGCGGCGCTCGCGGCCGGTGCCGGCAGGCGCAGCGCAGCGATCTGAGCAAACACACGGTCGGACTTCGATGCGAGCGACAGCGCCAGCGAGAAGTACAGCGCGGCCAGCAGGCCGGCCACGATGAATGTGCCGACCCACAGCGGAAGCCAGCTGCCGAGCGCACTGGCGCGACCCACGGCGGGCTGCCAGCGCACCGACAACGGTCGCGCGCCCGCGTCCCCTTCGCGCTTGAGCAGTGCAGCCAGCCGCGAGCGCATCCGATCGGCCTCGCCGCCGCCTGCGGACGAGCCACGTCCGCGCTCGTCGAACCCGAGCGCGAGAGCAACATAGATCAGCTCGCGCAGATCCCGATTGGCGGCGGCGTGCTCGGCCAGCTGTGCGAACTGCCGCAGCGTGGCGTCGACCGAGTGCGCACCCTGGGTCACCTTCGAGGGATCGAGCCGCTCCCAGCGCCCGCCCGTGCCCCAGGGCATCGTTTCGACCACCTCGTCGATCAGCCCGCACAGAACGAAGTGCGCCTTCTGGCCTTGACCCGGGCCGACGCCGCGCCGGCGCAGACGCTCGTCGAACTGGCTCAGCAGGCCGACCATTCGGACCCGCAATTGCGCCAGGTCGCTGATCTGCGCCGACGAGCGCAACTGCGGCACCAGCGCAAGCAGCGCGTCGGCCTCCGCGATCAGCGGGTTGGGGCCCGATGCGGCTCCCGCGTCGGGCCGCCTGGATGAATCCCGCGGCGGATCGGGCCGGACCGATATCCGGGTGCCGAACATCGTGTCGGTGTCGGGATCGATCGGGCCGGGCGACGGGGTGATGGGCATTGGAATCCGATCGATCGTCCAATCGGGCGTTTCAACGGCCGTCCGACTTGCCGGGTACAGACGGCACCCGGATCTGGTTGTTGTCGAAGTCGATCAATAACAGGTTGTGCACGCCCGGCGCAAGAGGCACGACCAGTCGCCAGCTGTTTTTTTCCGGAGTGCGGAACGCGGCCGCCAGGCCGAGCGTGGCGACCTTGGGGCCGCCGGAGCGGTCGTAGTGACGGATTTCGCCGGGTCGCAGGATGAACTCCTGTTGCGCGACCAGGTCGCCGCCGAGTGCCTCCCGCGACTGTTCGAACAGGGCGGTGAAATTCGCCGCTTCAAAAGCGGCTGCCCGCTTCAGCTCGAACACTCGCACGACCACGGGCGAGGGCCGGCCTTCCAGATTCGGGTTAAGGTTCGGCCCGCCGACCAGCGTGGCTTCGATCGAAAAGGGTTCAGGTGCCGCGGGCGCCGCCGGCCCGGGGTCCGCCGCCAACGCAACTGGCCCGGTCGACGCGAGCAGAACGCCCGCGGCAATGGCGTACGCCGCCCGACGCACGCATTGCGAACGGAGCGGCCGCCAGATCCTCATGGCGCCTTGTTGCCGACCCAGCAGCCGATTGCCGAAAAATTGTCCTGGCGCGGATCGGCCCGTGCCGTCGCGCAAGCGATCATCGCGTCGAGCCACTGGTCGGGCGTTGCGGCCCCGGCGCGCAAGCGCTCGATTTCGCCGTCGCTGACGCTGGCCCACCAGCCGTCGCTGCACAGCAGGAACGCGTCGCCGTCGTGCAGCTCGAACGGGTCGGCGCTGAGGTGCGGCTCGACCCCCTCGTCGGCTCCGAGCGCCGCCATCAGCTGGTTGCGCTGCGGATGCTGGTGCAGCTGATCGGCCTGCCAGAGTCCAGCGTCGACCATCCATTGCAATACGCTGTCGTCGCGCGTCAGCGCCGATGCGCGCTGGTCGCGCAGCAGGTACAGCCTGGAGTCGCCGACGTGGCCCCACAGGGCCACCTTCCTGCTGGCGTCGACCAGCAGCACCACTACGGTCGCGTGCATCGCGCCGGCCCGATCCGTCACGCCCCGCGAGCGCTGCGCGGCGATCACGCCGTCGTGCGCGTCGAGCATCAGCTCGCCCAGATCCGGAGCGTCCACGGGCGGACGACTTCGAAAGCCCGTCAGGATACGGTCGACCACCAGCCTCGAGGCGAGCGCGCCGTCGCGGTGCCCTCCCGCCCCGTCGGACAGGACCAGGCACCAGTGATGGCCGACGTGCTCGACTCCGACGCAGTCCTCGTTGTGGTCGCGCGACCCGGTGCACGAGCGTTGCGAGATTCGAACGGACAGCATCAGCCGGCCTTTGGTGAGGGTGGATAGGAGGCCACGGATGCGCCGGCCTCGTCGCCGGCCGCTTCCAGACTGCGCACCTGGGCGTTGTAGGCCTCGCGGAACGCCTCGCCGAAAAGGCGGCCGAAGTCTTCCTCCGCCTCATCCTTCAGGGCGCGATAGTGCTCGACGTACAGCTCCCAGAGCTTGGCGCGCCGGTGCGACGGAATCAGCGCATCGATCACCGAGCGGGAGCTGAGGTGGCTTTCCAGTTGGACCGGATCGAACCGCTCGAGCACGGTCGCCAGAGCCGCCCGCATCCCCGCCATCACGCCGACCTGGTGCGATTGCAGGTCGATCACGGCGTCGCGCAGCGCCGAGGGTCCGGACAGGAACCCTTGTAGCGGCGGCTGCAGCAGCATCTTCAGCGCGACGGCCGCCTCCGGAGAGAATTTCAACGGGTTGTTGCCGCGGACCTGGATCATCGTCAGATCGGCGTGCATTTCGGTCTTGGCAACCGTCCGCATCGCGATCAGACGGTGGATCCCGTTGATCGCGATCCGCAGCATCGCGCCGACCGCGCTGAACAGTTCTGGAGACGGCCCGTTCGGCAGCGGCAGATCGATGCCGACACCGTCTTGAAAGCCACGCCACAGCGCGTCGCCGCCGGTGGACGACTCTACGGCCGGCCGGGTGCGCGCCGACCGGGCGCTGCGGGCGGGCGCGGGAGCGGGGGTCGCAACGGCGGCGGGCAACGGGGCAGGCGCGACGACGGCGGCGGGCACCGGGGCGGGCGTTGCGACCGCGGCCGGCGCCGGAGCGACGGCCGCGACCCGCTCGGGCGCTGGCGCGACCGGCGGGCGCGCTGCAGCCGCAGCTGCGACTCGACCCGCAGGGGCGGCGGCTGGTGGCGGCGGTGCGGCGGGGACCGCCTTCAACGGCGCCTGGCCCGTCGTACGGCCTCGCAGAATGGTTGCACTGGTCTCGTTGCTCTCGAAAGCGACCGCGAGCCGATAGCCGCCGATGCGCAGCTCATCACCGTCGCTCAGGCTCACCCGCATGCCGGAGCTCAGCGGGCGCCCGTTGTGCAGAATCGGTCCGGCCGCGCTGACGTTCTCGACCCAGTAGGTCTGCTCGGCGTGTGAAATGCGTGCATGCACGCGAGAGATCAGGCGTTCGGGATCGGGCAGCGTGAAGGTCGCGTTATCCGATCGACCGATTGCCCCGCCGCGGTCGTCGAAACGGCCAACCAACGGGTTGCTCAACGGCTTTTCATTGAGTGACAGTCCTCGCAGCACCAGAGTCATGTTTGCAATGCACCGATTGGGTCGGTCGACGCGATCCCTGCCGGGCAAGACCGTGAAGGGCGCCCGGGACACCACGGCAGCTGCGTGGGTTCCAGTACATCGCGTTGGCAGCGCAGTGCGCTAGTGACCAAAGTCATAACGTCAGCCGCGTTGGAAAGCGATCCGGTTGGTTGCACTGCAGCATCGTCTATCGCTCCAAACGTCCGATCAGACGCAACAATTCACGCGGCTGCAACGGTTTGTGCAGGATGACCAGCCCGTTTTCGTGCGCCATCGTCAGCACGTCGGCCGACGTATCGCCCGTCACCAGCACCGCGGGCGTTGCCTCGCCGCAGATCCGGCGCACCGCGCGCACCGCCTCTACCCCGGTTTCGGTGCCGCGCAGCCTCCAGTCCGACAGGATCATGTCGATCCGGGCCGTGGCCTGCCGCGCCTGTTCGACCGCTTCGGCGATCGTCGCCGCGACCAGCACGTCGACCTGCAGGGGGCGGAGCAATTCGCGCGTGGCGTCCCGGATCGCACGTTCGTCGTCGATCAGCAGCACGGTCACGCGCACGTCGGTGCGCGGCGGCAGCGTCTCGGCCTCCAGCGCCGGCTGCGTGCGGTCGCGCTCGTCGCCGGCGGGCACGACGACCCGGAACATCGTGCCCCGTCCGGGCCTGGAACGCACCTCCAAGGGGTGCGCGAGAAGGTTGCACAGCCGCCGCACGATCGCCAGTCCCATGCCGAGGCCACGGCTGCGGTCCCGTTCCGGGTTGTCGATCTGATAGAACTCCTCGAAGATCAGCTCGAGCTGTTCGGCCGGGATACCGACGCCGGTGTCCCACACTTCGAGCGCCACGCCGGGTGCGCGCCGCCGTGCCGCCACCAGAACCCCGCCTTGGCGCGTGTATCGCAGCGCGTTCTGCACCAGATTGGCAAGCACCCGCTCGAGCAGTTGCGGATCGCTCAGCACGACCCGGCGCGCCGCGCGGAATCGCAGCGAGATGTCGCTCGCTTCGGCGTCGCCGCCGAATTGCTGGTACAGGCGCCGGAAAACGTCCCGCACCGGAAACGACTGCGGGGACGCACGAACGATGCCGGCGTCCAGGCGGGATATGTCCAGCATTGCGCCGAACGAGGTCTCCAGCGCTTCGATCGAGGCCATCATGTTCTTGATCAAAGGCCGCTCGGGGATGTTTTGCAGCCGCTGCTCCAGTGCCGCGCAAAACAGGCCCAGAGCATGCAACGGCTGGCGCAGATCGTGCACTGCCGAGGCCAGGAAGCGCGTCTTTTCCTGGTTGGCGCGGGCCGCCACCTCGACCTGGGTCCGCAGCTGTTCGACCAGGTCCTCGTTCTGAAACCGCGCCGCCAGCCCTGCCGCCAGCGATTCGTTCTGTTCGAGCACGAGCCGCAGAAGCACCAGCAGAAAGACCGATCCCAGCACGGCCAGCACCAGCGCCTCGCCGGACCCGTACAGCGCGAGCGCGAAAAGCAGCGGCACCAAGGCCGGCAGCAGCCACAGGTAGATGGCTGGCCGGGCCGCGGCCACCAGCGGCGCGGACAGGCCGGCCGCGGCCAGCCAGATTCCGGTGAGCAAACCGCCGCTGGCGAAATCCTTGGCGAGAAACAGCGGCGGCCCGGCGCCCCAGATCGCAGCCGATACCGTCAGCAGCGCCAGCCAGGTTTGGCGAAATGCGCGTCCGCGCCGATGGTCCAGCCCGGCGCGCTCGGCTTTTGCCCGAGCGAGCAGCAGCAAGCGCGACAGCGCCAGGACAACGTAGGCGCCTGCCCAGAGCCACACGCTGGCAGGGGCGCCCCGATGCTGCAGCGCCGAAGCCGCGAACAAGGCAGCCAGCATTCCGGCCAGCGCGCCACGCCGGTCGGCCGCATAGGCGCTCCGATACAACTCGGCGTCGACGCGCCCATCGACACGCGCCGGTGTCGGCAAGTCGCTCAATGGAACAGGCTGATCAGGTGGGCCCGGCTTTCAACGTCCAGCGCCAGCAAAATGGCCGAAACGTAATTCTTCACCGTGCCCAGTGACAGGCCCGTGGACGTGCTGATCTCCTGGTTGTTGCAACCCTCGAGGATCAGCTCGAGGATCTGCAGATGCCGCGGCCCCAGCTCCGCCACCCGGTCGTAGTGCGGGGTGCCGGCCAGTTTCGGGAAACGCTCCGAAATGGTGGCCCGGGACGCGGAGGCTGGCGGGCGAAGCAGCGAAAGCAGGGCAGCCTTGACCTGCTCGGGCGTCCAGGACTTCAGCAGATAACCGATCGCTCCCATCGCCTGCGCCTGGCGCACCACGAACTCGTCCTGGGTGCCGGTCAAGACGGCGATCGCCAGGTCCGGGAACTCGTTGCGCAGCGTGCGCAGGCCCTGCAAGCCCTTGGAGTCGACCAGATTCAGATCCAGCAGGACCAGGTCGAACGGTCCGTCATCGCGACAGGCGGCGCGCGCCTCGTCGAGCGAGCGACAGGGCTTGATGTCGCAGCGCACTTCGCCCAGCGACTCCAGCAGCAGTCCGGTACCCAGACGAATCAGCTCGTGATCCTCGACCAGCAGGACCCTTTTTTGGACGGCCTCCATCGTTTTCGATCCTCCCACCCTCTCGCGGACCACCAGGCTAACGCGACCGCTCGAAATCGATCAGGAAGCGCTCTTTCTCGGCGTCGCTCAGCCGTTCGGTCAGCCGGGCCAAAAAGGCCGCTCGGGGCACGCCCGGCAAGGCTGCCTTACGGACCAGAATCGGTGCGATCGGACCCAGGTGGACCGCGAGCAGTCGAGCGGCTCTTGCGATCTCCTCGGCAGTGGGCCCCGGTGAAGTCGACTGGGCGTCATTGGCGCCCGGGATCACGGTCGCGTCGTCATCCACGGGCTGCTTCATTTTCGATGGCCCGGTCCCGGTTGCTGCGATACGGGCGTTTTGTTGAAGAAACTTGGACTTCTCCGCGGGTGAAGTCAGTTGGTCGGCGAGCTTCTGAACCAGGGATGCGAAGTCGGCGACCTCACGGGTAGCGCGGCGCACCATCACGCGCGCAATCGGCCCCACGAAGTGCGCCAGACTGCGCTCGACGGAGGCAAGCTCGTCCACGTTCCAACCCGCCGCGACCAGCATCTGGGTAGGCATCGTGGAGATCTGAGCCCGGCTCGAGCCGGCTCCGAACGCGGGCGTGACCGGCGTGGATGCAAAGGGCTTGCGCGAACCGCCCCGGGGCGATGAACCCTCGCCCGAGTCGCCCACTCCTCCGGCGTCCCGGATCAGCGTTTCCTCCGAAACGGTCGGGCTGACGGGCTGGTCGTAGGCCGCCAGCAGCTCCGCGCGGAACTTGCCGGCGGACGGGTAGCGATCGTCGGGACGCTTGGCGAGCGCCCGCAGCGCGATCGGGTCGAAACGCGCCAGCGCCGGTTTGCCAGTTGCGGTCGAGGGCGGCTGGGCGGCCTCGTGGCAGACCTTGTACATCACGCCTTCCTTGGAACCGGCGAACGGCGTCTCTCCGGTCAGCAGCTCGTACAGCACCACGCCCGCCGCGAACAGGTCGACCCGGTGATCGACCTCCTTGCCCAGATACTGCTCGGGGGCGATGAAACCCGGCGTGCCCATCACGACACCGACCTGCGTCAGCGTCGAGCTTTCGACCCGCGCAATGCCGAAATCGGCCACCTTGATGCGCCCGTTGTTCATGATGATGATGTTGGCCGGCTTGATGTCGCGGTGCCACACGCCCTGTTCGTGCGCGTACTGCAGGGCGTCGAGCAGCTGCGCCATCACGCTGACCACGTCGCGTTCCTCGAAGCGGACCTTGCGCTCGAAGTACTGCCTCAGGCTGCTGCCCTCGACGTACTCCATCGCGATGAAGGCGAACTCCTCGTCTTCCCCGTATTCGTACACGGCGACGATTCCGGGATGCAGCAGTCGCCCGGCCGCCTGTGCCTCGTTGCGGAAGCGGGCCGCGAATGCGGCCGCTTCGTCCTCGTCGTTCAGAAGCTCCTTGCGGATGGTCTTCAGCGCGATCGAGCGCCGTATCACGGGGTCGAACGACTTGTAGACGATCCCCATGGCGCCCTTGCCCAGCTGCCCCAGGATCGGATATTTCCCGAGGCTCTGGGGCGGCCGCTGTCCGCCTGGGGCGTCGGCAGGGGGCTTGATCGTCGCTCTCCCGGACGGGCTCAGCCCCCGAGCAGCTGCAGCGCCTGCGCCATGCTCTTGCGCATGCGCGCCAGCGACTCGGCGAGCGTCTGTATTTCGTCGCCGCTGCGCACGTTCAGGTCCACGGCGTCGAGCTCGCCCAGACTGACCCGGTCCGCCAGCGCCGAGATCCGGGTGACCGGGCGGATGAACATCCAGTACAGGAGCAGGTTCAGAACGAAGCCGATGGCGGCCAGCACAGCCGCCAGCGAAAGCATGAACGTGTTGAATGCCTTCTGCGCGCGCGCCAGCGGGACCGCCGTCGGCACCGAAACCACCTGCGCGCCGACGACCTCGTTCAGGTTCCACCCGAAGCCGTTGGCCGGCCCGTACTTGTCGACCATCGTGCGCGGGGCGATCTCCACGGTGCTGTGGCACAGAAGGCAGGCCGGGTCGGTAATCTTCAGCGGCCGCGCGAAAAACAGCGACCGCCCGCTCGGCGTCTGGCGCTCGCCTAGGATTTCGACACTGGCGGATCCATTGCGAAACTGGTTGATCAGGTCTGCTTCCCAGTCGACCGCGCGGTCCCGCGGGTTGGTGGGGTTCAGCATCGCCTCCTTGTACGAGTACTCCGGATATTTCTTGCGAAGATCGTTCAGCACCTCGGTCGCGGAATACGCCGGCACCGACTGCGGCAGGAACGTGTATTTCATCTGGGTGTCGAGCAGCGGCTTGATCTGGCTGTTCGTGTAGGCCCGCACCGCCAGGGCGTTGGCCATCAGCAACCGCGCATTGTCGGCGATTTCCTCTTGCGCGTTGCGCTGCAGCAAGCCGCGGCTGATGTACCCGCAGGCGGCGATGCCCAGCAGGAACAGCAGCAGGAATACCAGGTTGAACTTGAACAGCAGCTTCATGGGGTCGTGTCCAGCCCGCCGGCTTCAATGTCCGGGCGCGCCAGCCTCCTCAGCGCCCTTCGCGGGCGTGGCTGAAGGTACAGACGGATTAACGGGGACCGAGCCGCCAGCGGCGGGTGCCGGCACCGAAGCAACCGGCGGCGGAGGCTTCGGTTCGAATCGTTCCGGGTAAAGAATCCGCTCCCACTCGGGATGCCGTGCCAGCCCGGCGTCCAGCTTCTGCCGGAACGCCTCGTCGTTCGCCTTGGCCACCCACTCGCGCACAAAACGGCGCCGGATCGTCGGCTCGGCATCGAGCCAGACCTCGACCTCGGCGTAGGTGAACGTGCCGGCGGGCCTGGCGGGCACTTCGCGCGCCCGAAATTGCGCAAGCCGCGCGGGCAGCGGATCCTCGAACTGGCGCGGCAGCGCCGCGATGAATTCATGGGTGGGACGCACTTCGACCTTAAGGGCGTCGTCCTTGTTCAAGGTGATGAAATCGCCCGATTTGATCGTGATCGGCGCTTTGGCGCCCGCGCGGCGGTTCAGGATCTGGAGCGGCCCGTCTTCGGCGAAGACCTTGCTCGAACTGTCTTCCACCCGCGCGACGACCTCGCCGACAGCCCCGAGTGCATCAAACTGGGGCGAAGCGAACGACCCTTTCGTAGCGGCGGCGAGCTTGCCGGCGCTCAACTTGAGCCAGCCGGAAAGCAGATAAAGGGCAGGGCGGTCGACTCGCTTCAGCGAAGGGCGATTCAACTGAGCGCGCGTGCCCGGCCCGAGGTCGACGACCGCTCCGTCGGTGAATTCAATGCGAAGGAAAGTGCCCTTGCCTGTCTCGACCAGGTCGTCGCCTGCGATCCGGACGCCTTCGGCCAGCACGAGTTTAGACAGCCCCCGAATCGCGAGCGCATCGCCTTCGAGGATCGTGACCACGCCGACGGGCTCGGCGGCCCATGCCGGCGGACCACCGAACAACACCGCGGTCGCCACTGAGAAGATTGCCGACCGGACCACCGTTCCCCCCATGCGTACACGCCGTGCGAGCGAGCCATTTCTACGCGCCTGGCGCTTTTCGCGTGGGCCATACGTTTTCATTACCAAGAATATAGGCTGCAATGGTCGGCGTCAACGAGATGCTGCGGCGCAGATCGATTCATTGGCAGCCGGACGGCGGCCGAGACAGGACTTTGGTCATTTCTCCGGTGCGAAAGCCCGGCCAGTGGACTTTGGTCAATAGAGTGTTGCCGGCGGACGGGACAGCATTCGTTCAGACGCTCGATCGCGTTTGAACCCAAACCAACCAAAGGACCTGACCATGTTCTCCGACCGCCGCACCCGCCACGATGACAAGCTGTTTCTTGTTCTGCTCGCTGTTCCGGCCATATTTGCCGGCGCTCGCTTTTTCGAGACCAAGTCGCAGATGGATCAGATCGCGCTGCAAAACAAGCCGGCGGTCACGATCGTTGCCAACGCCTCAAGCCCGACTCAAGCGAAGGCCGCCGCCATCGTCCACCGCTTCTAGCCGGGCCGCCCGGATCGGGCACTGCAAGCGGGCGGCCCGGACCTCGTGAAGGTCCGGGCACAGACCCAGTCTATTTGAACCTCAGAATCGGCTGATCGACTGCGACGCTCTCGCCGGCGTTGGCGAGCTGCTCCTCGACCACGCCATCGCGCTCGGCGTGCAGGATGTTCTCCATTTTCATCGCTTCGATCGTCGCCAGCCGCTGGCCGGCCTTCACTTCCTGCCCGCGCTTCACCGCGACTTCCACCAGCAGGCCCGGCATCGGTGACAGCAGGAACTTGGACAGATCCGGTGGGACCTTGTGCGGCATCAGGGCCAGCAGCTCGGCCGCCCGGGGCGACAGCACCGCGGTTTCCAGCTGCACGCCGTCGTGAATGATCCGGTAGCGCAGCCCGGCCCGCTCGAACTGCAGGCACACCGGCTCCTGGTCGAAGCGGGCCTCGAACAGGATCTGCCCGATCTGCCAGTCGGTGCGCAGCGTGTGACGTTCGGCCAGATGAACGACGTCGCAACCGGTGTCGTTCGGCTCGATCTGCAGCCGGATCGATTTGCCGCCGACCTGCACGACCCACTCCGAACCGATCTTGCGGCCGTGTCCGCGCAGCTGGCCGGTGATCTTGCGGGCCCGGTCCACGTAGCGCCAGCGCGCATACGCGGCCACCGCCGCCATCAGCAGCGGGCGCGGATGCACTGCGCTCGACGGGTCAAAGCCGCCCGGATAGTCCTCCGCGATCAGCCCCGTATGCAGGCGCCCTTCCCGAAAGCGGCTGTTGCGCATCAACGCCGACTGAAATGCGATGTTGGTCGAGATGCCGCGCACCACGAAACGGTTCAGGGCCTCGCGCATCCGGGCCACCGCCTGCTCGCGGTCGGGCCCGTGCGTGATCAGCTTGGCGATCATCGAGTCGTAGTAGATCGGGATCTCGTCGCCCTCGTACACGCCGGTGTCGACCCGCACCTCGCCGGTCGCTTCCGCCGGCGGCAGGAACCGGACCAGCCGCCCGGTCGACGGCAGAAAGCCGCGCGACGGGTCCTCGGCATTGATCCTGCATTCGATGGCCCAGCCGTCGCGCCTCAACTCGTGCTGCTCGAGCGTCAGCGCCTCTCCGGCGGCGATCCGGATCATCCATTCGACCAGGTCCAGCCCGGTGATCATCTCGGTCACCGGATGCTCGACCTGCAGCCGCGTGTTCATCTCCAGGAAATAGAACTTGCGTTCCTTGTCGACCACGAACTCGACGGTTCCGGCCGACTGGTAGTCGACGGCGCGCGCCAGCACGCAGGCCTGCTCGCCCATCGCGCGGCGGGTCGCCTCGTCCAGGAAGGGCGAGGGGGCCTCCTCGATCACTTTCTGGTGGCGGCGCTGAATCGAGCACTCGCGCTCCCACAGGTACACCAGATGGCCGTGAGCGTCGCCGAGCACCTGGATCTCGATGTGGCGCGGCTCGACGATGAACTTCTCGATGAACACCCGATCGTCGCCGAACGCGTTTTTCGCCTCGTTGCGGCACGATGCGAAGCCGTCGCGGCATTCGGCGTCGTTCCACGCGACCCGCAGGCCTTTGCCGCCGCCGCCGGCGCTCGCCTTGATCATCACCGGGTAGCCGATGCGGCGGGCGATCTTCTGCGCCTGCCCGGCGTCCTCGATCACGTCGGTGTAGCCGGGAATCGTGTTGACGCGGGCCGCCTCGGCCAGGCGCTTGGAGGCAATCTTGTCACCCATAGCCTCGATGGAGCGAGCCTTGGGGCCGATGAACACGACGCCCTCCGATTCGAGCCGGGCGCAGAACGCGGCGTTCTCGGAAAGGAACCCGTAGCCCGGGTGAACCGCCTGGGCCCCGGTCTGCTTGCACGCGGCCAGGATCCGATCGGTGTCCAGGTACGACTGCCTGGACGGCGCCGGCCCGATCGCCACGGCCTCGTCGGCCAGCTCCACGTGGCGCGCGTTGCGGTCGGCCTCGGAATACACGGCGACCGTCCGGATTCCCATCCGCTGCGCGGTTCGGATCACGCGGCAGGCGATCTCGCCGCGATTGGCGATCAGGATTTTGTTGAACATGCTTATAGCGGGATATTGCCGTGCTTGCGCCACGGATTCTCGAGTCGCTTTTCGCGCAGCATCGCGAGCGAGCGGCACAGGCGTCTGCGCGTCTCGTGCGGCAGGATCACGTCGTCGATGAAGCCGCGGTGACCGGCAACGAACGGATTGGCGAACTTCTCGCGGTACTCGCGCTCGCGCGCCGCCAGCTTTTCGGGGTCGTTCTTTTCGTCCCGGAAGATGATCTCGACAGCACCCTTCGGGCCCATCACGGCGATCTCGGCCGACGGCCAGGCGAAGTTCACGTCTCCCCGCAGGTGCTTGGAGCTCATCACGTCGTAGGCGCCGCCGTAGGCCTTGCGTGTGATCACCGTGAGCTTGGGCACCGTGCACTCGGCGTATGCGAACAGCAGCTTGGCGCCGTGCTTGATGATGCCGCCGTATTCCTGCGCGGTGCCGGGCATGAAACCGGGCACGTCGACGAACGTGACGATCGGAATGTTGAACGCATCGCAGAAGCGCACGAAGCGCGCCGCCTTGATCGAGCTCTTGATGTCGAGGCAACCGGCCAGCACCAGCGGCTGGTTGGCGACGATGCCGACCGTGTCGCCGGCCAGCCGCCCGAAACCGATCACGATGTTGCGAGCGTAGTCGGGCGCGAGCTCGAAAAATTCGCGCTCGTCGACGACTTTGGTGATCAGCTCCTTGATGTCGTACGGCTTGTTCGGGTTCTCGGGCACCAGGGTATCGAGCGACAGTTCGATCCGCTCGCTCGGGTCGGTGGTCGGCAGCCGCGGCGGCTTTTCGCGGTTGTTGGCCGGAAGGAATCCGACCAGCCGGCGCGTCATGACCAGGGCCTCGACGTCGTTGTCGAACGCCAGGTCGGCGACGCCGGATCGCGTGCTGTGGGTGTGGGCGCCGCCCAGCTCCTCGGCCGTGACTTCTTCGTGCGTCACCGTCCGCACCACGTCCGGCCCGGTGACGAACATGTACGAGGAGTCCTTCACCATCAGTATGAAATCGGTCATGGCCGGCGAATAGACGGCCCCGCCCGCGCACGGCCCCATGATCAGCGACAGCTGCGGCACGACGCCGGAGGCCAGCACGTTGCGCTGGAACACGTCCGCGTAACCGCCCAGCGAAGCCACGCCTTCCTGGATCCTGGCCCCGCCCGAATCGTTCAGGCCGATCACCGGCGCACCGACCTTGATTGCGTGGTCCATGATCTTGCAGATCTTCTCGGCGTGCGCTTCCGACAGCGCACCGCCGAACACCGTGAAGTCCTGGCTGAACACGAACACGAGCCGTCCGTTGATCGTGCCGTAGCCGGTGACCACGCCGTCGCCCGGCACGCGCGCCTCGCTCATGCCGAAGTCGTGACAGCGGTGCTCGACGAACATGTCCCACTCCTCGAACGAGTCGGCATCGAGCAGCAGCTCGAGGCGTTCGCGCGCCGTGAGCTTGCCCTTGGCGTGCTGCGCTTCGATCCGGCGCTGGCCTCCGCCCAGGCGGGCCGCGGCGCGCTGTTCGTCGAGCTGACGGATGATGTCTTGCATGAGTCGCTCCTATCGATCGCTCTCGCCACTCCGACCTAACTTCCTGCCAGCGCCAGCAGGCGCTGGGCGGCGACGGTCGCGGCCAGCGATCCCTGCCGCACCGCCGCAACCAAGGCCGGCAGTTCGCGCCGCACGGCTGCACTGGAATCGAAGCGCTCGCGCAGCGTGCGCTCGATCGTGTCCCACATCCAGTCCACCGCTTGCGCGCTGCGGCGCGTCTCGAATTCGCCGCTCGCCTGCATCGATTCGCGAAACCGTCCGATCTGCCTCCAGAATTCGTCGATACGCTGCCGCTGCAGCGCGCTCGCCACCAGGACCTTGGGCGCCCAGCCCGGCGTACGGTGCTGCAGCACCGGCAGAACCGACTCCAATTGTGACTGCGCGCGCAGCGCTCCCTGCGGATCGAGGTCTGCCTTGTTGATCACGATCAGGTCCGCCAGCTCGACGATGCCTTTTTTCATCGCCTGCAGATCATCTCCCGCGTTGGGCAACTGCAACAGGACGAAGGCGTCGGTCATTGCGGCCACCGCGGTCTCCGACTGCCCGACGCCGACCGTCTCGACCACGATCACGTCGAATCCGGCCGCTTCGCAAACGAGCAGGCATTCGCGCGTCCGGGCAGCCACCCCGCCCAGCGTGCCGGCGCTGGGCGAAGGCCGGATGTAGGCCTGCGTGCTGCGCGCCAGTTGCTCCATCCGCGTCTTGTCGCCCAGGATCGAGCCGCCTGACAGCGCCGAGGACGGATCCACGGCCAGCACCGCGATCCGGTGACCGGCCTCGACCACATGCAGGCCGAGCGCCTCCACGAACGTGGACTTGCCGACGCCCGGGGCGCCCGATATGCCGATCCGGATCGCTTCGCCGGCGCGGGGCAACAGCGCCTGCAGCAGTGCCTGAGCGCGCCGCTGATGGTCGGCTCGGGTCGATTCGACCAGCGTGATCGCCTTGGCGAGCGCGCGCGGCTGCGCCGCCAGCACGCCCTCGAGCAGGTCCCGGTCGGTCGGGCCCAGCGCGGCCGTGCCGGGCAGCGGGTCGGCGGATCGCTTCAAGTCGTCGGCAGATCCAGGCGCTCCCGGATCGCTGCCAGCACACTGCGAGCGGCCGCCGGTACCGGCGTGCCCGGCCCGAAGATTCCGGCCACTCCGGCAGCTCTCAGAAAGTCGTAGTCCTGCTGCGGAATCACGCCGCCGACGAACACCGCCACCTCGGGCGCTCCCTGCGCCTTGAGCGCACCGATCAGCTGCGGCACCAGCGTGCGGTGGCCGGCCGCCAGCGTCGACACGCCGACCGCATGCACGTCGTTCTCGATCGCCTGGCGCGCGGCCTCCTCCGGGGTCTGGAACAGCGGCCCGATGTCGACGTCGAAGCCCAGGTCGGCGAGCGCGGTGGCCACGATCTTCGCCCCCCGGTCATGCCCGTCCTGGCCCAGCTTGGCGATCAGAACGCGCGGCCGGCGGCCTTCGGCGCGAGCGAACGACTCGACCTCGGCTTTCAGCTTCTGCCAGTCCGCATCGCGCTCGAACTGGGCGCCGTACACGCCGGAGATGCGCTGCGAGTCGGCCCGGTAGCGCCCCCAGACCTTCTCCAGCGCATCCGAGCATTCGCCGACCGTGGCGCGCGCGTGCACCGCTGCGATCGTCAGCTCCAGCAGGTTGCCTTGCCCGTCCTGCGCGCAGCGCGTCAAGGCCTCCAGCGTGCGGCGCACCGCGCCGCTGTCGCGCCGAGCCCGAACCTCGGCCAGCCGCGCCAGCTGGGCCCGCCGCACGGCGCTGTTGTCGATGTCGCGGATTTCGATCCGCTCTTCCTCGGCCAGCCGGTACTTGTTCACGCCGACGATCACATCTTCGCCGCGATCGATCCGTGCCTGCTTCTCGGCCGCGCAGCGCTCGATCTGCAGCTTGGCCCAGCCGGTGGCGACCGCGCGCGTCATTCCGCCCATCGATTCGGCCTGTTCGATGATCGACCACGCCTTGTCGGCCATCTGCTGGGTCAGCGACTCCATCAGATAGGAGCCGCCCCACGGGTCGATGACGCGGCACAGGTTCGATTCCTCCTGGATGATCAGCTGGGTGTTGCGCGCGATGCGGGCCGAAGAATCGGTCGGCAGCGCAATCGCTTCGTCCAGCGCGTTGGTGTGCAGCGACTGGGTGCCGCCGAACACCGCGGCCATCGCCTCGATCGTGGTGCGCACGACATTGTTGTATGGGTCCTGCTCGGTGAGCGACCAGCCCGAGGTCTGGCAGTGCGTGCGCAGCACCAGAGACTTGGGGTTTTTCGCCCCGAAGCCGCGCATGATCCGGCTCCACAGCAGGCGCGCCGCCCGCAGCTTGGCGATCTCCAGGTAGAAATTCATCCCGATCGCGAAGAAGAAGGACAGACGCCCGGCGAACTCGTCCACATCCAGTCCGCGCTGCAGCGCCGAGCGCACGTACTGGATGCCGTCGGCCAGCGTGAAGGCGAGCTCGAGCGTCTGGGTGGCGCCGGCCTCCTGCATGTGGTAGCCCGAGATCGAGATCGAATTGAAACGCGGCATCCGGCGGGCCGTGTACTCGATGATGTCGGCCACGATCCGCATCGACGGCTCGGGCGGGTAGATGTAGGTGTTGCGGACCATGAACTCCTTCAGGATGTCGTTCTGAATCGTTCCCGAGAGTTGGTCCTGCGTCACGCCCTGCTCCTCGGCCGCGACCACGTAGCCGGCCAGCACCGGCAGCACCGCGCCGTTCATCGTCATCGAGACCGAGACGCGGTCGAGCGGGATGCCTTCGAACAGGACCTTCATGTCCTCGACGGAATCGACCGCCACGCCCGCCTTGCCTACGTCCCCGACCACGCGCGGATGGTCGGAGTCGTAGCCGCGATGCGTGGCCAGGTCGAAGGCGACCGAGATGCCCTGTCCGCCGCCTTCGAGCGAGCGGCGATAGAACGCGTTGGTCTCTTCGGCCGTCGAAAAACCCGCGTACTGGCGGATGGTCCAGGGCTTGACCGCGTACATCGTCGCCTGCGGCCCCCGGACGAACGGCTCCAGCCCCGGCAGCGTGTCGGTTGCCGGCAACCCTGCCAGGTCTTGCGCCGTGTACAGCGGCTTGACCACCAGCGAGTCGGGCGTGTGCCAGTTCAGCGATTCCAGCGGCGCGCCCCGCAACGATTCCTCGGCGGCCGCCGCCCACACGCTGGGGTCCGTCGTCCACTTGTCGGCCGTCCACTTCGCATCCGACATCAGCGCTCCTCGAGGTGCGATCGATATTATCGCCTCACGCCAGCTCGAAAGGTCTGCCGCCGGATGTGCGGCGCTGTGCCTGCGCGCGGCGGTATAGTGGCGACAGGTCCGACTGCTTGGCCGGTTGCGATGAGCAAGGCATTCGTAAAGGAAGGCGACGATGCCGAGGACGACGAGGAATTCGAGGCCTCGCCGCTGCCGGCTGGCGCCAAGAACTACATCACGCTCGGCGGCTATCGGCGGATGAAGGCCGAGCTGCTGCGGCTGCTGGACGTGGAACGGCCCGAGGTGGTGCGGACCGTGTCGTGGGCGGCATCCAATGGAGACCGCTCGGAGAACGCCGACTACATCTACGGCAAGAAGCGCCTGCGCGAGATCGACCGGCGCATCCGCTTCCTGACCCGGCGGCTGGACGCGGCCGAAGTGGTCGACGTGAGCGCGCGCGAGCCGACCGACCAGGTGTTCTTTGGAGCCACCGTCGCGTACCAGAGCAGCCGGGGTGAGCGCCAGCAGGTGACGATCGTCGGTGTCGACGAGGTCGACCCGGCGCACCGACGCGTGAGCTGGATCTCGCCGATCGCCAGGGCGCTGCTGAAGGCGCGCGAGGGCGACTCGGTGCAGGTCATCACCCCGAGCGGGGCCGAGACGATCGAGGTGCTCGAAGTGCGCTACGAGTCATCGGCTGACTGACGCGCGCGGACTTCACTCGCCCACGCCTGGAGATGTCCAGCCGGCTCCTCGGCCCGGAAGAGATTCGGGAGCTCTCGAAGCTCCTGGACGAGGCACTGGATCTACCCGAACCCGAGCGGGAAGTCTGGCTTAGTAATCTGGGCGAGCCCCACGCGCGTCTGGTTCCGAGACTGCGCGAGATGCTGGCGAAAGGGGCCGAAGTCAGCACCGGGCGGACCCTGCCACCGCTGCCGAGATATGAACAGGCCGACCTGGCGCTTCTTGCTCGAGGCGACGCCGCCGGACTGGAGGCTGGATCCACGGTGGGTCCATATCGCCTGATCCGTGAACTGGGCCGCGGCGGGATGGGCTTCGTGTGGCTGGCGCAGCGGCTTGACGGCACGCTCAAACGGCAGGTTGCGCTGAAACTGCCGCAGCACCAGTTGGTCGAGCGCTTCGCGCGCGAACGCGACATCCTCGCGGGCCTTGCCCATGCCAACATCGCCCGGCTGTACGACGCGGGCACAACCGCGGACGGGCGGCCCTACCTCGCCATGGAGTACGTCGAGGGCGAGGCGCTCACCACCTGGTGCGACACCCGCAAGCTGGGCGTCAACGCCAGGATCGAATTGTTCAAGCAAGCGCTCGCCGCCGTCGACTACGCCCACCGCCACTCCGTCATCCATCGCGACCTCAAGCCCTCCAATATTCTCGTGACCGAGGATGGCCAGGTGCGTCTGCTCGATTTCGGGATCGCCAAGCTGATGACCGGCGGCGAGGCCTGCGAGACCGAAATCACGCTGATCGAAGGCCGGGCGCTGAGCCTGCAATACGCATCGCCCGAGCAGCTCCTCGGCCAGCCCCTCGGGAGCGCGAGCGACGTTTACTCGCTGGGAGTCGTTCTGTACGAGCTTCTGACCGGCTCGTTTCCATACTTTCGCAGGAAGGACACGCGTGGGGCGATCGAGGACGGCATCCTCAGCGTCGAACCGACCCGGGCGAGCGACAGCGTCGCGGACCCGGCGCTCGCCGCGGCTCGGGGCTCCAACACGCGCGAGCTTCGCTCGGTCCTCAAAGGCGACATCGACGCCATTCTGCAAAAGGCGCTCAGGAAGAACGCCGCCGAACGGTACCGCACCGTCCAGGCTTTCACTGAAGATCTCGATCGGCTCCTGGGCGGCAAGGCCGTCCTCGCGCGACCCAATTCGCTCTGGAGTCACGCTGCCAGATTCGTCCGCCGCAACCCGATCGCTGCCGGGGCAGCCGCCGCCGTTGTATTGGCCGGCGTCCTGGCAACGGCGACCTGGATGCGACCCGCCGTCCACTGGGGTGGGGTCGCCCCGGCGGAACCGCCGGCGATGTCACTGGCCATCATGCCGTTCGGTGCGCCGGCGGGGGAAGGCGCGGCGGCGCGTCTGGCCGAGGCGCTGCCGCGCGAGCTGACCACGGTACTGGTTGCGTGCTGCCATGAACTGAAGCTGCTCTCCGGTCCGCGCGACCCGGGCAGCGGCGCCGCGGGAAGCGCCGCTCGGCCGCAGCCCGCTGGGACGCGCTACCGGGTCGAGGGAGACCTGCGCTCCGGCAAAGAAGCCAGCTTCGTCAATCTGCGACTGGTGGATGCGGCAACGGGAGGTCAGGCGTGGTCGACCCGTTTCGATCTTCCGCAGTTCGACAATGTCTTCGAGTCATCGGCCCGGATGCGGAAGCTGGCGTCCTTGCTGGCGGGTGCCGTCAAGAGCGCCGAGACCCGGCGCGTTCTGGCCCAGCCGATCGAGAAGCTGGATGCGATGGGACTGGTTCTGCGCGGATATGCGGTTTGGAAAAACGGGCAGACGCTGCAGAAGGCACTGGAGGCGCAGAAGTTGTATGACGCGGCGCTGAGGCTGGATCCCAACTTCACCTACGCCCTCCTGACGCAGGCGGCGAATTGGGATCTGCTGAATGACGTCGATCCGAATTCCGACCGTGAGCGCATGGTCCGGGAGATGGACGAACTGACGCTGCGTGCCATGAATCTGGACCCTACCAATCCCCAAGCCTGGTCCGCTCGGGCCGGAGCCCTGGCCAACGCGGGGCGCTGGAGCGCGGCGTTCGAGGCGAACGAGCGCAGGATCAGCCTGGACCCGTTCTCTCCGGCGCCGTACGAATACAAGGCGTGGTTGATGAGCATGACCGGGCGACCCGCCGAGGCATTGCCGCTGGTGGACCACGCGCTGTCGTTGGATCCCGAAAGCATCGGATGGGCCATGCGGTTCGCGTGCGAAGCCGATCTGCTGATCGGGCGATTCGACGACGCGGTATCGGCCTGCGAGAAAGCCGGAGGAACCAATCCGGACTGGTTCATTACGTCGTATCTTGCAGCCGCCTATGCGAACCGCGGAGACGTCGGGAAGGCAAGGGCCGCCAGGGACGCGATACTTCGTACCGTGCCCGGGTACACGATCGCCCAGGTGCGCGCCAAACACTACTCGGACGTGCCCGAGTACCTGAAGATGGCGGAGGCCACCTGGTATGCCGGGCTGCGCAAGGCCGGAATTCCCGAACGATGACGGCCTCCGCTCCGTCAGGCGGTCCAATGGAAAACCAGCGAGTGGACATCATGACCAAAACGGCGGCGCGGGCGATTTCGAGGACCTTGGTGGGCGCGGCAGGCATCATCTGGTCCGCGTTCGCATTTGCAGACGACAGCCCGACCACGCCACGCCCGATCGTGCTCAGGGCGGCGCACCTGTTCGACTCGGTATCCGGCAACCTGGTCGATCATGGCGTCGTCGTCGTCGCCGGCTCCCGGATTCAGGCTGTCGGCAGCGAGGCCAGGATCCCCGTCGATGCGGTGCGGATCGACCTCGGTGACGCGACATTGATGCCCGGATTCATCGATGCGCATGTCCATTTGTCGCAGGTCTTGAGCGGAAACTGGTATGCGGATTTTTACAACGGCATCTTGCGCTTTCCTGCCGAGCAGGCTCTGTACGGCGCGCACTACGCGAAGTTGACGCTGGAGGCGGGCGTTACGACGGTTCGCGACCTCGCCTCTTCCGACTACATCTCGCTCGGATTGCGAAATGCAATCAACGCCGGGATGATCCCTGGGCCAAGAATGTTAGTGGCGAACTACGCGATCGGCTCGACCGGCGGGCATGCCGACCAGGACCCTTACCCGCCACAGAGGATTGCTCCCGCCGATCCCATCAAGGGAGTGTGCAATGGTCCCGACGAATGCCGCGCTGCGGTGCGGTATCAAATCAAGTATGGCGCCGACCTCATCAAGTTCATGCCTTCCGGCGGAGTGCTCTCTCTGAGCGATCCGGTGGACAATCCCCAGCTGACACAGGAGGAAATGAACGCCATCGTCTCCGAAGCGCACGCTTGGAATCGCAAAGCCGCGGCGCACTGCCACGGCGACCGGGCGGCCAAAATGGCAGTCGCCGCTGGCGTCGATTCGATCGAGCACGGCACGTTCTTGCAGGATGACACGCTGCTGGAGATGAAGGCCAGGCACGTGGTCCTGGTTCCGACCCTGTTTACCGGTGACTGGATGAGCGACAAGGTCGACCAACTGCCGCCGGTCGTTGCCGCCAAGGCGCGAGCCGCCATGTCTCATCAGCAGCAGATGTTTCAGCACGCCGTGAAACTCGGGGTTCCGATTGCGATGGGCACGGATGCGGGCGTCGAACCGCACGGAATGAACGCGCGGGAATTCGTACTGATGGCCGGCAATGGCCTGACTCCCGCGCAGGCACTGATGGCCGGAACCGCCAACGGCGCCGAGCTGTTGGGTATCGCGGATCAAGTCGGAACGCTGCAGCCGGGCAAACTGGCCGACATCGTGGCAGTGGCCGGCAATCCCGTTGTGGATATCAAAGCGACTCAGCACCCCGTCTTCGTGATGAAGGAGGGAGTGATCTACGTCGGCGGCAAATAGGCGCAGCAGCTTTTCGACGAACTGTCGCTTGCCATCCGCAATCATCGCAGCGCCAACGCGGTAGACGCGATGGCGATCACCGGATCGCGGCGTTCACATTGCCGCGTGCTCAGCAGGGCGGAACTTCCCGACAGTGCGCGCAGAATGCGCCTGGGTGAAGTGACCCATTGAATTCTCAAGGGTTCGGAAGTAGTTTGCTTTGCAGCCGCGAGATCAAGAATCAACATCCGCGACGCATGGGGCAATCTGCTCGAGGAGGCAGCAAGATGAGCACACGAATGGCCGTGGTCCTCGCAGCCTCGACATTGGTCGGTACCGCATCGCTCGCGGTGTCTGGCGCGGAGCTCGCCCGTCCATGCGGCAGATCGGAGGCGCCGCTCAAGATGGAGACCAGATGCCTGACCGCGGTTCAGATCCCGGGCAAAGCGCTGCTGTCGTTCGATATCAGCTGGGTCAATGCGGATCGCTCCGAATTCTATCTGAGCGATCGCTCCAATGCGGGCATCGACGTCATCGACACCCAGGGCAACACTTTCAAGCGGACCATCGGCGGTTTCGTGGGCGTCAAGCGCAACGCGGCCGGCGCCGTGAACAACAATATCTCGGGCCCCGACGGCGTCACGTCGCACGGCAGGTGGCTGTACGCCGGCGACGGAGACAGCACGCTGCATGGCACCGGCGGCACCACGCGGGTCGATGAGATGGCATTGACGGACGACGGCAGCTTGCTGCTGGCCGCGAACAACGCCGAGGATCCGCCGTTCGGGACGCTGTTGGCGGCAAATGGCGATGCGGGCGTCAGTCGCGTATATCCGATCACGAAGATCACGGTTGACCCGGCGATCGTGCCGGCGGGCTTCGGTTTGTCGATCGAGCAGCCGGCGTGGGAGCCCAAGAGCCAGCGCTTCTACGTGTCGATTCCGGTCATTGCGAACAACCCGGCGGGCTGCAACTACGGGCAGCTGATCGGCGCCATTACCTGCCACGGCGGCTTGCTGGTGATCGATCCGGCCACCCTCACGGCGGCTTCCGCGATCCTGGGCGCCTTCGATCCGGGCACAAAGACCGGGGTCCTGAAGCTCAGCGGGTGCGGACCGAACGGCGCCACGGTCGGGCCGCACGGCAATCTGCTGGTGGGCTGCACCCCGCAGAACAACCCGAGCGACACCAGCACACTCGTGATCAACGCGAAGACCGGGCATTTTGGCAGCGTCGGCGCCATTACCGGCTCGGATGAGGTCTGGTTCAACGCGGGCGACCAGCGCTACTACACGGGCTCCAGCAGGGCGTGCGGACTGCCGGGCGGCTGCCCGGCGCCGCTGGGTGGGGCCGTGCTCGGCGTGATCGACGCGCAAACCAATCTGCTGATCGAGACCATCCCGCAATCGCAGAACTCGCACTCTGTGGCGGCTGACTCCAAGCTCAACCGCATCTACGTGCCGCAAGTGGCGCCCTTTTCGGTGGTCGGTATCGGCGGTGACACCACGTCCGTGGGCGCGAAAATTTGCGGCGGCTACAAAGGATGCGTCGCCGTCTACGTGCATGTGGGCGACGAGGATCCCGACGACGACGATGGAGACATCGATTACTGAGGTCGGTTACTGCCACTGCTCGATCAGCGGGCCTTCAGTGAGAGCGCGCTAGAGCCTTTCCGGCGGAGGCGGCAACTCTCGTTCGATGACGAGCAAACGCGCGGCGGCGGATTGGCTCATTGGTCCATCTTGCTGAGCAGGGTTTCAAGGCGATCGAATCGGTCGCGCCAAAAGGCGCCGTACAAGCTCATCCAGTCGATCATGGGTGCCAGACCTTGCGGCTGGGCGCTGTAGTGGGTCTCGCGTCCCTCGCGTCGGTTCCTCACCAGCCCGGCCAGCTTCAGGACGCCCAGGTGCTTGGACACCGCGGGCTGAGAGATGCCCGAGGAGTCGGTCAGCACGCGCACCGTGCGCTCTCCGCCGCGGCTCAGCCGCTCGAAGATGGCGCGGCGGGTCGGATCGGCAAGCGCCTTGAAGACGGCGTCGGGTGCAGTGCGCATGGATGAATCATAACCGTTTGATTATGAATCGGTCAAGCAACCGGCGCACCAGCGACCCCGATCAAAGCGCGCTACGAGTCCTCGGACGACTGAGCCCGTCCGGACTTCAGGCGCGATACCCGTTGCACCTGCTTGATATGACGGATCGAGCGGACTACACGCGCCAGGTGGCGCCGGTCCTGGACCTGGATCTTGAAATGGATCGCGGTCGCGTTGGCGCCTTCGTCCTCGATGTGCACGTTCAGGATGTTGGACTCGGCCTCGGCAATCGCCGCAGCGGCGCGGCCCAGCACGCCGCGTTCGTTGACGACCCGCACCTCCAGGTTCACGTCGTACATGCCGGCCAGATCTTCGGCCCATTGCAGGTCGATCCAGCGCTCCGGATCGGCGCGTCGCGCGCGCTGCGCGTGACGGCATTCCAGCTGGTGCACCACCAGGCCCAGGTCGCGCCGCATGTGGCCGACGATCGCATCGCCGGGAATCGGGTTGCAGCAGTTCGCGATCTGCAGCGCCATCCCCTCGGTGCCGCGCACGACCACCGGCGTTGCGGAAGTGATCGCGGCCGGCCGCGCCGGCTCGCCCTCGGCGGGCGGTGCCTCGCGGGCTGCCAGCAGCGCGATCTGGCGCGCCACCACGGCCGCCAGGCGCCTGCCGAGTCCGATGTCGGCCAGCAGCTCGTCGCGATCGCCTGCATGGGCCTCGCGCGCCAGCGCCTCCCATCGCTCGGCCGTCACGTCCTGCGGCGCCAGTGACAGCTGTGCCGCGGCCTGCGCGAACAGGCGCGCCCCCAGCTCGACCGACTCCTGCCGCTTGGTGGTGCGCAGGAAGTGACGCACCTCGGCGCGCGCCTTGCCGGTGCGCACGAAGCCGACCCACGCCGGGTTCGGACGCGCCACGGGTCCGGTGACGATCTCCACCACGTCGCCGTTGCGCAACTCGGTCCGCAACGGCTGGATCTCGCCGTTCACGCGCGCCGCCACGCATCGGTTGCCGACGTCGGTGTGGATCGCATAGGCGAAATCCACGGGCGTGGCGCGACGTGGCAGCGAAACGATCTTGCCCTTCGGTGTGAACACGTAGACCTTTTCCGGGAAAAGATCCACCTTGATGTTCTCGAGAAACTCGGTCGAGTCGCCGGTCTGCTTCTGGATCTCGATCAACGACTGCAGCCACTGGTGCGTGCGCGACTGCAGCTCCGACAAGCTGGCGTCGTCCTCCTTGTACAGCCAGTGCGCGGCCACGCCCGATTCGGCCACCCGGTTCATCTCGTGGGTGCGGATCTGGAACTCGACCGGCGTTCCGTACGGCCCGATCAGCGTGGTGTGCAGGGACTGGTAGCCGTTCACCTTCGGGATGGCGATGTAGTCCTTGAACTTGCCCGGCACCGGCTTGTACAGGCCGTGCAGGGCGCCCATCGCCAGGTAGCAGTCGGGCACCGCGTGCACGATGATGCGGAATCCGTAGATGTCCAGCACCTCGGAAAACGACAGGTGCTTTTCGACCATCTTGCGGTAGATCCCGTAGGTCGTCTTCTCGCGCCCGTGCACCTCGGCTTTCACGCGGGACGCCGCCAGCTGCTTTTCCACTGCCTCATGAATCCGCCCAAGCACCTCGCGCCGGCTGCCGCGGGCGGTGCCGAGCGCTTTCTTCAGCACCTCGTAGCGCAGCGGGTACAAGTACGCCAGGCTCTGGTCCTGCAGCTCGCGATAAATCTCGTTCAAGCCGAGGCGGTGCGCGATCGGCGCATAGATCTCGAGCGTCTCGCGCGCGATCCTGCGCTGGCGATCCCGGTCGACGGCGCTCAGCGTGCGCATGTTGTGCAGCCGGTCCGACAGCTTGATCAGGATCACGCGCACGTCGCGCGCCATCGCCAGCAGCATCTTGCGGAAGTTCTCCGCCTGGGCCTGAACGCCGGAATCGAAGCTGAGCCGGTCCAGCTTGGAGACGCCGTCGACCAGCTCGGCCACGGTCGGTCCGAAATGTTCGGCCAGCTGCTGTTTGCCGATGCCCGAATCCTCCATCACGTCGTGCAGCAGCGCCGCCTGGATCGCGGCCGAGTCCAGGTGCCACTCGGCCAGCGTGCCGGCAACCGCGATCGGATGTGTGATGTAGGGCTCGCCGCTCTTGCGAAACTGGCCCAGGTGCGCGGCGTCGGAGAACTTGAACGCTTCGCGGACCTTCTGGATCTGGCTCGACGACAGGTAGACCTTCAGCCGGTCAGTCAGCTCCGTGAAGGTCGAAGCCGGCTTGGGAGCGGCCGGCTTGTCGGGCTCCGAGCGCCATACGACCTGTCCCGCTTTGCGCAGTGCGTCGGCCGCCCGACGCGCAAAGCCCGGCGGCGCCGGCGTGCGGCGCGAAGTTAGTTGGCTCGATGAAGGTTCGGACGCCATACGGCCTAGACATTACCCCTGCTGGCGCCCTTTGACCGGCGCCGGATGGTTTGCCCCGCCCCGCTCAGTGGGAACCCCAGCCTGACCCCGGTGTCCTCTGAGGACACTAGCTTGGGACTTTGCGCAGCATCTCAAGGCCTACCTTCTGTGCCGCGACTTCGCGCAGCGCAGCCACTGCCGGTTTGTCCTTGGTGTCGATCTTCGGCGCGTGTCCCTGCGACAGCTGGCGTGCGCGATAGGCGGCTACCAGCACCAGCTGGAAGCGGTTCGGAATCAATCTGAGGCAATCTTCAACGGTGATGCGTGCCATGGCGTAAATCCGTCTGAAAAACTGATCGACACCCATCTTACCGGAGCCGCCCGCATCAACGCGGGATACCCAGCCGGTCGAACAGCTCCGGGGCGCGCGCCGCCTGCGAGGCATAGCGCAGACGCGTGGCCGTGACGATCGCGACCAGCTCGGCCACCGCTTGCTCGAAGCGCTCGTTGATGATCACGAAGTCGAATTCGGGCGCATGCGTCATTTCACCGCGGGCGGCGTTCAGACGCCGCTCGATCACCTCCGGTGGATCCTGCCCGCGCTGGTCCAGGCGCGCCCGCAGCGCCTCCATCGACGGCGGCAGGATGAACACGCCCACGGCCTGCGGAAAATGCCGCTTGACCTGCTGCGCACCCTGCCAATCGATCTCCAGCAATACGTCGCTGCCTTCACCGAGGTGCTGCTCGATCCACTGGCGCGAGGTGCCGTACCAGTTGGCGTGCACTTGCGCCGTCTCCAGGAATTCCCCGCGCGCCTTGCGGGCGGCGAACTCTTCGCGATCCACGAAGTGGTATTCGCGTCCGTGCGCCTCCCCCGACCGCGGCGCGCGCGTCGTGAACGAGACCGACAGCCGGATCGCAGGATCCCGTTTCAGCAGCGCATTGACCAGGCTCGATTTACCGGCGCCTGAGGGTGCCGCGACCAGAAAGACATGGCCGGTTCCCGGCACGACGCCCGCGCCGGGGCCGGATGCGGGGGCGGCCGCAGTCGGTCGGCTCATTCGAGGTTCTGGATCTGCTCGCGCATCTGCTCGATCAACAGCTTCAGCTCGACGGCCGCGTTGGTCATTTCGATCGCGGAGGCCTTCGAGCCGAGCGTATTGGCCTCGCGATTGAGCTCCTGCATCAGGAAATCGAGCCGCCTGCCGACCGCCCCGCCGGCGCTCAGCACGCGCCGTACCTCGACCACGTGGGTGCCCAGGCGTTGCAGTTCCTCGTCGACGTCGGCGCGCATCCCGTACAACGTCACCTCCTGGCGGATCCGGTCGTTCACTTCCTCACGCGACAGATGGTTGGAGCCTGAAAGAGCCGGCACCAGCGCCTGGCTCAGGCGTTCCTGCAGCTTGCGGACCAGCATCGCCAGGATCGCGGGCACCTGGGCGCGCAGGTCCGCCAGGATGCGGTCGATGCCTTCGCAACGCTCCAGCAGCGCCGACTGCAGCGCTGATCCCTCTCGCAGCCGGGCCTGGGCGAGCAGCTCGAGCGCCTGCTCGAGCGCCCGCCCGAACGGCTCGCGCAACTGCTCGGCGTCGTCGCCGCCCGACTCGATGACTCCCGGCCAGCGCAGGATATCGGCCAGGCCGAGCGCGCCCGCGACCGGCACCACCGCCTGCGCCTCGGCGGCAATCGCCGCCAGACGGGCCAGCGCAGCACGGTTCAAGCGGGGTTCCGATGCGCTGGTGTCCCGGGTCACCGTGACGCGCACATCGACCTTGCCGCGCGCCAGGCGGGAGCCCAGAAGCTCGCGCGCGCCGGCCTCGAGCGCGCGCAGTTCGTCCGGCAGCCGGATGGCCAACTCCAGGAAGCGCGCGTTCACAGACTTGAGCTCGACGCTCACCGTTGCCCCGGGCGTCGCGGCGCTGGCGGCCGCGAAGCCGGTCATGCTGGCTACGGCGCCCATCGCCTGCAGGGGTCCGGATCGGATGCTTGGATCGTGCCGACTCTCATCGAATGCCACGGCAATTCGGCCGATCGGATGCGGCCAATCGGTCGTTCCAACTCTGCCGATTTAGCTAGAATCGGCGCGCTCCTGGGTTACTTCCTCTCTCGATCTCGCAGAATCGCATCGACATGGCGGCGCAGACCAACGCCTCACTACCGGAGAGCATGCAGCTCGGCAATTACCGGATTGTAAAGAAGATATCGAGCGGCGGCTTCTCGATCGTGTACCTGGCCCAGGACGAAAACGGCCAATCGGTCGCCATCAAGGAATACATGCCGGCCGCGCTGGCGCAACGCAAACCCGGCGAATTCGCCCCGTACGTGGCGGCCGAGAACCTGAACACCTACCGGATCGGCCTGAAGTGCTTCTTCGAGGAAGGCCGGGCGCTGGCGTCGATCTATCACCCGAACATCGTGCGCGTGTTGAACTTTTTCCGCGCCAACGAGACCGTGTACATGGTGATGCACTACGAGTCGGGCCGCTCGCTACAGGAGCACGTGCTGCGCAACCGCAGCAAGGAACAGAAGGACGTGCTGTCGGAGCGCTTCATCCGGCGCGTGTTCTCGCAGGTGATGAACGGCCTGCGCGAGGTTCACTCGAACCGGCTGCTGCACCTGGACGTGAAGCCGGCCAACGTCTACCTTCGGATGGACGGCACGCCGATCCTGCTCGATTTCGGCGCGGCCCGCCAGACGCTGCAACGCGACATCAGCAAGACCTATCCGATGTATACGCCGGGGTTCGCCGCTCCCGAGCTGTACAAGCGCGACGCGGAGCTGGGTCCGTGGACCGACGTGTACAGCATCGGGGCCTGTATCTACGCCTGCATGTCCGGGCTGCCGCCGCAGGAGTCGGACCTGCGTCTCAAAGACGACAAGATGCCGCAGGTCCTGAAGTCGTTCCGGGGCCTTTACTCGAATCAGCTGATCTCGATGGTCGAGCGCTGCCTGCGCCTGAATTCGCTCGAAAGGCCGCAGACCGTGTTCGCCGTCCAGAAGGAATTGTTGAACAACGTACCCGATCGGCCCGAATTCTCGTTCGCGGAGCGAACCGGCGCCCGGATCCGGCATTTACAGGAGCGCGTCACGCGCTTCATGAAGGAACACAACATCACATGGTTTTAGTGTTCAGGCACTGAAACCCGTTGGCCAAGGCGGCACATCGTGCGTTTCTCGATCTATCAGGACAGCAAGAAGGGCGGGCGCAAGGTCAACCAGGACCGGATGGGCTACCTGTATACGCGCGACTCGCTGCTGATGGTGGTCGCTGACGGCATGGGCGGCCACGCGCGGGGCGAAATCGCCTCCGAGCTGACACTGCAGACGGTCGCCGCGCTGTTCCAGCGTCAGGCCAAGCCGATGTTGGCCGATCCGGCCGCGTTCCTGGAGGAGGCGATCCTGGCCTCCCATCGCGAGTTGCACCGGTACCGGGCCGAGAACTCGCTGCCGGAGGCACCGCGCACGACGGTGGTCGCCTGCGTGATCCAGCAGGGGCTGGCGATGTGGGCGCACGCAGGCGATTCGCGGCTGTACCTGATCCGCGGGCCGCGCATTGCCGCCCGTACGGTCGACCATTCGCGCGTCCATCACCTGGTGTCATCCGGACTGATCAGCGACGAAGACGCCAAGGATCACCCGGAGCGCAACCGCATCTACAACTGCGTGGGTGCTTACGTGGCTCCGACGGTCGACATCAGCCATCCGATGGCGCTGCACAGCGGCGACGTCGTACTGCTGTGCAGTGACGGGCTGTGGGGCGCGCTGCATGACCGGCAGATCATCGACGTGTTCTCCGACCGGACCGTGATGCGCGCGGTACCCGATCTGGTCAGTGATGCGCTGGAAGCGGCCGGGCCCGAAGCGGACAACTGCACCGCGGTGGCGATGGCCTGGGCGGGCGCCGAAGCGGTCGACATGGTGCCGCCGAGCGATGCGCCGGTGTCGACCCTGGTCATCCCCGATGGCGCCGTCGCTACCACGATCCAGTTCCGGCGCCCGGGCGAAGAGTTGGGGGCTGAGCTCACCGACGATCAGATCGACGAGGCCGTCAGCGAGATCCAGCGCGCGATCCAGCGCGCCTCCAAGCTGATCGGCGAGCCGTAATAGCAATGGTCCGAAGCTCGGGGCGAAGCGCTGGAGAGTTGCGCCCGGTGACCCTGTCGCGCCGCTATACCCGCCACCCGGAAGGCTCGGTGCTGGTCGAGTTCGGCGACACCCGCGTTCTGTGCACGGCGAGCGTCGAGGCGCGCGTGCCGCCGTTCCTGAAGGGGCGGGGCAGCGGATGGATCACCGCGGAGTACGGAATGCTGCCGCGCGCCACCCATACCCGGGGCGAGCGCGAGGCAAGCCGCGGCCGTCAGGGCGGGCGCACGCACGAGATCCAGCGGCTGATCGGGCGCGCGCTGCGCGCCGTGGTCGACCTGCCGGCGCTGGGCGAGCGCACGATCCAGCTCGACTGCGACGTGATCCAGGCCGACGGCGGCACGCGAACGGCCGCCATCACCGGCAGTTTTGTAGCGCTGTGCGATGCGATGGCCTGGATGCGCGAGCGCTCGATGCTGACGGCCGAGCCGGTGCGCGAGTCGGTGGCCGCGGTATCGGTGGGCGTTGTCGACGGCATCGCGTTGCTGGATCTCGATTACGCCGAAGACAGCGCATGCGAAACCGACATGAACGTCGTGATGACGTCCTCGGGCGCGCTGGTGGAGATCCAGGGAACCGCCGAGGGCAAGCCGTTTTCCGATGCGCAGCTGCAGGCGCTGCTGGCGCTGGCGCGCTCGGGCATCGCCCGGCTGATCGAGGCGCAGAAGGCCGCACTGGCGGCGCCATGACGCACATTCACCCGCGCCGGCTGGTGCTCGCTTCCGACAACGCGGGCAAGCTCGCCGAGTTGCAGGCGCTGCTGGAGCCGCTTCAAATCGAGGTGCTGCCCCAACGCCTGCTCGGTGTGGTCGGGGCCGTGGAGCCGCACTCGACCTTCCTGGAAAACGCGCTGGCCAAGGCGCGCCACGCGGCGCAGGCCAGCGGGCTGCCGGCGCTGGCCGACGACTCGGGGCTGTGCTGCGTGGCCTTGAACGGCTCCCCCGGCGTGCGCTCGGCCCGCTTCGCCGGGGACGGGGCCGGCGACGCACAGAACAACGCGCAGCTGGTCGCTCGCCTGGCGGGCATCGAAGAGCGGCGCGCCCACTACGTGTGCCTGTTGGTGGCGATGCGCTCGCCGCAGGATCCGGAGCCGATCGTCGCCGAAGGGCGGTGGTTTGGACGGATCGTGACCGAGCCGCGCGGCACCAACGGTTTCGGCTACGACCCGTACTTCTGGGTCGACGAGCTGGGCGCCACCGCGGCGGAGCTTGCGCCGCAACAGAAGAACTCGCTCAGCCACCGCGCTCAGGCGATGCGGCACCTGAGCAGCGCGCTGGCGGCGCGCTGGTCGTGGGGCCCCTCTTCCTAAAGGGAGAGGGGAGGCCACAAGACCGCGCAGAATAGAGGCCCCCGATCACCCCTCTCCCGCGCGGCGGGAGAGGGGAGGGGGTGAGGGCCTATGCAAGCACCGATACGTCTACACAGCGACGAGCCCAGCGCGTTTCAGGTGCCGCCACCGCTGTCGCTGTACGTGCATTTTCCGTGGTGCGCCCGCAAGTGCCCGTACTGCGATTTCAACTCGCACGCGCAGGCCGACGGCGAGCTGGAAGCGGCGCAACTGCGGTCACGCTACCTGCAGGCGCTGCGCGAGGACCTGGAATCGGCGTTGCCGGCCGTGTGGGGGCGCACCGTGCGCAGCGTCTTCATCGGCGGCGGCACCCCCAGCCTGATGACGGGCGAGGAGGTCGACCGCCTGTTGTGCGACATCCGCGCTCTACTGCCGCTGGCGCCCGACTGTGAGATCACGCTGGAAGCCAATCCGGGCACGATGGAGGCGCAGCGCTTCCGCGACTTCCGCGCGGCCGGTGTGAACCGGCTGTCGCTCGGCATCCAATCGTTCGACGACGACCAACTGACACGGCTGGGCCGCATCCACGATGGGCGGCAGGCGGTGCGGGCGGCCGAGCAGGCCGGGCAGCATTTCGAACGGTTCAACCTCGACCTGATGTGGGCGCTTCCGGGCCAGACCGTCGATCAGGCTTTGGAAGATCTGCAGCGCGCACTGGAGCTCGCGCCGCCCCACCTGTCGCTCTACCAGCTGACGATCGAGCCGAACACGGTGTTTGCCAAATTTCCTCCGCCCCTGCCGGACGAGGATCTCGCCTTCGAGATGCAGCAGCGGTTGCAGGAGCGTGCGAGCCGGGCCGGCTTCGGCCACTACGAGGTTTCGGCGTACGCGCAGCCCGGGCAGACCTGCGTACACAACCTGAACTACTGGACGTTCGGCGATTACCTGGGAATCGGTGCGGGCGCGCACGGCAAGCTGACGGGGGCCGACGGCGTCGTCCGCCAGGAGCGCTTCAGCCGGCCGGAGTCCTACTTGAACGCCGCCGGCGCGCGGCGCTTCATCAGCCGCGAGCATAGGGTGCCGGCCAGCGAGCTGCCGTTCGAATTCATGCTGAACGCGTTGCGGCTGACCGAAGGCGTGCCGGCCGCGCTTTTCGCCGAGCGCACCGGCCTCGGGCTGAGCGCTATCTCGCGGCCGCTGGACGCGGCCGAAGCTCGCGGGCTGATCGAAGCCGATCCGACCCGGATCCGCGCGACGCCGCTCGGACTGCGCTTCCTGAACGACCTGCAGTCGCTATTCTTGCCCGAGCCGGTCACGCCCTGAGGCGATGCACCTAATTGGTGCTTGCGCACTATACTGGTGCCAACTTGCCCGCCTCGGGGGCCAAATGGCCCGTTCTGCTAGGCTCCCCTGCGCTTTGTACGTCGAGCGCGCGCCCTCGCCTCGGGCCGGCCCTTTCAAGCGGCATGCTTCGTGCATCCGGTCGTCTGTTCGTTGGGCCGGCGCGGGGGCCGGCGCTCCGCATTGAATTTCCACTTAGATCGAGGAGAGAAATCGATGACGTCGGCCAAAGACGTAATGAAAATGATCGCGGATAACGAGGTCAAGTTCGTTGATCTGCGCTTCACCGACACCAAGGGCAAGGAGCAGCACGTCTCGGTGCCCACCAAGGCGTTTGTCGACGAAAAGTTCACCGACGGCCATGCCTTCGACGGCTCGTCGATCGCCGGCTGGAAAGGGATCGAGGCCTCCGACATGTTGCTGATGCCGGACCCGGGCTCGGCCCGGATGGATCCGTTCCGCGAGGAAAACACGCTGGTGCTGACCTGCGATGTGATCGAACCCACGACCGGCAAGGGCTATGAGCGCGATCCGCGTTCGCTCGCCAAGCGCGCCGAGGCGTACCTGAAGTCCAGCGGGCTGGGCGACACCGCCTACTTCGGTCCGGAGCCGGAGTTTTTCATTTTCGATTCGGTCACGTGGAGCGTCGACATGTCGGGCTCCTTCGTCAAGATCAAGTCGGAGGAAGCGCCCTGGTCGACGGGCATCGAGTACGACGCCGGCAACCTGGCGCATCGGGCGCCGGTCAAGGGCGGCTACTTTCCGGTGCCGCCGACCGACTCGCTGCAGGACATCCGCTCCGAGATCTGCCTGCTGCTCGAACAGCAGGGCGTGGAGGTCGAAGTTCACCATCATGAGGTGGCTGCGGCTGGCCAGAACGAGATCGGCACCAAGTTCGCCCCCCTGGTGAAGCGCGCGGACTGGATGCAGATCCTGAAGTACACGATCTGGAATGTGGCGGCCTCTTACGGCAAGACGGCCACTTTCATGCCCAAGCCGATCGTGGGCGATAACGGCTCGGGCATGCACGTGCACCAGTCCGTTTGGAAAGATGGCCAGAACCTGTTCGCCGGCAACGGCTACGCGGGCCTTTCCGAGTTCGCCCTGTATTACATCGGCGGCATCATCAAGCACGCCCGGGCGCTGAATGCGATCACCAATCCGGGCACCAATTCGTACAAACGACTGGTCCCGGGCTTCGAGGCGCCGATCAACCTGGCGTATTCGGCGCGCAACCGCTCGGCCGCCTGTCGCATTCCGTACGTGTCGAACCCGAAGGCGCGCCGGGTCGAGGTCCGCTTCCCCGATCCGACCACCAATCCGTACCTGGCGTTCTCCGCAATGCTGATGGCCGGGCTGGACGGAGTGCAGAACAAGATCCATCCCGGCGATCCGGTCGACAAGAACCTGTACGACCTGGAGCCGGAGGAGGCGGCCAAGGTTCCGACCGTCTGCCACAGCCTGGACCAGGCGCTGGGGATCCTGGACAAGGAGCGCGAGTTCCTCACGCGCGGCGGCGTTTTCACGAACGACGTGATCGACGCCTACATCGGCCTGAAGATGGAAGAGGTCACACGCTTCCGGATGACCACGCACCCGGTCGAATTCGACATGTATTACGGGTCTTGAACGCCCCGGACCCGGAACGGCGAAGGGGCGGGCGACCGCCCCTTTTTGCTGAGCCGCGCAAGAGAAGGGGTTTGTACCCCGTTGAAAACGCTGGAAATGCCCTCGGATGAGCGCACAATCGGGATGCTCCTCTGCGGGGCGCGCGCGGTACACTTTCCTGGCCTTTGACCGATTGGCCTCAATCGATGCGAACCTGGCTCGGGTCTTCTGCAGCGTCTTGCTGCCTGCTGACCGCCGCTCTGCCTGCGGCAGCGCAGCAATCCGACTCGATCTGGGCCTGCGTGGACGAGCAGGGACACAAGGTCTTCCAGAATGTGGGCAACGGGCGGGGCTGCCGCCGGATCGACGGGCTGATTGCGACGGTTCCCGGAACCTCGCCGGCATCGCCGCAGGCCTCACCGGGCGCAGGTGCCGCGGGCCGCGGTGTGTCGCCCGCCAACTTTCCCCGCGTCGACCGGGACGTCCAGCGGCTGCGCGACGCCGATCGGCACCGCATCCTGGAAGACGAATTGCGGGTCGAGCAGGACCGCCTGGCCCGCCTGCGCGAGGACTTCAACAACGGCGCTCCGCGGCTGGTTGGCGAGGAGACGGCCGCATCGGCGACCTACCGGGAGCGTGTCCAGCGCTTGCTGGAGGACATTCAGCGCTCGGAAGGCTCCATCGCCTCGCTCAGACGAGAACTGACGCCGCCGCGCTTCTAGCCAGCGGTGTCTGCCGCGGGCGCGTCGGATGAAGCCGCGCTCGACTGCCGTGCCGATCGCGTCGGACCTTGCGCCGGCCTATGCCGGGCTCGAGCTGCTGTCCACCGCCGTTCTGGTGATCGACGCCGAGGGCCGCGTTCGCTGGGTCAACCAGGCCGCTGAAGCCATGCTGGATCTTTCGCGCCGGATCGTGCAGGGGCAACTGGCGCGGGGCCTGTTTGCCGAGCCTCGGGTCATCGATGGTCTACTGGTTGAGTCGTCGGCTGGCGCATTCGGCATGCGGCGGCAGGCGATGCTGCTGCGTCGTCCGTTGCGGGAGCCGCTGCAGGTCCAGGTGATCGCCACGGCGCTGTACCTGGACGAGACGCCGCTGTTGCTCGAGCTCTCCGCCATCGAGCAGCAGCTGAAGCTGAGCCGGGAGGAGCGGCAGCTCGACCTGAGCGAGGCCAACCGCCGGCTGATGCGCAACCTGGCGCACGAGATCAAAAATCCGCTCGGAGGCATCCGCGGAGCGGCGCAGCTGCTGGAAACCGAGCTGCGAACGCGCGAAGAACGCGAATACACGGGCGTGATAATCGCCGAGGCCGACCGGCTGCAGACACTGGTGGACCGCGTGCTGGCCTCGCACCGGGCGCCCCGCGTGGTGGCGGATCTGAACATCCACGAGGTGTGCGAACGGGTCCGTTCGGTCATCATGGCCGAGTACCCGAACGGGCTGTTGATCGAGCGGGATTATGACGCGTCGGTCCCGGAGTTACGGGGCGATCGGGAACAGTTGATCCAGGCGCTGCTGAACGTGGTTCGAAATGCGGCGCAGGCGCTGCAAGCCAGGATCGCGTCCGGCGACGCGTGCGTGCAGTTACGCACCCGGGTGGCGCAGCAGGTCACGATGATTCGCCGTCCGTGCAGGCTGGCACTGGATTTGCGTGTAATCGACAACGGGCCTGGCATTCCCGAGGAACTGAAGGAGCGCGTGTTCGACCCACTGGTGTCGGGACGGGAGGGCGGCAGCGGGCTGGGGCTTTCGCTGGCGCAGGAGTTCATTCACCAGAACGGGGGCACGATCGACTTCGAAAGCGTTCCGGGCCGGACCGATTTTCGGATTCTGCTGCCGCTGCGATGAGGCGTGAGACGCATGAAACCGATCTGGATCGTTGATGATGACCGCTCGATTCGCTGGGTGCTCGAGCGGGCGCTGGCCAAGGCGAGCCTGCCTTGCCGGGCCTTCGCGCAGGCTCAGGAAGTGCTGACCGCGTTGGAGGCGGAAACGCCGCAGGTGCTCGTCTCCGATATCCGGATGCCGGGCGTGAGCGGCATCGGTCTGCTGCAGACGGTCAAGCAGCGCTATCCCTCGCTGCCGGTGATCATCATGACCGCGTTCTCCGACTTGGACAGCGCGGTGTCGGCTTTTCAGGGTGGGGCCTTCGAATACCTGCCCAAGCCGTTCGACGTGGACAAGGCCGTGGCGCTGATCCGGCGCGCGGTCGACGAGAGCCTGCGCGACGCGGGTCCCGACGAGCCGGCCGGCGAGGTGCCCGAGATCCTGGGCCAGGCGCCGGCGATGCACGAGGTGTTCCGGGCCATCGGGCGGCTGTCGCAGTCTTCAGTCACGGTGCTGATCACCGGCGAGTCGGGCACCGGCAAGGAGGTGGTGGCGCGTGCGCTGCATCGGCACAGTACGCGTGCCGACAAGCCGTTCATCGCGCTGAACATGGCCGCGATTCCGCGCGACCTGCTCGAGTCGGAATTGTTCGGCCATGAGCGAGGCGCGTTCACCGGTGCGCAGGCGCTGCGGCGCGGCCGCTTCGAGCAGGCCGAGGCAGGCACGCTGTTCCTGGACGAGATCGGGGACATGCCGGCCGAGCTGCAGACGCGGCTTCTGCGGGTGCTATCGGACGGTTGCTTCTATCGGGTCGGCGGCCACCAGCCGCTGCGGGCCGACGTGCGGGTGATCGCCGCGACCCATCAGAACCTGGATGAGCGCGTCAAGCAGGGGCTGTTTCGCGAGGACCTTTACCATCGGCTGAACGTGATCCGGCTGCGGCTGCCGCCGCTGCGAGAACGCCACGAGGACATCCCGTTGCTGGCGCGCCATTTCCTGGCGCGCAGCGCGCGCGAGCTGGGCGTTGAGACCAAGCGACTGTCGCCCGAGGCGGCCAAACGGATCGCGCAGCTTCCGTTTCCCGGCAACGTGCGCCAGCTCGAAAACCTGTGCCACTGGCTGACCGTGCTGGCGCCGGCGCAACTGGTGCAGGTTTCCGATCTGCCCGACGAGTTGCAGCACGAGGGCGGCACGCCGATCGGGGCAGCACCCGCGGCTGCTTCGTCACCGGCGCCGATGCCGTCCGCCGTGGTCGTGGCAGCCCCCCCGGCCGATGCAATCGCGGCGAGCTGGACCGACCTGCTGGCAGCCGACGTGGAGCGGCTGATGCATCAAGGCACCGAGGCCGTGATCGACGAGCTGACGCGCGACTTCGAGTCGACCGTGATCCGCACCGCGTTGAAGTTGACCCAGGGGCGGCGCATCGAGGCGGCCGCCCGATTGGGACTGGGACGAAACACGATCACGCGCAAGATCCAGAGCCTGGGGCTGGAGAGCTAGAAGCGACGTCCGACGTTTGCTCCGGCGGCCACCAGCGCAACCGCGAGCGATGCGCCGGATCCAGCACGGCCAGCTCCGGCGCGCCCCGCAGCAGACCGGTTGCGCGCAGCTGCTGCACAGCGCGGTCTGCGAGAGGACGAAAACGGCCTTCCAGCGTCTCGTCGTCCTTCAAGATGCCCAGCCATACCAGATAGGGTCCATCCGTTCGAATCGGAAGCTGCGGGAAGTTGTTCGGCGCATCCAGCGTCACCAGCACCCCCGCCTCCCGAGCTCCGACCGCGCGGTAGCCGGCAAAAGCCGGCTCGGCCTGCTGCGCGAAGGCGTCCACGCGGTCCGCTCCGATCGGGAATATGTGAGCGACGAGCACGCCCCGGGCCCCGTTTCTTTCCCGAACCGGATCGACGGCCGGAAAAACAGGGATGCCGCGCTCGGGTGCCAGCGGACGAAGCAGCAGGACGTCGTCGCTGTCGACCATCAGGCCGTTCATCAGCGTCCTGTGTTCCTTCCAGACGGCGCCGTAATACAGGGCGGCGTTCGCTTTGGCGCGATCGTCCATGTCACGGAAGCCCCTGATCCAGGTAAAGCCGGAGGAATTCTTCCGTTCGAAGAAGTGGCCGGCCACGATCGCGCCCGATTGCTGCACCGCCTCGGGAAAGAAGGTCTCGAAATACCGGGCGAAGCGCTCGCGCTCGCCATCCCTGATCGTGTAACGGCGAAGCTCGATCACCGGGAAGTCTTGCAAGTGCGTCACGGTCTCCATGGACTCGCTCGAGTTCGCTGGATTCATGGCACCCGCGTCAAATCCATGATCCAGTTGGTCTCCCACGTCTTGCCGCTGTCGACCGAGAAGGCCTGCTGCCACCGACAGGAGTTCGCGCTGATATCGGACCACAGATAGCGCACCCGGATGGGCTTGCCGTTGAACGTGTCGTCGGCGTAGAAGGTGCCGATCCCCCGGCTGAAGCTCCCTACGAGCGGCGGGCCCGGGTCGTTGTGCGGGTTGCGCCCGTCCACCCACCAGATCGCCCACAGCCTCGTTTTCGGATCGAACGCGCGCAGCGACACGGCACGGTAGCGCCCGGAGGGCAGGTCGATCACGTTGTCGTCGACGTTACCCTGGCCATCCATCAGCTTTTGCATCACCGAGGTGCCGCCGAACTCCTCCCACTGCGTGCTTCCGGCCAGCCGCTCCTTCAGGCGACGGTGGTGCACCGTCCATCGACCCACGAAGAAGTCGAAGTCGTGGACGGTCGATTCGGTATTCGAGGTCGGCATACTCGTCTCCGGACGCGGTGAAGGTTGATCGGCGAAGCACGATGCAGCTACCGTCGCAAGGGCGCACAGACCCACGGTGTAGGCGAGGAAACTCATGGTCGGTCTCTCCGGCAAGAGTGGTCCGTCAAACTCCTGGTAGACGTTCGCAGTTTGCGCGACAATATCTGACACCTGCTGGCATGATTTAAGGACCAGCATCGAACCGTGCGCGCCAGCCGATTGCTTTCGATCCAGATGCTTCTGGAGACCCGCGGCCGCATGAACGCGCGCGCGCTGGCCGGCGCGCTGGAAGTGTCGGTGCGCACGCTCTACCGCGACGTGGATCAGCTCACCGCGGCGGGGGTGCCGATCTTCGCGGAGCGCGGGCGCTCGGGCGGTTTCCAGTTGCTCGAGGGCTGGAAGACGACGCTGACGGGGCTGACGGCCTCGGAAGCCCAGGCCGTGTTCCTGACCGGGCTGGCCGGGCCGGCCGCGCAGCTGGGGCTCGGCGCGCAGGTCGAGACCGCGAAGCTGAAACTTCTGACCGCGTTGCCGGCGCCCTGGCGCGAGGATGCGCAACGCATCAGCTCGCGCTTGCACCTCGATCCGGTGGACTGGTATCGGGAGCCCGAACCGCTGCCGCATCTGGCCACCGTTGCCGCGGCCGTGTGGAACGAACGGCAACTGACGATCCGCTACGAGAGCTGGAAGGCCACGGCGCGGCGCACGGTCAGCCCGCTGGGCCTCGTGCTGAAGGCAGGCGCGTGGTACCTGGTCGCCGCCGTCGACGACAAGCCGCGCACGTACCGGATCTCGAACATCATGCAGGTCGATTCGCTGCAGGTGCATGCCCGGCGCCCCAGGAAGTTCGAGCTTGCCCGCTACTGGACCGAGTCGATCCGGCGCTTCGAGCGCGAGTTGTACCAGGAGCAGGCCGTCGTTCTGGCGACGCCGGCCGGGCTCAAGGCCCTGCGTTACCTGAGCAGTGCGGTCGCCCGGGCGGTTGCCGATGTGAAGATGCCACGGAGAAGGGACGGGCGGGTGAAGCTGAGGATCCCGATCGAGTCGATCGAGCATGCGACGGGACAGCTGCTGCGCCTGTCGCCGCAGGTCGAGGCGATCGAGCCTCTGGCCCTCAGGCAGTCGGTGCTTGTGCGCCTGGCGCAGACCTGCCGACTCTACGGCGTTGACACCGCGCGGCCTGCCGCGTGAACATGGACCCGATGGAGCCACGCAGACTCAGGGTGGGCCGGCCGATCACGCCCGAGGAATTCGAGCAGCTGACCGACGAGCAGCTCGCACGACTGGTTCCGCGCGGCTATCGCGCGTTTTTCCCGGGCAAGGACTTCTGCGCGGACGGTTTCTTTTACCTTCACGACGGCACCGCGTGGTCCTTCTTCAAGGGCGGCTTTCTCGATGAGTGAGAATGCCGGCTTCAACCCAACGAGCGATCTCGCCGATGCAGCAATACGCCGCCTTCCTGCGCGGGGTCGCGCCGATGAACTGCCGGATGCCGGAGCTGAAGAAATGCTTCGAGGCGGCCGGCTTCAGCGACGTGAGGACCTTGCTGTCGAGCGGCAACGTCGTCTTCAGCGCGCGCGCGATGTCGCCGAAGGCGCTCGAGCGCCGAATCGAGGCGGCCACCCGAAAGGACCTCGGTCAGTCGTTCCTGACATTCGTGCGCTCGATCACCGCGCTTCAGGCGATCGTCGCTTCGGACCCTTATAAGCCGTTCCGGTTCGCGTCCGGATCCAAGCGCGTCGTCACCTTCCTGCGCGCTGAGACCGGTTCGCCCCCGACGCTGCCGATCGCGCTCGATGGTGCCCGGATTCTGTGCGTGCGGCGAACGGAAGTCTTCAGCGCCTACGTTCCGGGGCCGTGCGGCCCGGTCTTCATGAGCCTGATCGAGAAGACGTTCGGCAAGGACGTCACGACCCGCACCTGGGACACGGTGTGCAAGGTGGCCCGTTGACGGATCTGGACTGGGAGTCTGCGCGGCAGAAGGCGTTCTCCCTCTCCTGCACCTAATCTTGAACAGGCAGCCGCCCTAGCACGGCGGCGCGCTGCTGCAGAAAGTCCCGCACCGCCGGATCGCTCTCCAGGCCTATCGCCCGGCTGTACGCTTCCAGGGCCGCTTCCAGCGCGCCGCTGCGGGCGAGCAGGTCGGCGCGCGCCGCCCAGTAGGGCTGGTAGTTCG